>RCNB010001796.1_pt1 | contig 13766 bp, 11 predicted proteins | sample 2041321 | NCBI WGS metagenome assembly RCNB01 (sample SAMN09708232, study PRJNA481090) | Marine sediment metagenome, whole genome shotgun sequencing project. | reverse complement strand
TTTAAAATACTTTTTTCACCATCAAATATTTATTACTCTTGTGAATACCATGTCACGATATCTATGATTAAAGCGTCTAAACGTTCCCAAGGTGTTTCTTATGCCATAAGAGATGTAGTACTGCCTGCAAAGGAATTGGAAAAAAAAGGTATAGAAGTTTTACATCTTAACATAGGAGATCCGAACAAATATGATTTTGACACCCCTCAACATATGAAAGATGCACTCTATGAAGCTACCAGTGAAGGGCATAATGGATATTCTCTGTCGGAAGGATATCTTGAGCTTAGAAGTGCAATAGTTGAACGTGAACGTAGGAGAAACAACGTCACTTACAATCCTGAAGATATCTGTATTACTACAGGTGTTACTGAATCTCTTCAAATCCTTCTTAACGCCTCACTTGATCCTGGTGATGAGCTTTTGATACCTGGTCCCACGTACCCACAATATGGGCTTATTACACGTTTCAATGATGCAGAACCAATAGCTTATCGATGTATTGAGGAAGAAGGTTGGCAACCAGATGTAGGCCACATTCGCAAAAGAATATCAAATCGTACTAAAGGTATTGTGATTATAAATCCTAATAATCCAACAGGTGCCTTATACTCAAAAAAAGTTATAAAAGACATTATTGATATTGCAGGTGAGTATGACATCCCAGTTATATCTGATGAGATTTATGATGACATAACATTTGATGGAGAACAACATGCAACAGCAACACTTGCTAAAGATGTACCTGTTATAACATTTAACGGTTTCTCAAAAGTTTACTTAGTACCAGGATGGCGGATGGGATATGTAATGTTTCATCATTCTGATGAACTTGATAGGATAGAAGAGGCTTTTATGCGTATAGCTCGTTCACGATTATGTGCAAACTCTGTTTGTCAACGTGCTTGCATCCAGGCGTTAAAAGGCCCACAGGGCCACATTGAAAAGATGAACCGAAAATTAAGAGAACGTCGTGATTTTTCATATAAACGTTTAAACGAAATAGAGGGTATTTCTACTGCAAAACCAGAGGGGGCATTCTATATATTTCCAAAGATTGAGGCTATGAATAAAGGAATTTGGAAGGACGATAAAGAATTTGCTTTGGATCTTCTACATGAGAAACACGTTTTGGTTGTTCATGGTTCAGGTTTTTCCTCTATCTATGGCAAAGGACACTTTAGGGCAGTTATTCTGCCGCAGATGGAAACGCTAGAAAGAGCATTTGACAACATAGAATCATTTATGAAAAAGAGATTAAAAGAAAACTAAACATGAAAATCTAAAATGTTTTACAATAGAAATTTATGGTCATATAAATGGACGTCTTAATTCGAACCCGCGATTTATCAAAGACAATTGAGGGTAAATTATTATTTGATAATGCATCCTTTGAAGTAGTGCCGGATAACTGTATTGGGATAATTGGACCAAATGGTTGTGGAAAAACTACACTTTTTAAAATTCTTTTAGGACTGGTGAGGCCAAACGATGGAGAATTATGGTTTAAAGATAATATCCGAATTAGATATTTGGAACAAACAGCTATACAATCCCAGAATTTAACTGCCCATCAATTTTTAGTACAGACAACACAAACAGATAGTATTCAACAACAAATCAAATCATATGAATCACAGTTAGAAGATCCTGCAATCTATGATTCGTCCGAATATGAGGAAATACTTGAGAAAATTCAAAAACTTCAGATGACTGATAGGCGAGTCGATAATACTTCACGTCTCGAAGATGCAATAGATATTATTGAGGAGATTGGATCGGGGAAACTGTCGCTAGATTCAAAAATTAGTATTCTATCTGGTGGAGAGCGTCAAAAACTTGCCTTGGCTAGTGTTTTGGCGCAATCTCGGGAATGTGATCTTCTTTTACTTGATGAACCAACAAATCATCTTGACATTGAAACAATTGAATGGTTGGAACGACAACTGGTTGATTTTCCGCGTGCAATTATGATAATTTCGCATGATCGCTATCTTTTGGATGATCTTGTTGATAAGGTATTTGAGATGCGAGGTGGACAGATAGAAATATTTGATGCTACCTACGAAAAATATGAAGAGCAAAAGAACCTCCGACAGCATCTCAAACACCAGGCATATGCTAAAACCATGGCTGATGTAAAACGACGCAAGGCATCTATTGAGAAGATGTCCCGTCGTAACAGATTTGATTCGCAGATATCAAGCAAAATGAAGAGGTTAAAGAAATTACAACATGTGGAAAATCCCATTATCAAAGACTATCTGTTAAGATTCCATTTTAAGAACGTTTTCAAATCTGGCAAGAATATTGCGGATGGTGGTAATCTTAGTAAAAGCTTTGGCGACACTCTGATTTTGAATGACGTTAGCTTTGAGATTCTATCGGGGCAAAAGATAGGACTCATTGGACCTAATGGATGTGGTAAGACAACTCTTTTAAAGATGCTTACCGGTGCCGAAAAGCTAGATAGTGGCATACTTAACATTAGTCGTGGTGCAAGATTGGGATATTTTGATCAGGGGCACTTATCATTAAATCTAGATAATACCCTTATCGAGGAGATTCTAAGAGACCAGAAGGATCTTAAGGAAACTGATGCAAAGGCACTGCTCGGTCAGTTCAATTTTAGAGGAAACATTGTGTATATTCAGGTGGGAAAACTTTCAGGAGGGGAGCGTGCTCGTCTAGCTTTTCTTAGATTAATCATGCAGCCATATAATTTTCTCATTCTTGACGAACCAACAAATCACATGGATCTAGAATCAAAAATGGCCATTGAAGGGGCTCTTAATTCATTTAGTGGAACAGTAATTGTTGTCTCTCATGATCGAAGATTCCTAAATAATGTTACTGATACGACGTTTTTAATGACCAATACATCCATCATAACGCACAAGGGGAATTATTCTGCATCTATACTCCAGCATCAAAAAGAACTGTTAAACACTCCAGGGGCAAAGCTGAGAGATATGCCTGGGGGAAATCTTAAAAAATATGTGGTCAAAAAATCCTTCACCGATTGGACCACGAGAAGAAAATATAAGATTGGTGAAGAGATACTCATTGGAGATCATAACTTTGAGCTGTATGAGTGGGCCATTAATAACAGTCGTCTGAAATGTTTACGTAAGAATAAATGATGGACACATTGCCTTTCATAATAAATGTTTCAAAGCTATTCCCTCACATTTTCCGCAAATTATTAATAATATCATATAAATATGGTAGATACAGTTTAGATTATCTGGTGTTTAATCTGTCAACAATTGAGGACAATATATGAAACATCCACTATTTGACAAAACAAAGGCACTTGTTGAATCAATGCGACTTAAAACTACCCCTCTGGCACTGCTGGGTGTTTTTATAGGTGGAATTGTAGCCGATTCTGCATCATATGCTTCATTTGATTTATTTCTTGCCGTGGTTGCCGCTTTCTTTGTAACAATAGGAAGTTTGATTTTCAATGATTACTATGACTGGAAAATAGATAAAGTGATTCATCCAGAAAGACCTATCCCATCTGGGAGGTTATTACCAAAAGAGGGTTTATATTTTGCTATACTATCCTTTTGTATTGCATTGATTCTTTCCTTTTTCATTAATGTGATATGTTTTGGAATAGTCGTTTTTACTATAGGATTTATTGTTTTGTACGACGAAATTCTTAAAAATAAGGGCATAGCAGGAAACCTGGTTGTTGCTTTTGTTTCTTCGATGTCTTTTACTTTTGGTGGTGCTGCTGTTGGATGGCCACTTAGTTCCCTAATATTGTCAATTATGGCATTCTTCATTTTTCTAGGTAGAGAGATATTAATGGATGTCCGCGATATTGGGGGGGATATGCTTGCAAGAGTAACATTGCCTATGCAAATAGGGGAAAAAGCTGCTATGCATGTTGGGTGCATATTTTTAGCTGTAACTATTATCTTAACCCCTTTCCCTTTCATATGGGGTATTCTTGGTGTGTGGTATCTATTAACTATTATTCTCGTAGATATTATCGGTATCTATGTAATACTCTTGTCGTTTAAGAAAATACTAAATATAGGTAAAATGGCAGATTTGGTGAGAATATTGGCAGCTATTGGTTTAATCGCATTTATTATGGGAGTAGTATTGTAAAAACGCTCAATTTAACGTTTACTCCATGTTTTTTGCAAAATCTATTTTCCATATCCAAATTCCTTGAATGTGAATTTCCATTTTTTGTATATTTTTTCTTTTACAGTATCATCCATGTTATAATTACTCGCCTTGAAATTTTTCTGAGATTCTACATATTTTTTGAGGACTTTTTCCGATTTGTTAAAACCATCGAGATTGAGTGTTGCATAAATCTTTTTTAACTCGAATATCGGATTTTGAATAAAGTCTTCATATTTTGTTTCTGCCAGGTTTCCATTTGGAATTAGTTTTCTCTCTTTGAGATATTTTTTGTGCAAACCAACATACAAATCCATCATATGTTCCTCTATCTCTTCCATTTTTGGGGGTTTTTGTACGCAATAGCGTGCTATAACTATTCGCATAAATTTAAGCATGGAGAAATATACGCTGTAAGGATTTCTATAGATGTTGACAAATTGCGCGTCAGGAAACATCTCAAGGAGTATTTTTATCCGTGCTGTGTTTGCAGGATTCTTCATCGCAAGTCGCGTTCCGTTTCTATATATTGTCACCTTTTTTAAGAAATACAAATAGGTATCTATCCATTCTTCTATCGTAGCTTGGGGAACATCATCCATACACACGAATTTATTGTAATATTTCATATTTTTTGGAAAACACCAACCATTGTAGTATGCATATGGTAAAAGAGCGCCAAGTCCGTATTCTTCTTCTTGTGGTAAATCTGCCCCTAGATCAGCATTATCCATGGGTCTTTTGTCTGGAATACTGGCAATAACAAGTGGTTTGACGATTTTCTCACTTCCTAAAAAAATACCAGGTGCAGTCGTTTGAAATGTTGTGCAATATCCAAAGTTTTTATCGAGTGTTAACATGTTGTGTAGGTAGGTGGTTCCACTTCTCCAGTGTCCAATAATAAAAAGAGGAGTCTTTGTTATTTTGGTTTGTTGAATTTTCTTGTTAAACTTTATTGATTCTTTAATGCGAAATGGGGTCATGATAGTACTAATTGCGGTTGCATAGATCATCCGTGGCATATACCTTACATCTATTCTAAATCTATTTTGTAAAACAAGCCGGCTCAAATTTTTAAGACTATATCCAGCAAGCGGTTCGTACATCAGGTCAAACACATTCTCTTTTATTTCTATTGTAAACGACAATAAATATAGGTTCTCCTTATATACTTTCTTTTTTCGTCTATCTTTGATGAGTTGCTAGAAAATCTAGGGTTGTTTTAATCTGATCTATTGTAAGTTACTTTTTAGGCGAAAAAACATGGATTTCGAGGATACGTTTTTAAATAAATCATTTAATACGCTACATTGGGAGTTATAATGAGAAAGGAGAATTGTCCTTTTTGTGGACACAGATGGACACGAAGTACGACTGAATCACCTATAACTTGCCCTAATTGTCATAAAAAATATCTAAGCAGAGAGGAACTGGCGAAAAGACAAATCAATAAAAAATGATTGTTAAATCGTTGTATGTTACCATTTTTCATAGCGAACGATCTCACTTAGATTCTTTCTCTTCTTGCTACGTGCAAACAATTTTATGGTTTTGTCACTCATTTTACTTTTTTGAGCAGGATATCCAAGAGGGGTTAGTGCAACAACTCTGATTCTGTTTGGTATCTCTAATACTTCTTTCACCTTTTTTTCATCGAAAGCAGCTATCCAGCAACTTCCAAGACCTATATCGGTAGCTGCGAGGATAATATGTTCCATTGCTATTGCAACATCTACGGCAAAATAATCTATGTTATTGTTAACACCACTTGATGTAGGATCACCACAGGCTACAATAATAATTGGTACTTTTCTAAGCCATCTGTTTACGATGCTTGTTTTAGATAATGCTTTGATTTTTTCCTTATCCCTCACAACGATAAAACGCCAACATTGTCTGTTTGCCCATGAGGGTGCCACTCGCGCACATTCAAGTACATATTTAACTTTGTCCTCTTCTACGTCCTTGTCGCAGTAAGTGCGGATGCTTGTACGAGATTCTATAACATCTGTAAATTTCATTAAAATTCCTTCATGATTTCGTTATCTATTTAGAAGTATGTCACATGGTTTTTTAAAGAAATCGATGTCATGAAAATAAAAACTGAAAGAATAGGGTTTAATCGGCTCATTTTTAGATTAGTTCTATCTCATCGGGCCACTTTTTAGCTAAGCACGTGCTCCACATCTGTCCAATAAAATCTAAAGAAAAAAGATTCTGAAGTACATGTATCCAGTAGTTTCCTTTGTCAGTCATTACTATTATATCTCCTTGATCATTTGCCAACCCTAACAGTTCAAAAAGTGCAAAAATTTTTCCAAAGATTACATCAAAATCCTTGCCAAATCGCTCTTTAAATTCCTTCTTGTTAATCTGTGTTTCATAGATTCTCCAATATAGCCAGTGAGTCATTTCTTCCTTTTCACTGAAATTAATTGTTAATGCTATTGGTGGTTTTTGTTTTTCTGCAAGATATGTTATGTATTCCTGAATTCCAAATACATTGATAAAAAAGAAACCTGAAATTAAAGAGCCTGCTCCGGCACCTAGTCCAATATATTGAGGTATGGTTACTGAGCTGTACTTTCTCACTTTTTTCCTTGTAAATGCCCATACAGACGTCCGTTTCATATCTGCATCATAACATAATTCTTCGATTCTTTTAAGCATTTTTCTTCTATCAATTGCCCCTGGAAGTTTGAGTCTGTTCTCTTTTACAACCTGTTTTAGTTTTGTATGTGGGAAGGTAAATATTGGGTAGGCAGATATTTGATCCACGCCGAGGTCAAGAGCTGTTTTGATATCTTTTTCAACATCTGCTATTTTTTGATTAGGTAGTCCAAACATAAGGTCGATATTAACACAAGCAAAATCTCCATCTATTAGTAGTTTTACTGCTTCTTTTGCTTTATCGCCGACATAGGGTCTGCCAATAATTTTTAAAAAATGATCGTTAAAAGATTCTATGCCCATACTAACATTTTTTACTCCGATGCACATTAGACGTTCTATCATATCGGGTGTGACATCATTTGGATGTGTCTCTGTGGAAATGTTGCATGCCACATTAAAGGATTCTTGTGTGGTGTGAATGATTTCTTCCAATCCATTTCCCATCATAGTTGTTGGTGTCCCTCCGCCTATATAAAATGATGTTATCTGTTTTTCTTCCAGAAGTGGTTGATAAAAAGCTATCTCATTAATGACTGCATCTCTGTAGTTAAGTGCCTTTTCTTTATTGTATTTTTCTTTGAAATAAGGGCAGTAAAAACAAGGAGATCTACAGAAGGGAATATGGAGATATAACCCTACTTTTTCTACCTTAATTCTATCCAGATTTGGTGGTAAATTTTGAAGAACTAACCCTTTTGATCCTGTTATAATATATTTTATTGCTTGTCTAGTAAATTTACTAAGCATGATACTTTTATAATTTCCATCTTTATAATATTTTTTTGTATAAGAATCAATAAAAACGAGGGGCTATGATACTCTATGTTGTTGAATCGATAATTCTAACTGGGTGTTTGGAAATGAAAAAATCCTTGTTTACAAAAATTTTGCGTGAAAAAAAGTTAATGTTACCACCACTTAGCGGGTATACAGACTATCCTTATCGTCAAATTCTCGCAAAATTCGAACCGCCCTTCATTACAACAGAGATGGTGAACGCTCGAGCAGTTGTTGAAGGTAATCAGAGAACTGTTCAGATGCTGAAGAAGGTTACCGGTTCCCACTTTAATGGTGCCCAATTACTTGGCAAAGATCCAAACTTTATGGCAAAAGCAGCGAAGATCATTGAAGATAGGGGATTTGATTATGTTGATATCAATATGGGCTGTACAGTACGAAAGGTAATCTCAAAAGGCGAAGGTGTTTCTCTTATGAAGGATGAGCTGCTTGCATGCAAAATTGTTAAAACTGTTTCCAATGCAGTAGATATCCCTGTTACTGTTAAACTGCGGACGGGTTTTTGTCAACATTCAGTTAATGTTGTTTCACTTTCCCAAAAACTGGCTTGTTCTGGTGCTGCGGCTATAACAATTCACGGACGTACGGGTGAAAAAAAATTCGGAAACCCTCTCAATATTCACCAGATGCGCGAAGCAGCTAGCACTCTTTCGATTCCCGTAATTGTCAATGGGGGTGTTTTTTCGGGGATTGATGCTCAAAATATGCTACTTCAAACAGGGGCAGCTGCGGCCATGCCGGGAAGGGGAATTCTTGGGAATCCTTGGATTATTCCAGAAATTCTGTGTAATTTTTCTGGCGATATTTTTACTTTCCCAACACTTCAAGAAAAAAAAGACATATGTGCCGAGCATATCTATAATGTTTGTGAATTTTATGGGGAAAAATTTGGGGTTCTCAAAATGCGCAGAATAGTTTTCCTGTATTTTTCATCATGCAAATACTTAAAGTCCCTAAAAAATGATGTTCAGAGGGCAGAGGCTGTTGATGACATATATGCCATGTTGGATAGAATAAAAGAGATTAATGATATTTGGGTGTATGGGTGACAAAAGATAGAAAACAGATAATTGAAGACATTCTTGTAGAACTGGGGCGTGTTGTTTGATTATAATGGGATGGGGGCATTATCGTGAAAGAAAAATGATTTAGTTATTTAGCTGTAATATCTTTTCAATATTCTATGAGTATTTGAGGTAATCCATTTGCTTGTTTTGTCCTTATGTTGTAATTCCAATAATTAATCGGAAAAGATTCTGTGTATTCTCATATTTTTGACATATTGTTTTATATCATTGGGTGTCATAAATCCTCTTTCTGTTATTATTCCTGTTAGGTATTCCAGAGATGTCAAATCAAAGTAGTAATTAATCGGTGTCACATTGTCAATAGTTTTGGATAATATTTCATTAGGATCTTTTAGTTCTTTAAGATTAATTGTGTATTTTGCTGGTAGAATTTTCTCTGAATCACACAATGTATGGAAGTCTACTTTGAATTTCTTTGCAGCTAATGCCAAACCAAGGGTGCCAATTTTGTTAATCAAACCATAGGTCGATAAAGCATCTGCTCCTACAAGTACCAATTGAGTTTCTGGTAAAAAAGAGGCGGCTGCAGAATCGACGATGAGTGTTACATTTATTCCTTCTTTACCTAGCCTTTCTGCAAGATACACCCCCTCTTTCATAGGTTGTGATTCTGTGCAAATAACGTCAAAATTCTTTCCTGCTCCTTTTGCTAAAAGAAGCGTTTTTAGAATCGTATCGCTATATGAATGGGTTAAAATGGTTGAATTATCAGTAATTAAATCAATAGCTAGTTTACTGATCATTTGACCAGATGTATCCAACTTTTTTATAAAATTTTGACAGAAAACATGTGCAATTCGCCTAATTTCTTCTTCATCAGCCAGATTGTAGATATTTAACAGGGCTTTGTTGACTAAATTAAAAATAGGTGCCATCGTGGATTGTGCCTTTACTAATTCCTTCGAAACTACCTTAATGTATGTGATAAGTTGAGAATGGGATGAAACTTCAACGTTTTCCAGTAAATTAATCAACGTTTCAGCGGATCTTGTTGCCAGTTTTACAGATCCACTGGTGTTATCTAGGCGTATCTCTTCGATTTGGGTTTTGATTTTTTCAGGAAGTTCTGTTGGCAGATTCTCAATAGAATTCATCTTCTTCTCGTCTCCCATTGGTGATTTATATGACATACTAAATCTTTTTGTATCATCTTTCAGACTACAATTTTATAAGGACATGGATGTTATGAGATGATAGGTTAAAGGAGGAAAAAATGAACCCAATATTTTTCTCATACAATAATAGTTTAATTCCATCTGAGGAACTTGCACATACGGCGGAAAAATTACTTGAAGAAATTAAGCGTATGAATAACGCAGTTGCTTTACAATATGACGATGACAGAGCCTCTATTAATCTTCCTGATGACAAACAAGCATTAAAAAAAATTAAAATGCTTGTAGAACAAAAAAAGAAATTAAAACCAAGTTATCTAATTGTTGTTGGGATTGGTGGGAGTAATCTCGGAACCATGGCGGTGCAGGAGGCCATATTGGGAAAGCTGTATAATCAATTGAATCCAAACATAAAAGTGCTGTATGCCGACACTGTCGATTCTGATTTAATCGATGACATCATAAAAATAATCGAACCTATTTTGAAAAAAGGAGAAAATATTATTATAAATGGTGTGAGTAAATCAGGAGGAACCACCGAAACGATAGCTAATTTTGAGATAATGGTTGAGTTATTAAAAAAATATAAAAAAAATTATGAAAAATATGTGGTCGTTACATCTGACAAAAATTCAAAATTCTGGAACTTTGCGTTAGAAAATAGATTCGATGTTCTAGAAATACCAAAAAAGATCGGTGGAAGATATTCTGTTTTTTCTCCAGTGGGTTTGTTTCCCTTGGGACTAATTGGAATCAAGATTGATCAGTTATTGGAAGGAGCACACGGTATGAAAAGCAAATGTTTAAGTGATACTCTTCTTGAGAATCCTGCAGTTGTAAGTGCCACGTTGATATACCTTCATCGTAAAAAAGGTAAAAACATCCATGATTTATTTTTATTTGGTAATGATCTAGAGTCAGTTGGAAAATGGTATAGACAGCTGATGGGTGAGAGCATCGGTAAAGAATTCAACAGAGGGAAGAAAAGAGTTTTCGAGGGCATTACTCCTACGGTTTCGATAGGTTCTGTTGATTTACATTCAATGGCACAGATGTACCTTGGTGGACCATATGATAAATTCACTACATTTATCAATGTAAAACAAAACAATTCAGATATGGTTGTTCCAGATATGAGCGAATATTCAACGTTAGTCGAGGTGATACAGGGAAGGAGATTAGAAGAATTAATGGATGCCATTATGGAAGGAGTGAAAACGGCTTTCAAAAAAGGCAAGCGGCCATTTACTGAGATAATTTTGCAGGATAAATCAGAGTGTTCCATAGGTCAATTGTTACAGTTCAAGATGATGGAAATGATGTATCTTGGTTTTCTACTAGAAGTAAATCCTTTTGATCAGCCCAATGTTGAGGATTACAAGGTCGAAACAAGAAAAATATTGGAAAGTAAAAAGATAGTCTCTAGATTATAATTTGGCTTTTATCAAGTATTAAATATTATCTCAAAAAGTTATTTTTATCTATCTTTCTTCCATATCCTTTAAATATGATATTACTATTCGGGTGTTTTATGGCACTTTGGCAAGGTGATTCAAGAAGAAGTGAAACAGGGCGAAGAAAGCGTTATGCACGTGGTAAAAGAAAGTTTGAAATAGGGCGAGAAACGCATCTTACAACTATTGGACCTATGAGACTTAAAAAGGTTCGAACCATGGGAAATAACAGGAAAACCAGAGCAAAAACCATAAATGTTGCATATGTAGTTGATCCAAAGAGCAACAAAGTAACTAAAACGGAAATCACCTCTGTTGTGGAGAATCATGCAAATATCCACTATGTAAGAAGAAACATAATTAACAAAGGGGCAGTTATTGAGACAAAACTCGGAAAAGCACGAGTGACCTCTAGGCCCGGTCAGAGTGGTGCCATAAATGCAGTATTAATATCCGGATAAAGTTGTGGTAATGTATGGTTTCCAGAGATGAAGACAAATACGTTGTCTGGCCTGTCTATTTTGATAAATCTGTTTCTAAACTTGGTGGTAGAAAGGTTCCAAAAAAACATGCCGTTGAAAAACCATCTTTAGAAAATATTGCCAAAGCTGCAAAATCCCTTGGCTTACATCCTGTTTTGGAAAAAAACTGTGCTTATCCTTCGAAACACTGGAAAAAAGAAGGAAGATTGTTGGTTGATAAGAAAGGATCGAAAAGCAAAATGTTAGTACAGATCGCTAACAGATTGTAAAACTTGATTTTCAATAATAAACGAGTCAATAATATCACCATCTGGTTTTATTGCTTGAAAGCTTAATTGTGATTGATTTGCTGTGATCAAACAATAATGGTGCGTTTTTTCGGAGTATATTGTCCACCATTTTTCTTCTACATTATAAAGAGGTGCCCCACCTCCACCAGTTACTATAAAATTAACATCATTTACTTTTCCTCTTTCATAATCATGATCATGTCCATTAAAAACAATATCTACATTAAAAATCGAAAATAGCGGTACCCATAGCAAACGAATGAGATTTGTACTTCCATGGTTGCCTGAACTATATGGTGGATGGTGAAAAAATACAATTATATATGGTTTATCATTTGACATCAGGTCTTTAAATAGCCAAAATATTTGATATGGATTATACAAATTTTTTTTGTTTGAATCAAGACCAATGAAATGGATCGGGCCGTTATCAAATGAATACCAGTAGCCATTCCCTGGAATTGTAAAATATTGAAAATATGATTCACCATAATTTTCATGGTTACCTAATACAGGGTATATAGTGCAATTATGAGTAAAATTCGAAATAGAAAAGAAATCAACCCATTGGCTATTGATTAAACCATTTTTAACAAAATCCCCTGTATGTAAGGCAAAATATGCTTGTTCCTTTTCAATTGCTTGTGCAACGATAGCTGCATTCCTCCAATTATCCCATACTCCTCTTGTATCACCATATGTAATGAATTTAATAGATTCATTCTCTTCAAATGATGTATGAAACATGTAAACATCGCTTTCAATTTCATCTGATATAACCTTGTAATAATATCTTGTTGAAGGTTTAAGTTCATCTAATTCTATCTTATGAAACTCTGCATTAATGTTTTCATGGATTATATTATCACAATCAGTATTAAATCCAAAATGAACACTATTATTCACTGTTGTTATATTTGTCTGCCAAATAATATATGCTGAATCTAGATCAGTATTTTGAGGATATGGGCCAATGGTGATGGATACTTCCTGACCTGTTTTCTCATTTTCAGAGACAACATTACTACTTATCAAAGAAATGTTTAACAATAGTATAGTACAGAATATTGATAGTAAGAAATCTTTAGATTTCATGTCCTTTAATGAAAGATGAGGTTTAACTATATAAGTTTTATCCAAATAATAAAATTAAAGAAGATTATTGAAAACTATGGTTTAATTTTCTAACGAAAAAACGAACTTGCCCAATATCATGTGGTTAATGTATTTTTTTATTAACCGAAAAATTTCTGTATATGATATCTATTAGCAGATATTTGATTTGGGATGCATTTGCTAATGATTTGGATGGTTGAAAAACTGTTTTCTGGATGGTGGAATCTATGAAAATTCCACAAGAGATACAATCATTTAATCCAGATGAATTTGATTTTGATGACAAAGACAAGGTTAAAGCCTTGATCGGCCAACTATTAAATGTCATAGAAAATTTGGTTCAAGCGAATCAAGATCTTCAAAAGGAAAATCAACGGTTAAAGGATGAGATAAATCGTTTGAAAGATGAGAAAGGGAAACCAAGTTTTAAACCAAATGTTCCATCTCACGATTACGCACCCCCAGGTTTTAGAAAGGAAACAAGGAAATGGAAGAAACAGAGTAAGAAATCACGTGTTAAGATTGATCGTGTTGAAGTATTATCTGTTGATCATGATATTCTTCCAGAGGATGCAGAGTTTAAGGGTTATCGAAGTGTCAC
>RCNB010001692.1_pt1 | contig 13771 bp, 9 predicted proteins | sample 2041321 | NCBI WGS metagenome assembly RCNB01 (sample SAMN09708232, study PRJNA481090) | Marine sediment metagenome, whole genome shotgun sequencing project. | reverse complement strand
GGTTTCTTTGGCCCGACACCGGAAAATATCCCAATTGCACACCGAAATGTCACGTTTTATACTAAATTCAGCGCGTTCCTTATTGACCGTAATTCGAACATAAATGTCCAATCTTTCGGGATTGTTCCGTTTTTTCCTAGTGAAGAAAATCACTCCTAAAGTGCTGTCTGTACGCATGTTGTTAGTCTTTTTAATTAAACATTCTTTGTTTAAAGACTACATCCAGATGGCCTAAATGCTACTTAAATTTACAACAAAATGCGTACCGCTTTGCACACCGAATTGCACACCAGAAAGGTGGTTTCAGACGATATCATATGAATGCAAGTAAAATGAAAAACCCTGATAATCATACGATTAGCAGGGTTTTGATACCACTTGAAAAGTGGTTCGTCGGGATGACAGGATTTGAACCTGCGACCACACGCCCCCCAGGCGTGTACGCTACCGGACTGCGCTACATCCCGAAAATATTCAATTTTCGTAGAGATATCTTTTAATACCCCGTTTCTTTATTTTTCTTTCCAATACAATCGCTTCCGACCGGTTTCCGCAATTATAGACTTTTATTAGAATCCAAGGAACTCCCTTGGAGGTATATTTCTTGCCGCCATTATTGTGGTTAACAAGAGGTTTTTCAAAATTGTCACTCTGTCCACAATAATAACGACCTAATTTTTCACTGAACAATATGTAGACCACATATTCCATAAATTCTTGCGACCATCCCGCTGCAAGAGGGATACGCTACCGGACTGCGCTACATCCCGAAAATATTCAATTTTCGTCGAGATATCTTTTAATACCCCGTTTTAAAATTCCAAAACCAAAATTCCTGATTCCAAAACGTAAGTTAATGGACACAGACTTTAAAATCGGATTGCAAAAATAGAAAAGATATGTAGATTACCTTCCATCTTTCAATAAAAATAACCGAAAACTATTCTAAACTTTCAATCCATTCAAAAAACCGATCTGTCCAACCTCGTAAATGGGCATTATCTCGTGCAAGCGAAAATCCATGGCCTCCAGTAGGGTAAATGTGCATCGTCACCGGAACCCCTTTCGCGTGTAATGCCCTAAAGAACATTAAACTATTTGAAACCTTTACGCCCGGATCATCGGCTGCATGAAATAAAAATGCAGGCGGCGTTTCAGCTGTCACCTTTTCATCATTGGCAAAATAAGCCATAATCGATGGTTCTTTTTTGTTTGTCCTACTTTTTTCGGGCTCATTGTCCTTTGCGAGTCTTCTGATTACGGCATAGCCCAAAGCCATAAAATCGGGCCGTGCACTTTCCTTATCTATGTCATCGATGGGCTCATAAACTTTTTCATTGTAATGGGTACCCAAGGTAGCCACCAAATGGCCTCCAGCAGAAAAACCGATTACGCCTATATTATTAGGCTTGATATTAAAATTCGAGGCGTTGCTGCGAACAATTCGCAGTGCTCGCTGTGCATCTATTAATGGCACTAGATGTTTATCAGTTTGTGACACCGAAGAAGGCATTCTATATTTTACTACAATACCCGCAATACCCTTTCCATTTAGATATTTGGCGATGTCGGTACCTTCCCAATCATAGGCCAAAATGTGGTAACCACCACCCGGAAATATCAAAACGGCCTCTCCGGTCGCGTTCTTTTCGGCAGGCAGATAGACGGCGATATCCGGCTCCTGTACCTTGCCAATACGCAACAGGTCATCACCTTGAACATGTGTTTCCTTTTCATTAGACTTTACATAATTGGGAATTTTATCCTTTGGCCATAACGGAATGATAGTATCCTGAGCGCTTAAAGAATAGCCTCCGAAAAAAAGTAAAACCAATACAATTAAAATCTTTTTTTCCATGGTGGTAATTTTAAAAAATGCTTTATTTTAAACCTAAAGATGTTTATAAATTCCCTTACTCCAGATTTTCCATCCATTCGAAAAGGCGTTCGGTCCAACTTCTTAAATGAATATCTTTTCGAGCGAGGGAAAAACCATGACCTCCTTTCGGATAAACGTGAAGGGTTGCTAGCACTCCCTTTTCCTTCAGGGCTTCAAAAAACACTAGGCTGTTTTCAACCGGCACTCCCTTGTCATCGGCGGCATGTACTAAAAAAGTAGGAGGTGTCTCATCTGTCACTTGTTTTTCATTGGAAAAATGGGCGATCATCTCAGGTTTGGGCGCCTCCCCCAAAAGGTTTTTCTGCGAACCTTTGTGTGTTGATTGCTCTCCGAACGTAATTACTGGATAGCCCAAAGCCATAAAATCGGGGCGCGCACTCACCTCATCTATTCCATCAATAGGCTTGTATACTTTTTCATTGAAGTGTGTGCCTAAAGTGGAAGCTAAATGGCCTCCCGCGGAGAACCCTATAATTCCTATTCTATTGGCATCGATGTTAAAATCTTTCGCTTTGCTTCGCACCAAACGTAGGGCTCGTTGTGCATCAATCAAAGGAACATTATTCATGTCGGTTTGAGAAACAGAAGACGGAAGCCTATATTTTACTACAATACCCGCGATACCTTTGCCGTTCAAGAATTTGGCAATATCAGTACCTTCCCAATCGTAAGCCAAAATACCATAGCCTCCTCCCGGAAAAATTAACATTGCTTGTCCGTTCGAGTTCGATTTTGCCGGAAGGTAGACCTCAATTGTAGGTTCTTGTACCTTGCTTATTCGTAGTACTCCATTTCTTTTGTGGATTTCTTTTTCGTCGGAGTTTATATGATTCGGTATTTTATCTTTCGGCCATAAGGGCATAATCGTATCTTGGGAAAAGCCGTTGAAACTCATCGCTAACACTGTCAGTAGTACTACTCTATTCATGTTGGGTATTGTTAACCGGTTAATTAATCACATTTCCATTTAAAATTGGCTACTTTGTCATTAGAAGCAGCGCTCAAATTGTAATGCCACCACTCGGTTCTGATTGACCAAAAACCATGTTTCTCCATAATTTCCTTTAGTAATTTTCGGTTATCCAAGACTTCCTGTGGTAAATCAAAATTATCATGGTAGGCCTTTTTTCCGAAGAAATCAAAATCGGTGCCCATATCAAGTTCCTTTCCTTCTAAAGTTTCCAGAGTGATGTCTACTGCGCCTCCCTTATTATGTATGGAACCCTTTTTTGGGTTTGCGACATATTGCGGATTCGGGACAATTTCCCACATTTTATATTGTACAGAGTTAGGGCGATAACAATCAAAAAACTTGATTCGCACTCCTTTTTTTTTGAAATTTTCACTTGCAGAGAGCAAGGCTTTGGCCGTTTTTACACGGGTATAGCATTCTGCACATTCATATACTTTTTCTTTTAAAAAATTGTTTTCAGTCGCATAGCGTAAATCGTATGCAAAGACATCGCTAAAATCGGCCAAACGCACAAAGGTTGTGTCAGCGATACTCTCAAAACTCTTAAAAGATTTTCGGGACTCGATTTGTTTCTGAGGAACACTGTCGGCTACCTCAACACTTTTTTTGGTAGCTTGCTCCACCTCCTTTTTTTTAGAAGGATTTTCTTTACAGGATAAGATTGCAATAAGCACAAACAAAATATGAAACAACTTCCTCATAAGAATAGAAACAAAACTATTAATTAGCTCAAGTTTAGAATTATTGTTTGAAATCAAACCTAAAATTTTTAAGCTGAAACTTAAATCTACCTACCACAAACCGAATAGTTACTTCCTCGCAATAACAATCACCCAATCTTTATCTTTCAGTCCATTGTATGCCGAAAGTTCTACACTGTTCGGCTTGGTTATTTTCCAACCTTCGTTTTGCTTGTCGTAGAGCATTCCCCCTTCCATTGGGTCATAGAAAGCTATCGTAAAAGCTCCATCCCCTATTTGTAAATCGGTCTGTTCGCCTTTGGGTAAATACACTACATAAATTTCATCCTTTTTCGCAAAACAAAAAGCCTTTTTATTATTTAATAACTCATCATGGCCTTGCATTTCCCAAAATGGCAAATGGTCATTAAAAAAGCGTTTGGCGTTGCTGCTAATCGTCCACCATCGGTCACGTGCCATGAAATCTTCTGCAGCCATATCGTTATTAGGGCCATCGAGTCCCCCGAAATACCAAGAGGTGCCTGCGGCCCCGGCCATTAAGCTTCCCCATAGACTGCTCCGCATAACCATGTCGTAGTTATTATTTGCGGCTGTATCGGTTGTTACCCCAATATCCCAATGACCGATCTCATCTAAATATACTACCCACGGTTTTTTCTTTTTCACAGAAAGGTCGAGCCATTTTTTTACCTCTTGATGTACTTCGGTAGTGTCGTACAGTTGCAAAGATGGAACCTCAAAATCTTTGTAGCCCAATAATGGCGTAAAGGTTTCCTTTATCGGGTCTAAAGGTCTGCCTTCCCTCCGTTCTCCCGTTACCCGTACATGGTTGTGCACGGCAATGGGGTGATTGTAGGGATCGATACTTCGAATGAAAGAAGCATAACTTTTTAACTGTTCAGAGGTGCGATTTGTCTCTTCGCCCAGGTTCCAGACCACTCCCAAATGGTGGCCGAATCGCGCTATAAGTTCTTTGTAGTACAATTTCCGTTCGAGACCGAGTTCGCCTTTGTTTAGAATCGTATCGTTTTCGGTTTCTTGAGTAAAGACGTTCATCGCAATCCCTAAGTTATCCATATGCGTAAAAACCTTTTCCCATTGCGCCAATTTACTTACATCATAACGGGTCTGTTCTTCGGGAGCAATCCACGGCCAGACATTATCGCCATCGCCGTGTTCGTTCATCGTCATAAAATACAGACTGTTCATTTCTTTGGAAGCCAGGTAGTTCAAAGCGCCAATAATTGCCTTTCCTTTTTCGTCTCCCCAAGTAGGGTCTCCTTCTTTCCAATCTTTTTTATGGGAAGGGTATTCGTGCAACCCATTGTTCAGAGTTGGTGTAACGGCTCCTCCTTTCTTGAAAGTGCCATCGAATTCATAATATGCCAAAAACGTTTCAGGACTACCCACTCCATTTTTCAAAAAGGCTCTTCCCGTTTCGCTTTCTTCCAAATACTGTTTGCCCACATAGGCCAGTTTTCCAGTTTTGTAAAATCCGGTAGCGGTAGAATCTACCCCTTGTATCTCAAAACTTCCGCTAATGTTCCAAACACTTTCGTTCTTTTTGGGCAGGGTGAACTGCTTTATGGCAATATCCTCTCCCTTCATGAAATGGGCATCGAATTTCCATAGGCCAGTTTTTTTCGGTGAAAATTTCACCGTCCATTTATTTCCGCTATCGGCACCTGAATCAGCCGCGTCCGCATCTGTTGCAAAATAGCCATGAACGGTGTGCGTACTATCTCCGTTCATAAAGTTTACGATCAAGTTGTAATTCAAGAACGGATTAACAGTATCGGTCTCCGAAGCTATCGGGCCGTGGAAGGTAATCGTTACCGGTTGCCACTTTTTGAGTACTCCTTCTAAAATATAGTTTTGGGAATTTTTCTTTTCGACGCAGCCTTGAATACTAAAGAACAGCACACAAATGAACACAAAGAACTTCGTTAGCCTGTGGGAATGCATTGGTAATTGTTTGGATTTTACTGCCCATAAGATAGGGATATTTTCTGGGTGATAAAATTGACTTCTTTTCAAATTTGTGATTATCTTTCGTAAGAGTAATATACCTTTAGTTGATTGGAAGAAAGGTAATTTCAACCGTCTCAAACTCAAACACTGTATGAAACTTCAATTACTGTTATTAGCTCTTATATTTTCAAGTTTATGGTCTTGCAAAAGTGAAAAATCAAAGGAAGTCAAGAAAACCAAGGCCGCAGATGACCCTTGGATGTTAGGTTTTGAAAAAACGGATGTCAACCCAATAATGACTTCAGATTCAACCTACGTATTCACAGACCCTATTACGAACAATGAAGTGCAATGGCAAAAGGCCGATGTCTTTAATCCTGGGGCAGTAGTGAGAAACGATACCGTTTTTATGCTATTCAGGGCCGAAGACAATCCTAAAGCAATTCTTGGTGAACGTACTTCTCGTATCGGATTAGCATTTAGTACGGATGGAATCAATTTTACCAAACACCCCGAGCCAGTTTTTTATCCTACTAAAGATAATTTTCGGCAATGGGACCATCCTGGTGGCGTAGAAGATCCACGTATCGTGGAAACCCCAGATGGTGACTATCTAATGCTATACACTAGTTGGAACCAAGATGTTGCACGATTATCAAGTGCTACATCAAAAGATTTAAAAAACTGGACGAAACACGGACCCGTTTTTAGAAAGGCCCATAATGGCAAGTTCTTGGATATATGGAGTAAATCGGGTTCCGTGGTTACAGAATTGGTAGATGGCAGGTTAAAGGCAAAAAAGTTCAATGGAAAATACCTGATGTACTGGGGCGAGCTTTTTGTGAACCTTGCCGAATCAGAAGACGGAGTGAATTGGACACCGATTTTAGACAATAAAGGGGAGCCGCTGCATGTTTTCGAACCTACTCTTAACGAGTTCGATAGCCACTTGACAGAGCCAGGCCCACCTGCACTTTTTACCGAAAATGGTATTCTTTTGCTTTACAATGGAAAAAACTTAGAAGGAGATGGAGCCAGTTCTAAATTTCCACAGGCCACCTATTGTGGTGGCCAGGTACTCTTTGACAAAAACGACCCTACAAAACTGATAGCTAGATTAAAAGAACCTTTTATTTGTCCAAGTCTGCCGCATGAAATCAGTGGCCAATACAAGGCGGGTACTACATTTATAGAAGGCCTGGTATATTTCAAGAATAAATGGTTTCTTTATTATGGAACAGCCGATTCTATGGTGGGGTTGGCGGTTAAGGAATAATTTCAAGTTCAGATATGATGATAATTAAAAACTACATTCTTCTTCTTACGACGATAATTCTGGTTCTTTCCTGTAAAGACGATACTACCCGAATTGAAAAAGTTGACGACAGCCGCGAAGATAAACGGCCTAATATCGTATTGATTGTAGCAGACGATCAAGGTTGGGGCGATCTCAGCAGCAACGGCAATACCAACCTTAGTACACCGAATATAGATGCTCTGGCCCAGAACGGTGTCTCATTTGAAAATTTCTATGTGCAACCCGTCTGCTCCCCTACCCGTGCCGAATTGATGACCGGAAGACATTTTCCACGAACTGGCGTTTATTCCACATCATCTGGTGGCGAACGCATGAACTATGATGAAACGACCTTGGCCGAAATGCTCAAAAAAGCTGGCTATAAAACTGCTGCTTATGGCAAATGGCACAGCGGTATGCAACCACCCTATCATCCCAATTCACAAGGCTTTGACGATTTCTACGGATTTGCTTCCGGTCATTGGGGCAATTATTTCAGCCCGATGTTGGAGCATAACGGCAAAATTGTAAAAGGTGATGGTTTTTTGGTAGACGACCTTACGGACCATGGATTGGAATTCATGGAAAAAAATCAGGAAGCACCTTTTTTTCTATATCTACCCTTTAACACGCCACATAGCCCAATGCAAGTTCCTGATAAATATTGGAACCGTTTTACCAAGAAAGAACTTAAATACTATTCCGATGACAAGGAAAATGAAGATACCGACTTTACAAAAGCCGCTTTAGCTATGGTAGAAAACATTGATTACAACGTCGGTCGAATTACAACCAAACTTCGCAAACTGTCTGTAGAAGATAATACCATTATCATTTATCTCACAGATAACGGCCCGAATAGTTTTCGGTGGAATGGTGGCATGCGTGGCAAAAAGGGTTCTACGGATGAAGGCGGTGTTCGAAGTCCGTTATATATGCAGTGGAAAAGTCTACTAAAGCCAGGAAAAAAAATCACCCAGATTGCGAGTACCATAGACCTTTTACCAACATTGGCCAATATGGTAGATATCGATCCAATTACGGCTAAACCAATTGACGGTAGAGACCTTAGCCCTTTATTACTGGAAAAAAAGGTCGAATGGAACAACCGTTTAATCTTCAACCATTGGAACGGCAAAACGAGCATTCGCACTCAAAACTATCGGTTGGATAAAGAAGATCGTTTATATGATATCCGAAAAGACCGCGGGCAAACAATCGATATCTCCACCCAGTTACCGCAACTGCTTGATTCTCTAAAAAAGGCTAAGGAAGATTGGTTGACCGATGTAAAACCACTTAATGCAGATACCGATGAGCGACCCTTTACTCTTGGTCACCCAGATTTTGAGTTCACCCAAATTCCTTCTCGCGACGGAATTGCGCACGGTAATATCACGCGAAGCAGTATACACCCCAACGACACTTTTTTTACCAATTGGAAAAGTATCAAAGATTCGATTACTTGGGATGTTGAAGTACTTGCTGACGGACAGTTTGAAGTGCAATTATACTATACCTGCTCTGAAAAGAATATCGGTTCGACTGTTGAGTTAAGTATGGGCAACAGCAAAATCGCTACCAAAATTTTGGAAGTCAATAACCCGTCATTAACCGGGTCTGAAAACGACCGGTCGCCACGAATAGAATCTTATGTGAAAGATTTCAAACCGACGAAGCTAGGCGATATGATCCTTAAAAAAGGGAATGGTACCATGACCCTAAAAGCTTTGGAAGTTGTAGGTGAAGAGGTTGGCGATGTTCGGCTTTTATTGTTTAGGCGAACCAATTAATCTTTTTGATACTCCAACAACTCACTATCCAAATATCCGATACGTTCGGCTTTCGCCTCAAAAGAATTGGTTTTGGGCAATGGGTTTGTGTAAACATTCCAAACTGAATCTTTGGGCTGTTTCCAGACCAAAGTAGCATCCGATTTTGAGCTTATCAGCTCGATGCCAAAATCTGTCTCCTGCATCTGTAAGGGGCCTAGCTTAGGCTGCTTTCCTTCCGGAAGCCATTTTGCTATTAAATCAGATTCGGGTATCCTGCCCAAATCGTTTGTCTCTTGCATCCAATCGTTCAACACTTTTCGAAAGTGCAAAAGGGTGTCCTGCATTTCAGTGAGGCCGGCCAAATTATTAAGCTCGTAGGGATCGTTCTGCAAGTCGTACAATTCTTCTTCTGGTTTTGAGGGATGGAGCCAACGTGCCTGTTGCTCATTCAGTTTTCCTTGTTCGTATAGGCTTCGTAAGTCTCGCATTAACGGCATCTGCTCACGGTATGCTACCGGCAATGCATGGCTAAGGTTGGTATTGAAACTCTTAATGTATTTATATCTTTCGGATCGCACCGCTCGCAACCTGTCGTAGATCGCATCAAAACGGTCAGCTGTATGAAAGGTATATTTCGCTTTTTGTTTCGCATCGAACTTACCGAACTGTGCTTTGCCCTGCATTACATTGGGCGGTTCGATTTCGGCCATTGAAAGCACTGTGGGCGCCAAATCTATAAAACTAATAAATCGGTCATCTGTTGATCCCGCGTTTTTATTCTTTGCGAACTTTATGGTCATGGGCACTTTTGTACCTGTTTCATAAAGTGCACGTTTATGTCTCGGAAACGGCCCCCCATGATCCCCGTAAAAGAAAATGATACTGTTTTTATAAAGTCCGTCTTCTTTTAGGTCTTTCAGTACTTCGCCAATTTGGTCATCAAGCCGCCTTAGATTACTGTAGTTCACGGCCAAATCGTGCCTCACGGTATCATTATCCGGAAAATAGGGAGGTACATCAAGTTTTGCCGGATCGACAAATAAGGAATCTTTGCCCCGCTTCCAAATTTGGGATTCATGGCATACCGAGAAATTGAATACCGTAAAGAAAGGTTGGCCCTCCTTTCTTTTTCGCCAATGGCGTTGTTTGCTGCTTTCGTCCCAAGCGGCATCGGTTTTTTGAAAATTGTAGTCTTCTTTCGGGCCATTGGCCGTATAGTAGCCCTTTTTCCTGAGATATTCGGTGAACATTTTTACACCATCGGGAACTATAGGAGAGTAACTAGGGATATCAAGAATGGGAGCGTAAGGCTTAGTGCCTGGCCGACGCCCAGGGGCATGTGTGCGCATATTGTGCGTGCCCAATGTCGTAGGGTACATTCCCGTAATTATCGCACTACGGGCCGGAGCGCATACCGGAACAGGCGAATAGGCATTCGTAAACAAAACTCCGTCTTTTGCCAATGCCTCCAAATTAGGAAGTCTGATGGTATTGTTTCCATACATCGGAAACCACTCGGGAGATTGATCTTCGGCAACGAGCCAGATAATATTTGGGAGGGATTCTTTTTGGGCGGTTTCTGCGGATTCTTTTTTTTCAGCACAGCCGAAGAACACGAATACAACTGCTAAATAAAAGATATATTTTACCATCATTTTTTATTTGGAATTGATCTAAGGATAAATATAGGAGTTTTAATGATAGTATTAAAAAGCTCCTTCCTTTAGAAGAATGGAGATGTATTCTAAGGGAGTGAATAAGGTGGAGGTTTTGAAAGCCCATACCGCAGTCTTGAGCTAACCGAATACTGAAAAACACCCTTACTAAATCAACTCATTTCCGAAGCTTTTTTTCAAAAGTAATGTTATGATGTACGGTGATTCGGATTGCGGCTTGCTTGGTCAAACCCTCCGCCCTGCCATAGGCAGAACATCTCCCTTCTTCTAATGGGAGGAACTAAAAGAAAATTATTTCTTCAAACTTTCTAAAAATTCTAAGCTTTTGGGTACTTGGTTTAAAACCTTAGAAGATTCATCCTCAATAAAAAGATACTCGAGCCCCATTTTTTTTGCCTCGGCCACAATACCTGCCATATCGATTTGACCGGTACCTAAAACCGCATTGGTCTCGACGTCCGACTCTCCTGTTTGATTGCCTTGCGTTCCTTTCTCACAATCTTTCAAATGCATCAGTTTAAACTCTTCAGGGTATTTGCGCAACCAAGCAATAGGGTCTTCACCGGGGTGTGCGAACCAATACACATCCATCTCGAAATCGAAATATGCTGATTTTTTTATCATATGGTCCATTAAAGTAGCCCCTTTGTATGTTCGGAATTCATACCCATGTGGGTGATAGGTAAGTAATACTCCCTCGTTTTCAAAAAGTTTCCCGGCTGTATTGAAAACTTCGATAGCTTTCTCGGTGTCGGCCAACGTAAAATCAGTACCATTATGGGGAATCCAAAAACAGACCACGTATTTCGCTCCGTAGGTTCTAGCACGCTGCAATACTGTTTCAGGAGAATTCTGTAATTCTTCAAATGGCGCGCTTACACTTACCATTTTTAAATCGTTCTTGGCCAACATCGCTTTATACTCATCCATGGTATAGCCGTAAGTGCCATCATTACCATCTTCCAGATTTTTGATGCCCCATTCCTTGATTTTGGCAAAAGTACCGGGTACGTCTTTTGGGAATTCATTTCGGAGGCTATACAACTGTATTCCGATTTGTGAAGATTTCAAACTGTTCAGATATTCTAAACTCTGAGGCACCTGCTCCACTACTCGAGACGACTCATCTTCAATAAACATAAACTCGATTCCTAACTTTTTGGCCTCAGCAACCGTGCCCGCAATATCGACCTGCCCCTGACCTAGCACCACATTGGTCTCTACATCTTCTTCGCCAGTGTTATTTCCTTTTATCCCGTTTTCCATATCCTTCAAGTGCATCAGGGTAAATTTAGAAGGATACTTTTTCATTAATGCCAACGGGTCCGCTCCTCCATGATGCGCCCAATAGACGTCAAGTTCAAAAGTAAAATGCTCAGCATTTTCAGCCATGTAATCGAACAACGTACCATTTTTATAAGGGCGGAATTCATACCCGTGCGGATGATAGGCTAAGGTAATTCCATTTTCCTTTAGCATTTTACCGGAAGTATTGAAAACGGCAGTGGCATGTTGGGTTTCCTCTAAATCCCATTTATTGTCATCGTGAGGCACCGATCCGCACATTACATATGTAGCGCCGAAAGCCTTGGCATTCTCTATAACTTTTTGTGGGTTCTTTTCCAGATCTTCAAAACCAGCCCCCACACTCACAACATCAAGATTGTACTGTTCGAGAAGGTCTTGAAATTCATCCATGGGAAGACCATATGTTCCACCGCCCTCAATTTTAGTAATACCCCACTCGTTGATTATTTTCAGCGTTCCAGGAACATCGGTCTTGAATTGATTGCGCAAGCTATAAAGCTGTAAGCCTACTTCTTGGGCGGATAAAGGGACTGTGAATAGGGCAATCGCCAGTAAGGAGAGTAATTTTTTCATTCTCAATAGTTTTCAATTTTTATTTCCGTAGGCAGGGAGAATTTTTGGTAGGGGTTCCAACCTACAGTTCGGGCTTCTTAAACGCCAATTATCATATCAAAACTACCCTCCCTCGTCTTAGAAAGTAGCGTTAACATGTTTCTTTTGATGAATAAATTGCCCTAGAACCTTACGTCAGCAGATTACCTTGGTCATCCCATTCGGCGATAACGCCTCGTTTGCTCTGGTCTACACATTTGGCGATCCACTCGGGATCGTATGCTACACCATGTTGATCCAAAACATCTTGAGGTACGCCATCCCAAACATTTGGCGAGTTTCCTTTATACCCTAAATCGGCTATTCCAACTTTTGATGTATAGTAGCCGGTAACAGTAAGACCGCGCATCATGTAGAAAAACTGGATTTCCAGCGGTTGTTCATCCAAAGGGGTTTCCGTATCATGCCAGCAAATTTCATCACAGATTTGTTTTTTCTGCTCTAAAGTAGCCGACTTAAATTCGGCATCGAATTCCGTATTGCTCTTGTGATCCAACCACATTAAACCACCCAAAAGTGTTGGTGCCATGTTTGGTATATCTTTACCCATGAACTCAACAAGTTCGGGTACTCCTGCCTCGATGGGTCCTCCATGCGGTTCTTTCGGTGGCAGAATGACCACGCTAAGTGCTGCTATGGTCTCCATTTCATGTTCATTGAATAACTGTTCTGCCTTCAATTTTTCAAGACGCTCCAATTCTTTTGGGGTACGGCCAAAATACTTTTCACTACTATCAGCAATGGCCTCATCAATAGTTTCGCCGTTTTCCGTCTTACAGGAGTTAAAGACTAGGCCTGTACCGGCTGCTGCTCCCCCAAGTATTAAGGTCTGTAAACTTTTTCTTCTATCCATAGCTTAAATATTTTGTGCTTTCAGTTGTTCAATAATATAATCGGAAGCTCTCCAAGAAAGCGCCATTATCGTCCAGGTACAATTCTTATCTGCTTGAGAAACAAAAACACCTGCATCTACAATAAAAACATTGTCTACATCATGCAGTTGCTGAAACTTATTCGTGACGGACGTTTTTGGGTCATCGCCCATTCGTGTCGTACCCACTTCATGAATAATTTCACCTGGCCCATGCAGGCCGTAATCTTTATCTTTACCGATTTTTTCACCAAGAGGAATACCACCCATATTGTGTATAATCTCTTCAAAGGTATCACGCATATGCTTGGCTTGGTTTCTCTCGAAATCAGACCATTGATAATTAAATTTTAACACAGGAATACCAAATTGATCTACCGTTGTTGGATCAATTTCACAATAATTTTCTTTCCTAGCTATAGCTTCACCTCTACCAGCCATACCGACTATAGAGCCATAATATTTTTTAACATCATCTCGTAATGTATCACCATAACCTCCAACTTTAACACCGAAGAACTTGTTGAATTCATTGGGATTCAAACCAAACCCATAATTCGGATTACCCATACCTCCGCCAATTTCAATATGATATCCTCGTGGAAAATCTAATTTAGAATTATCTCCCCACCAAGGTGAATATACATGCATGCCGCCAGTACCATCTTCATTGTATGACACTTTGCG
>RCNB010001690.1_pt1 | contig 13773 bp, 12 predicted proteins | sample 2041321 | NCBI WGS metagenome assembly RCNB01 (sample SAMN09708232, study PRJNA481090) | Marine sediment metagenome, whole genome shotgun sequencing project. | reverse complement strand
GGCTTGCGAATCCCGAGGAGTGAGGCGTATTTATGGTACGCCGCAGTGACGAGGGATGAAGCGTAACGCAGATATCGGACTTTTTACGAAACCGTCAACCTTGCCGAAACAAAAAGCCTTCCATCATTAAAATTCCAAAAGTTTACTAAAGTTCTCAGGCCCAAGTATCGAAAAGCAAATAATAAACCGAAAAAAGTGCTGGGAGGATGAGTTATGAATGCAGAGGTATCTTCAAAGGAACTTTTAGGGATCGGTGAACTGCTCTCGAAGGCATGGGAAATCTACAAAAAACGCATGATTACTCTCATTCTTGTCGGCCTTGGGGTAGTGCTTTTACCACTGCTTTCACTTGTGCCGTTTGTTGGGTTAGGCTTTGTTGTATCATTATCCTTACCTGAACTACGGGTAGGCATTATGTCGCTTAGTATCCTGTTGGGAGTAATTGCCATGGCTTGGGTCGGAAACTGGGCCTTTTCTGCTTTTCTGACAGCCATAGTAGATGAGAAATGCGACATAAAAGAAGCCTTCCAAAAGGGCAAACCCAAGATCATTGGGCACATGTGGCTGGCCATGTTGACAGCCTTGATTTTAACAGGCGCTCATCTTCTCCTGATTATTCCAGGTATTATTTTTACGGTTTGGTTCTTCTTCGCCCCTTTTGTTTTTATTGATGAAGATGTTCGGGGAATGAACGCCCTTTTGAAGAGCAAGGAATATGTGCGTGGCAGGTGGTCAGGCGTTGGCTTAAGATTGCTGGCTATTTGGCTCATTACCGCTCTTGTTTCTGCTATACCAATTATAGGACAGTTAATCGCGCTTTTCTTGATACCTTTTAGCTTTATCTATTCATTCCTTCTCTATCAAAACCTTAAGGCTATAAGGGACGATCTCTCCTTTCAGCCCACAGGCAAAGAAAAAATCGGCATTGTTGCCACCGGCACCCTTGGTTACGTCCTCCCGGTTATCGTAGTATTTGCCCTCATGGGTTCAATGTTTATGATCCCTTTTTCCATGTTAAAGACCAAGATAACAGGTCAATCACCTTTTCCCGTTAGTATGGGACAACCCAACTCCCGTGGCCATATATTGAAGACTTCAAGCTTCAAGGTAACGTCAGTTGCCCAGACTACCGGCGCCGACACAAGGACCCAGATTGCGATACTAGAAGACAAGACGCAGGATTGGACCAAGCGCTCTCAAGTTGCCTTCAGGCTAGGTCAGTCAAAAGACAGCAAAGCTATCAACCCACTCATAGCCGCCCTTAGAAACGACGAAAAATGGATGGTGCGCAAGAATGCCGCCGACTCCCTGGCAACGTTGGGCACTCATGAGGCAGTACCTTCCCTAATTAGTGCCCTTGAATCAGACAAAAATGTTTTTGTACGCGAGGCCGCTTCCAAGGCCCTGGGAAACCTGGGTGATGAACGTGCCGTCGAGCCCTTACAAAACGCCTTGAGCGACCAGGGCGTTGTTATGACCCAAAAAGAGGGAAAGATGGTAAAAGAAAAGTCGGTTGCCAAGGCAGCCGAAGAGGCCTTAAAACATTTTAGTGTTGACGACAAAAAGATAGCTTTTTTTGCCAAGGAATCTGCCGCAACTACTGAAAGGACCCAGAAGCACAAAAAGGACCTCAGACCTCAACCCATCAATGAGCAAAAAGGGCCGAACAATAAAAAGACTACGGGATTTGAAAAGAGTGTCAAGGCCTGTACCAAGGCAATTAAGATCCGGCCTGAAGATGCTCTAGCCTATCATAATCGTGCGGTTGCCCATTTTAGGCTTGGGCATTACAAACGAGCTGTTGACGATTTTAACAAGGCCATTGAATTTGCTCCCAGAGAGGCAACAACTTACTACAATCGAGCCATCGCCTATGGCGTACTCGGTAAGCACAAGGAAGCCATCGAAGATGGAACCAAGACCATAAAGCTAAACTCTCAATACGCCAATGCCTATGTTAACCGTGGGATAGACTACCTCGCATCCGGTAATTGCGATAAGGCCTTTGATGATTTTAACAAGGCCATTGAATTTAACTCTAAGGACTTTTCGGCCTATTATGCTCGAGGTGTTGCGTATTACAAGCTTGGTTCCAATAAACGAGCGATCAAGGATTTTGAGAAAGCTGCTCAGATGGGCAGCCAAAAGGCGAGGGATTATTTGAAAACCTGTGAGGCTCTTCCCCCTCAATCATGACGACTTCGTAAAAATTCCATCAATCATAAACTTTGGCATGAACTTTGATAGGGATTCATAAACCAGAGCCGACCATGAGGATTCCAATCAAAGACGATATGATTTCTCCCGCTTACCATGTCAAGCAGGCTGTGGCAGATTATCCTTCCATAAAAACCGATGGGTACAACGACGGTGAGGCTAACTCATTTGAAGGATTGTTAAGAGATATTATTGAAACCATAGAAGAAAGGGGGACTCTTTCTATTGAAAGAACCCCTCTGGACGAGACAAAACTCCAAAAGTTGGTTGAGATGGTGCAAACAGAAATGAGCAATCTGTTTTTCAGTGTTGTTGCAAATCATGAGGGAGAAAGTGATTTCTGGGAAACTCAGAGCAGGTTGTTCAACCTCTTTCCAACAGGCAATTTGCATAAATCGTCAGTGTCAAATATTCGACAGGATCACCATAAGGAAGACCTGGCCCTGTCACGAGACAGAATCGATGACATCATTGGTCATGCCTCGAAGAAGTACCATGTCAACCCTGATTTGGTAATGGCAGTCGTTCAGGCTGAAAGCGATTTTAATGCCACTTGTACATCATCTAAGGGTGCAATGGGGCTTATGCAGCTTATGCCGGAAACGGCCGAAGAACTCGGAGTAAAAAATGCGTACAATCCCGTCGAAAACATTATGGGAGGAACACGCTATTTAAAAGGCCTTCTGGATAGGTATGATGGTAATATTCCCCTTGCATTGGCAGCCTACAACTGGGGGATGGGTAACGTTGAAAGGCACCCCGGCAAGCTGCCGCAAGAAACGCGAACTTACATTGCCCGCGTTAACCAATACTATCGTGAGCAGTCCGGCTAACCCGCGGATATTGCCTTGCCCCTCAATTTTTTTCTAAACCCAGGCAGACCACTCAAGCCGGCAATAAGCAAAAGCATGGTAACCGGCTCCAGGATTTGGTTCCTTAACAAATAGAAGATGCCATAAAAAAGCAAGCCGACTGCAAAACATATTACATACATCAATATTGCAGTGGAGAAAAAGGCTGAAAGCTCGCCCATTGTTGAAGCACCAAGACTTACTTTACGACTGCCAAGTTCTCTTATTCCGGCCTTATTACCGTCTTCACCTGACATTTTGCCCCTCCTTGAAGCACTCCTTCAGTTAAAGCACCTGCCACTATCCGTATCAAAGGTCATGCCAGTTTTTCAAAAACTAAATAATACTGTAAATTTATTATGTTACGCAACACCAGTCCAGGTGGGAAGGAAAAAGATTTCATATGCACTGCCTGCAAAATTGGAAAAACACTATTCTTTGAGGGTAAAAAAGTTCATATAACTTGGGCTCCTTTGTACTGAGCCTCCAAGCCTTCATCCAGCCCGCCCCGGTCCATCTTCACGGCCAGGGGCAGATAGTCCATGATGTCCTGAGCAGTCATTCCGTCTTTGCCTTTGTCTCTAGCAGCCAAATCGCCGGAAAGCCCATGGATGAATACCCCCTTTCTTACAGCATTCTCGATAGACAGACCTAAACCGAACATGGCAGCAATAGTCCCTGTCAGCACATCACCAGAGCCTGCTGTAGCCATGCCTGCATTACCGCTCATGTTGACAAAAACCTTTCTATCAGGAAAACCTATCAGTGTACGGGCACCCTTCAAGACTATCATGGCGCCTAATTCGCCGGCAGTTCGCTGGAGGATGTCTACTTTATTGGCGCCTATCTCAGCTATTGTCATATTCACCAGCCTGGACATTTCACCCAAATGCGGTGTCAAAACGGTCACCGCTTCTCTTGCCTTTAGACTCTGCAAATCTCCACACAGTGCAGTAATGCCATCACCGTCCACGAGAAGCGGTTTTTTGATTTCCCGTGCAAGTTGCCTTACTAGCTGCTGCGTTTCTTCTTCCAGGGCTAACCCCGGCCCCAGGACGACCATATCGGCCTTGTCTGCTAGTTCCAGCAGCAAATCTCTGTTTTCAAGGGAGATAGTTCCAGACAAAGTTTCCTCCTGAGGGGCAAAGACTATCTCACTTGCCTTGTTGGCGATAAATGGAACAATAGATTTAGGCGCGGCAAGCCTCGAATATCCGCCGCCGGCTTTCATAAAAGAAAGTGCAGCAAAATAGGGCGCTCCGAAATAATTAACGGCGCCGGCAATAAACAAAACATCACCAAAGTCGCCCTTGTGGCTGTCCGGCCTTCTTGAGGGAAGATCAAAGTGAGAGTTGATTTCTACTCTCATAGATTCTGTCTCGTACATAGAAGGAGGAAAGGAGATGTGGGTAACATAAAGCTTGCCGCACAGGTCATATCCCGGGAAGAGTATGTTTCCCAGTTTTGGAAGCCCAAAGGTTACTGTATAGTCTGCCCTTATCGCTATTCCCATAATCCGTCCCGTATTGCCGTTGACACCGGAAGGTATATCAGCGCTGAAAACAGTCTTCGAAGAACTATTGACCAGCTCTATGACATCTCTGTATAATCCGCCAACATCCCGTGTAAGGCCTGTACCGAATATGGCATCCACAACAGCTTCGCAATGGTAGATATCTGTTTTTATTGACTCGGCAGATTCCAGCTTGCTGACCTCAATAGGCAAACCAGACACAATATCGAGATTTAATCTTGCCGCACCCTTATATTTGCTTTTATCACCCAGAATAAAGACCTTAACTGTACCGCCACTTGAGTGTATTTTTCTGGCTATAACAAAACCATCCCCCCCATTGTTACCAATACCGCAAAGGACAACAAACTTCTTGTTCCTTATGCCGACTTCTTTTGATAGAATAAAGTAAAGGGCCTCTCCTGCGTTTTCCATCAAGAGTTCTTCCTTGATACCAAAATCCTTTACGGCAGTACTATCAAGCGCCCTCATTTCGGAAACCGTGCTAATCTTCATTTTCTTTCCCTCCATTACTCAGTGCCTGGTCAAATGTGCAAACATTTATTGGTTCTCATTAATGCTGGTCTCGTAAAAAGGCTCATCTGGACTTTTTACAAGATTGTGATTAATAGAAACCGATTTTCTCAGCAAGTCCCCAACTTGTCAAGGGCGTGGCTGTCGACACATTCTGCTATTTAGTGTCCATCCATAAATGGCCCGGCCTTAAAAAACCTAAACTCTTACCCTTGACTCAACTTTTCCCCCGGATCGGCCGATATCTTGTATGTACCCCTTTTGTATCAGGTGTATCAAGACCTTCTTTTTTGGAAAGAACGAAGCTTATGTCAACGACTAACAAAACACTTTCCTTTCTTGTCCTCGTTGTTCTCTGCACGCTTGGCACGGCTTATGCCGGACAAGACTCTCCGGCCGATGTAGTCAAGCTATTCAGCTCTTATTATGGTGGTGCTCAGATGGACAAGACAGCCAATTTCACTACGGGGCATTTTAGAGATAATATGCCGAAATCAGTTTGGGTTGCAGATACTTGGAAAGCACTACGGCAGATAGACTACAAACGCGTTTATGACTCTATTGCAGACACAAAGGTTCAAAGTTCAAGGGCAGCAGTTATTTTGAATACAAAGATAGAAACACTCGCCGGTGAAACAACACAAAAGGAAATCTATTACCTGATAAAAGAAGGCAAACAATGGTTGATAGACGAACTGCAGGTAACCGAAGAGGATGTTGAGGTTACCGCGGAGGAAATGCGACTATAAAGGGGAGAAAGTAACAATGGAAGCAGCATATGAATTGCGACAATTCCATATTCACGAGCATACTCACTCACACCGCCACGAGCACAGACACGGCGATCTGATTCATTGGCACGAACATTCACACGCCCACTCCCATGAACACTCCCATGAATACTACTACGAAGAAAACCTTCATTTGCACGACCACGACCATCGTGGCCATGAAAGAGAATTGCACGATCATGGGCATTAAAGCCAAGGGGTAATTGATAGCTGCATCGAACACCATCGTCCCATAGTTCAACGGTTGGCCCTTGATCCAAACAAAAAAGGCATTCCGTCCGAATAGACGAAATGCCTTTTTTTGTGTTTCAAAATCTAAACTAAGCTATAGTTACGTTCGTTGCGGCGGGACCTTTGTTGCCCTGCTCTACATCGAAAGTCACTCTGTCGCCTTCATTGAGAGACTTAAAACCCGTTGAGTTGATCCCCGAATGGTGAACAAACACATCTGGTCCGTCTTCTTGCTCAATAAAGCCGTAGCCCTTCTGGTCATTAAACCACTTCACAGTTCCACTAGCCATTGTGACACCCTCCTTTCAAAAGAATTCTCATGGTTCCTAACTTGAGGTTGCCACTTCTTGCAAATGGATTCTGCCTCAAAACGAAACCGGGCCGCCCAAAAAGACGTCCCTTTACTGATTAGTTTAAATATAAACATCCCTGCGAGAAAAGTCAAATCATTTATTCAATTACTATTGTTTTGATGGAATTTGAGGTGCCTCGCGCAAAAAACTTTCCGCTGCCTCGTGTGATAACCATCCTATCACCCGTCTCCAATTCACAGCTAATTCTAACCTTGTCAATGACGTGACGTTCAAGTTCTACGTTGTCCTCGTCGTAATCTTTTAGGTAAAAAGGGCTGACCCCCCAGAAAAGGCACATTTTCCTGACAACTAATAGCGAATTAGAAACCCCGAGAACTGAGGTTTGCGGCCTAAAGCGACACATTTTTAAACAGGAAGTCCCTGATTGGGTCACTGAAAGTATTCGCTTGGCACCGATCTTCTCAGCTATCAAAGATGCTCCGATCATGGTAGCATCATCTACACCGGTCAAGTCAAAGGCCTTTATAGAGGGTCTCTCCTTAGGAGTCTTTTCTGCCTCTGTGATTATGCTTCCCATCATTTTAACCGCTTCAAGCGGATATTTCCCTGAAGCCGTTTCAGCACTTAGCATGGCAGCGTCTGTCCCATCCCATATGGCATTTGCTACGTCAGAAGCCTCGGCCCTGGTAGGAGTGGGATTCTCGATCATGGATTCCAGCATCTGAGTGGCGGTAATAACCGGTATGCCGCGAAGGTTACATAGAGAAATGATTTTCTTCTGGACAGCAGGGACAAGATGATTGCCAAGCTCAACTCCCATATCACCCCTGGCAACCATAATCACATCACTTACATCGAGAATGTCTTCTATATTATCAATGGCTTCAGGGTTTTCAACCTTTGAAATAATGGGGATGTTTCTGTTCTGTTCACTAAGGAGATCTCTTAGCTTCAGGACATCTTCCTTTTTTCGCACAAAGGAAAGGGCAATATAGTCAACATCTTGTCCAAGACTAAACAAGACGTCCTCATGATCCTTGTCCGTAAGACTTGGGGCGGAGACTCTGGAGTCTGGAAGATTTATCCCCTTGTTCGACTTGAGCGTACCACCAACCGATACTTTAATCTTGTAGATATCTCGATCCTTTTCAACGGTCTTGGCAACAATCAGTCCATCGTCGAAAAGTACACGCACTCCATCTTCCAAGTCATGTGCGAGATGATCATATACGGTTGGGATAAAACGACCCTTGTACTCAGGATAGTCCTGTTGAACCTTTGTCGGTCCTACAACCCAAATGTCCCCTTCCTTGAGTTCAAGACCGTCTGGAAGCTTATCAACTCGAATCTTTGGGCCTTGAAGATCAAGTAGGATCGCCACCTCCAATCCCACCAGGGCGGATGCCTTCCTTATGCCGGCAATAAGTTTAGCATGCCCTTCATGAGTTCCATGACTCATATTTACCCGGCAAACATTCATCCCGGCTAAAATAAGATCAGAGATCATTTCAACATTGGACGATGCCGGTCCCAATGTTGCCACAATCTTGGCGTGTCGATTCAATCTTGCTCTTCTCATGAAAAGATCTCCTAGCTCTTGCTCAGGATTCCGATTTTCACCTCATCCGGCAAACCGCTAAATCGTGTCACGGAGGTGTTGATTTTCTTGTCTCGCATCTCCTCTTCCGCCCTAATCAATGGATTGTAGTTCTGCAGATTTCTTTCTCCATTCGGCGCGCCGGCCTTAAACCAGAGTTTAGGCGATACCGCGCCGTACATGAGCGGCATATAAGGTAAAAATTCCGATGTCCCCTCTGTAGAACGGTGGGAGAAAAATGCCGTGAAGCCACCTTTCTTGATGTTATCAAGGGCTTCTTTGAGATTGCCGACACCCAGGTCCTTAAGCTTTCGCAGTACACCTTTAAGATCCTTTCTGGCCGTCAAGAATTGCTCGACACGGTCAATATCAGCAAGACCGAGAACAATCTCTGTTGCCAGGCAGGTTTCGGTAAAGGTGCCTGCTTGGTTCAGTTTTATGAGAACGGAATTGCCGCAACGGTTCTTTCGCTCAGGAGCAGCAAGGAACGGGATAATAAAACGCATCTGTGTCACTGCTGCGTCATCAATAACGATCTGAACGCGGTCACCGTACTTCTCCGTCATGAGGCGATGTGCTTCAGGATCAGATTCGCTCCCAGGATCTTCCATAGTGACAAAGTTAGGCGCGCTTTTCACAACAGACCAGTTAAACTTGATCAGTTCTTGGCGTGTCTTTACACCCAGGCCCGAAAAACGCAGATCATATTTGCCTTCCTTGCGCAGCTTTTCGGTCTTCTGGATTTCCGAAAAAGCATTATCTGTCCCGATTGCCCAGTCTGTCCTTTTTAGCTTAAGCTGCCCTGCACATTCCTTGATACGGTTAAGCCCCTCGAAGTTGTCCTTTACCGGAAATACGAAGCCTCGTTCTTTTGCAGTGCCGGTTGGCAGGCCATCACGGACAAGGTTTTTTTCAAACTGCTTAAAAAACTTCGTTGCCGTCTCAAATACGCCCTTAATTGATTTTTTGTTCATCGCGATAAAGAACATTTCCTGAATATCCTGTTTGGTGCCTGGCACGTGTTCGCCGCCGCAAACCATGTTGAAACCGATGTTCGGCATGTAGAAGGTCTTGAGTCCGCCTTTAGGCCTCAGGAGCTGCCAGGCCTTGTATCCTGACGCCTTTAGCAATGTTTGAAAGAAAACGGTTGAGGCGGCGAGACAAGCATTGCCACCCCATACTTTTTTATTGGGACCGGCCTTTTGGACCAACTTGAGATCGAACTCTGCACAAGCATCAAGGATGTCTCGCGGTTTTCTGATCACCACTTTCTTGGGGAGAAGAGGGACAATATTCCTTTCAACGGATTTTATCGCCCTCTTGTTTGGAATGTAGATAGCCTCGGCTTCGCCGTCTGACGTCCCCTTTGCTATCCCGTTACGTTCTGAGATTGTCCACGTGTCCTTGCCACGTTGGACTCGGGCGGTCATAACCCCTTCCAAAGTGAATGCTGCGTATGAAGAGAGAATTTCCCTTGCCTTGAGAGTAAATCTAGAAATGGTGGTTTCCTTTGCCATAGCGACCTCCTTAGAAAGCTATCGGTTGGTAGTAACAATTCCAATATACAAATATATCACAGGATTTTGCAGCAGGAACTATGCCAAAATGTTGGGGCCAGGCTCCAAACATTTACTCAAAAGTAGCCTCTGATTCCGGCTGATCTATTTCTTGAGGAAACTCGCTGAAAGGGAAAGGGCGCTGATTTTCATTCAGCGTGACATAGCGCATGACCTTGTAGGCATAGGCTGCAACCTTGTTGGAAAAATTCCTTACGGGATTGTTGTAATCCGTGGTGATGAAAAGGTAGACATATTGAAATAAGACACTGAGCTGAATTATGATCTTTAGTATCTCTAAGACAAGCACAAAAAAGATTGTGTAAAGAAAACGAATGGCAATCCTTTTGCGTGACAAAATGTCGGTTGTTTCCGTTGAGTCCATCGATTTTCCTCCCTTTTTTATGTTAGGTAACCGTTCACGGTTCAGAGGTTCAAAGGTTGCATTCTGATCACTTATTTTTAGCCTTTTTCTTTTCATCTTGCCGTTCATTTTTCCGGGAGAAAGGAAATTCGACATCTCCGAACAATCCCTTATCGCCCATCTTGGCCAGCTCGTTCAAAGCTTCACGAATGTCTTTGGAACCCTTGTCGCAAATTTGGGAGACAGTGATATAACCTCGTTTGGCCTCCCGAAATGAAAATCGCCCCGCAGTCTTTTTGATGTAATCATATGTCATGTTTCGTACTATCCCCCAAGTGTCACGGCGCGTTTGATTTCCCAGTGGAGTGAGGTCATCGAAATCTTTCAGTTGGTTACGGTGGAACTTGGAACCGAAGTATTTGAGTGGCACAGTCAACCAGAAGAAAAACGCCGCCAGAGCAATACCTGCGCCGCCAGCCAAAAGCGTGAGCTGATTCACGGCAAAAACCGGACTTGCCAACATTGCAAAAACTGCTATGCCACCACATAAAAGACTTATAAGAAACCCTGTAAATCCACATTTGAATCGGAAGGCAATGAGACGTTTCCGATAATTGACCAAAGCTTCAAGCATGTGGGCAAGGCGTTCGCCGTGCGTTTCCACAAAAGAGGCCAAATGGTCAAGACGGTAGCGAGGGGCCTCCAAAATGGCCCTTCTTAGTTCCTCACGCTGGTTTTCCAGGTAATTTAGGTATTTCATTTCTCCGTTACGAGATTCATTATGAGAGGTTGCCCTTGGAGAGTAAGTCAGATGAATCATGGGGATGTCTTTGCGACCTGTGATTTGCGACAAATTCCAGCAAAGTGTTCCATAAACTCGGAGCAAATCCGTCAGGGAATTGCATTCATCTATGCGGTTTAGCACAAAAAGGAGCTGGTGTTCAAATATGTAGCTGGGAAGTGTTTCCCTGATGCTGATATAGGCCTCACGTACCGTTCCTGCCTTATGTGGGTCAAAGACTATCAATACGAGGTCGGCAATTTGTGCCAGATCACCGATAACTTCCTGGTAATTATAGCCGCGGTCCCGCTCGGTAATGCTATCAAGCATTCCGGGCGTGTCAATCAGGGCAAGTGATTTCAAGAATGGTGAATTGACCTTTTTGAGTCGAAAGTGCGACGCAAATCGTTGACCATGCTTTTTTAGGGCTTCAAAGGGATATTCCGGGTTATTGAGCAAAAATTTCCCGTCTCGTGTTTCAGTAACATGTATGTTGTCGCTGTCGGACTCAGAGTCATCATACGTTATAATTGTGAAGGAATCATCCGTCGGAGCCTGACCCGTTGCCTGAATATCGGCATTCAGGAACTCGTTAATCATGGTCGATTTACCAGACGAGTAGTTGCCAAGCACCAATACTTGAGGACGCCACTTAATATTGGCTTCCAGCGGCACATCACTGTATCCATAACGCATGGCCACCGGGGTCAAGTAATCTGCTACCATTTCAACAAGTTCGGCTCGCAAGGAATTTATATAGTTCTCGCGGTACATAGGAAACTCCCCCAACAATTCAAATTTCCATCTCCGGCAATCTGTAACAACCGTTTTTTTGTCGGTAACGCAGTGTGCGTTGTACTTTATACTTGCCTGTTTTTGTAGTCAAGATATAAGTGGGTTACAGGTTATTGGCAATTTTTTATATCAATAGGTGGATTCACTTTTTCGTGAACGAGCACACAAAAAAACCCTCCAAACCTGCCATATTGGCTCCTGCCGGAAATAGGGCTTCGTTTTTAGCTGCAATCGCCGCTGGGACGGATGCTGTTTATTGCGGTCTGAAGAACTTTTCTGCACGCATGGAGGCAAAGAACTTCACGCTTGATCAACTGGCCTCTCTTGCACGGTTGGCTCGTGATGAGGGAATAAATGTCTATGTAGCCTTAAACTCCCTTGTAAGGCCGGATGAGCTGGATAAGGTTGGAAGTATTCTGAAAGATTTGGATCGACATGTTAGGCCGGACGGCATAATCATTCAGGACCTGTCTCTTGTAGGGCTGGCGAAACAGATTGGTTTTTCCGGGGAGCTTCATCTGTCTACACTGGCCAATATAAGCTTTTCATCGGCCCTGAAACTGGTTCGTGGAAGCCTTGGTGTAGATCGGGTAGTCCTGCCAAGAGAGCTTAGCATAGACGAAATAAAGGTCTTGGCAAAAGAGTGCCCAAAAGGTTTGTCTTTAGAAGTATTTGTACACGGCGCTTTGTGTTATGGAGTGTCGGGAAGATGTTATTGGAGTAGTTTTCTGGGAGGCAAAAGCGGGCTTAGGGGCAGATGTGTACAGCCTTGTCGCAGGTTTTATACCCAGAAGGGGCAAAAGAAACGTTTTTTTTCCTGCCAAGACCTTTCTCTGGATGTCTTGGCGAAGGTGCTCCTTGGCGTACCCCGAATTCATGCCTGGAAGATTGAGGGCCGAAAGAAGGGCCCCCATTATGTCTATCATACAGTTAGGGCCTACCGGATGTTAAGAGATCAAGCCGGCGACCCCGAGGCAAAAAAGGAGGCTTTAGAGCTACTTGCTTTCGCCTTGGGCCGGCGGGGTACGCACTACAATTTTTTGTCTCAAAGGCCCCAGAACCCCGCACGCACTGATATCCAGACTGGTTCCGGGCTACTCATAGGAAGGACAAGAGGTACGAAGAAAAGGCCGTACCTGAGTCCCAGGGATGAAATCTTGCGCGGAGATCTTTTGCGTCTCGGATATGAAGATGAGCCATGGCATACTATTTACAAGGCAAACAAATATGTGCCTAAAAATGGGCGCCTTGATCTGAAATTGCCTTTGGGAAAGAGCCCGCGAAAGGGGACGCCGATTTTCCTGGTAGATAGACGTGAAGGAAAACTGGAGGAATTACTTCGCAGGCTTGAGGCAAAGCTGACTAAGGCGCCGGCTGCTGAGATTAGACCTCAAGCCTTTCATACTAGATTTACGAAAAAGTTCCGGAAAAGGGCGGGTGCTTTTGAGCTTTATGTTTACAGGAACAAGTCGGATGACAGGGCTGCTAAAGGCCGTACCGGGCTGTGGCTGTCTAATACATTGATCAAAGAGGTTCCCAAGGTGTCCGTGTCAAGACTGTGGTGGTGGTTTCCCCCTGTGATCTGGCCGGAGGATGAAAAAGGAATAAGTAAACTTTTAGCGCTTTTACTGAAAAGAGGGGCACGCAATTTTGTCCTAAACGCACCTTGGCAGATTGCTCTGTTTAAAAATCCAAAAGGTGTGAATATTTGGGCGGGGCCATTTTGCAACCTTGCCAATCCGGCTGCTGTAAATATGCTCGTCTCCCTTGGATATTCGGGGGCAATTGTGAGTCCCGAGCTTAGCAGAGCCGATTACTTGCTGTTGCCACGACACAGCTCTTTGCCTTTGGGAGTTATAATATGGGGAAACTGGCCACTCTGTGTTTCACGCATACTATGTGACAACTTGAAGACCAATACCACCTTTTCCAGCCCGAGGGGTGAGAAGGCTTGGACGACAAGATTTGGGGCCAACTATTGGGTTTATCCGAACTGGACACTCGACATAAGGCGCGAAAAGGACGTGCTCAAAAAGGCGGGCTACAGCCTCTTTGTCCATCTGATAGAGCCATTGCCCAGACAGATCGAGCTCAAAAAGAGGCCCGGGCTGTGGAATTGGGACTTAGGGCTGGCTTAATCTGTGTCCATTCAGAAATGGTAGATTTCGCGGGAGGCCAAGGCGGGTGGCCGGTTTGAACCGCAGGAATATCGAGATATTTCGAGGATTC
>RCNB010001689.1_pt1 | contig 13774 bp, 11 predicted proteins | sample 2041321 | NCBI WGS metagenome assembly RCNB01 (sample SAMN09708232, study PRJNA481090) | Marine sediment metagenome, whole genome shotgun sequencing project. | reverse complement strand
GCAGCATCTTTGTTTTCTTCACCATCAACAACGATTGAATAATAGCTCGCTTCACCTTTCCAGGGACAATGTGTTTTGGTATCGCTTTGTTTAAAAAATTCCTTATTTATAGAAGAAGAGGGAAAATAATGGTTGGCTTCTACGACGACCGTCTCCTCACTTTCCGCCAATACTTGACCTTTCCAAATTGCTTTCATTTTTTCCTCCAGCCAGAAGTACAACATACATACTATAGATGTGATATGTATTCGTCTATTGGACTTTAGCCCTATATGAACAGATGTGATAGTGGATGGAGCTGAGGGAATCTCAAATACCCCTGGCCGGACTCGAACCGGCGACACACGGATTAGGAATCCGTTGCTCTGTCCAGACTGAGCTACAGGGGTATCTACACCCATGTATAGCCGAAAAGCCAAAAAGGGTCAATATTCATGTAGAGGACTAGCGACATTGCGAGCGCCCTAAGTTGTCATTGCGAGGCGTGAAGCGCCGAAGCAATCTTATGGATGATCTGTGAGATTGCTTCGCTTCGCTCGCAATGACTGTCAAACGCGATGACGGTCAAAGAGATGGAGGCGAGATCAAGGAGGCGAGCTTCTGGGACAGCCGCCCGTTGCGCTTGACAGGTTTGTCGTTCTGGATCGCGATGTGCAGGGCCTTGTAGGTGCCCACCACACAGCTCAGTTTCTTGGCCCGTGTGAGCGCCGTATAGAAAAGGTTGCGCTGCAGCATGATGTAGTGCTGTGTCATAAGCGGCATCACCACGGCCTGATACTCGCTCCCCTGCGACTTGTGCACGGAGATGGCATAGGCGTGCACCAGCTCGTTCATCTCCTCCCGCGAATAAGTCACGGGCCTTCCGTCGAAATCAACCACTACCTGGAAGGACTTCCGGTCGAAATCCCTCACCGAACCGATGTCGCCGTTGTAGATGTCCTTGTCATAGTTGTTCCGGATCTGCATGACCTTGTCTTTAAGCCGGAACTCCCGGTTCCCGACCTGGAAGCCGTCGTTCAGAGGATTGAGCGTCTTCTGGAGCTCACGGTTCAGGTTGTCCACACCCACCAGCCCCCGATACATGGGGCTTATGACCTGGATCTGCGGCGACAGCGGGTCCAGCCGCAGCTTCTTGGGGATGCGCGACAAACACAGACTCAAGATCGTCTGGAAGGCCTCCTGCTCGTCCTCCTTGTATATGAAGTAGAAGTCCGAGTCTTTGTCTCCTTTTTCGGGAAACTCCAGCTTGTTCCCATGGTTCACCTGGTGGGCGTTGAGGACGATCAGGCTCTCCCTCTCCTGCCGGAAGATCTCGTCGAGGCGCACCACCGGGATCCGGCCCGACACGATGATGTCCCGCAGGAGCGTGCCAGGGCCCACCGAGGGCAGCTGGTCCTTGTCCCCCACCACCACCAGCCGCATCCAGCGCGGCACGGCCTTCAGCAGATGATACATGAGCGACAGGTCCACCATGGAGAACTCGTCGATGATCAGGGCGTCGCCCTTCAGGGGATGGCCTTCGTCCCGCCTGAAGCTGCCCTGCCCGGGGACGAACTCGAGAGTCCGGTGCAGAGTTTTTGCCTCCCTCCCCGTCGCCTCAGCCAGCCGCTTGGCCGCCCGCCCCGTGGGTGCCGCCAGGAGCACGGCCCGCTCCCACTGGCGGAAGATCTCCACCACGGCCCGGATGATGGTGGTCTTACCGGTCCCTGGTCCCCCTGTGATCACCAGGACGTTCGCCTGGATGCTCTGCCGGATCGCCTCCTTCTGTAGGGGCGAGAACGTGATCCCCATGTCCTTCTCGACTTTATCGATGGCCGCTTCCACATCAAAGTCCGGAGCCTGGGAATCGAAGGACACCAGCCGCTCCAGGTAGTGCACCACATCATCTTCGGCCTTCTTATAGAAGGGCAGGTAGATCGCCCGGCCCGAATCCGTGTCCTCTGTAACGACCAGCTTCTCCCTGATCAGGGCTTCGACCGCCTCCGCGGCCTGCTCCTGCGAAACCTCGAGCTCCCCACAGCAGGATTCGGTCAAATCTGTTTCCAGCGAGAAGACGTGGCCCTGCTCGTTGTCCTTCTCCATCAGGTATACTATGTAGGCCCGGACCCTTTCCGGGGCCGTGGGGCTCATCCCCAGCTTGAGCGCGATCTGGTCCGCGGTCTTGAATCCGATCCCCCAGATATCGTGACAGGCCTGGTAGGGATTGGTCTTGAGCACATGGAACGAGTTTTTGCCGTACTGCTTGTAGATCTTGGTGGCGAGAGTGGTGGAGATGCTGTGTTCCTGAAGGAAGATGATCAGCTCCCGGATGTCCTCGTGTTCGGCCCAGGATTTCTTTATCTCACGCAGTTTGACCTGTCCCACTCCTTCGACCCTCTTCAGCTTATCGGGAGCGGAAGACAGGATGTCGATCGTTTCTGCACCGAACTTCTTGACGATGCGTCGGGCCAGAACCGGCCCGACTCCCAGGATCAGGCCCGAGGCCAGAAATTTCTCTATACCCTTCTCGGATGAGGGCAGGACCGGCGTGAAGTTTTCCACCCGCATCTGGCGCCCGAAGCGGGGATTCATCTCCCACTCCCCTTTGACCTTGAGCACTTCCCCCGGCGAGAGCGGAGGGAAGCTGCCGATGATGGTCACCTGTTCGCCTTCTTCCGGCATGAATCGGCACACGGTGTAGCCGGTGTCCGGGCTGTAGAAGACGATGGATTCGATGGTGCCGGTCAGGTATTCCATGCGATTTTCAATCCTTCAATCTGATCAACTCTCGGTTTTCTTGATCCTCACCGCATCCCCGACACGAAGGCCCAGCTCCTCGGCGGCAGAGCCCTCGCTTACGGCGAGCTCCACGAGCCCCACGCTCCCGATCAGGAAGAGGGGCGTCCCCTTCTCTCCCCGTGCATAGCTCTCCTGGAAAGGCACCACCACGCCGCCGGCCTCACACCGCAGTCCCTCCTTCTCCTCATCCGCCAACTCTTCCAGCTGCCGCACGGTCACGTTGGTGATTGCGTTCCCGAATTTGTCGACGTACACGACCTGCCCCTTGATCGCACTCCCCCGCTTTTTCGCCTCGGGCAGGTCAATCTCTATATAGGAGACGCATTCCGGGCCGAATTTTTCGCAGGGGACGCCGAGCGTCAGCTGGGCCGCCACAGGCGCCATTCGGTCTCGCCCCTCGAATGTGCGGCTCACCTCCAACAGGAAATAGCTCTTTTCCTGCAGGAAACGCACGGAACTTGGCGGATCGTCTTTCAGCACACGGGTCAGCACACCATTGTCCGGGGCGATAAAATAATAGTTGCTCTGCGTCGCAGCCAGAAGCACCTCTCGGGAACTGCCCACTCCCGGATCCACGACCACCACGAACACGGTCCCCTCCGGGAAGAACCTGTAGGAGGCCCACAGCTGAAACGCTGCCGCCTCCACTCCGAAGGACGGAACACGGTGAGTGATGTCGACTAAACTGGCCTCTGGATTGATCCCGAGGATCACGCCTTTCATGGAAGAGACGAAATAATCCTCCTCCCCAAAATCCGTGAGCAGCGCGATGACGGGTCGTTTCATTTAGATACCATGGTATTTCATATACCACCGGGGGGTCAACAAAACCCTGCCTTTAACGGCACGAACCCTTGAAGAGTCACCCGCTTTCATGATAATTTCTCATCGATGAAGTTTCTCAAGGCCCTGATCAACTCCCTGCTCACCGGCCTGTTCCTCTGCTCTCTGATCGCGCTCCTGATCCAGGACTTGAACATCAAGCTCGACTTCGCCCCGGGGCCCTTCCTCCTGCTCACCCTCTATTTGATGGTTGTCTACGGCCTGCTCGCGGCGCTGGTGGGCATCCTTGCATTCTTTGTAACACAGTTTTTTGCCGGGCGTTCATTCAAGATCGCCCTGGTCTCCCCCAGTTTCCTGATCATCGGATTCACCGCGGTCAACATCCTGGCCTTCCTGCTGATGAGACAGAACTTCCAGCATTTTTCATCCCTGTTTTCCCCTGAGGTCAGCGAACTCTTCAACCGGCAGCAGGTCACGCTGGCTTTCCTGGCCCTCCTCGGCGTGCTGGTCATCATCTCGGGTCTGGGAGAAAGGAAAAGGATCGTCTTCTATATCCTCTATTTCCTGCTCTTCGGCTTGAGCATGGCCTACATCGTCCGCCTCAGGACCCAGTTCCCGAAGTATTCGGAGCCGGAGCCCCTGGCTGCGCTCGGCCCCAAGCCGATCGACAAGAGGCTGACACTCATCGGTATGGAGGGGCTGAGCATCGACTTCCTCATCACGTTCCTCACCGAGGACAAACTCCCCAATTTCAACTTTTTGATCGAGAACGGCAGCTGGGGAACCCTGCAGAACTTCACTCCCAACGAGATGCTGCTGCTCGACACATCCTTTAACACAGGCATGCTTCCGTCCAATCACCTCCGCCTCTCTTCCTATGAATACACCCTCCTGAACCTGAAACAGGCATATGAGGTCGTACCCCGCTATCTCCTGTTCAAGCAGCTGACTCGCATCGGGCTGCTGTCCCAGCGGGAATCGCCCAAGACTCAGTACGTCAAGGACATCTGGGACATCTTCCGCGCCAACGGCACACCTTTTCTCGAACGGGGTTGGACCCTGCACCCCGATCGCTCGCCCATCACGCCGGAAGCGGAGACGGCCTTCAACCGGATCTACGAGGACCTGCGGTTCGACACCAGCGCAGAATACGGCAAGCTCAAGCAGGCGCTGTGTTCAGACTTCATGCTGGAGAGCGGCGTGACGGCGGCGCGTGAGGAGTCGCAGCCCCAGCTCGTGTCCTTCCTGCTGCCGGGGCTGAACACTGCTAAAAGATATTTCTACAAATACAGCTATCCTGAACTCTTCGGCGAGATCGATCAGGAACAGCTCATGAGTTACAGCACGGTCATCGAGCGCTACTACCAGTACTATGACGAGGTCATCGGCAAGTATCTGGCATCCAAGAAAGACGATGAACTCCTGGTGGTGTATTCTCCCCACGGTGTGGACGTGCTCCCCATGTCACAGCGCATCTCGGAGTGGATCTTCGGGGATGCCGAGGTCTCGGGCTACCATGAGCGCGGCCCCGAGGGCGTCATCTTTTTTCTGGGAAAAGACATCGCGCCGGACCGCACCATCACGGAGATGCAAATCATCGACGTGACTCCCACCCTGCTCCACTACCTGGGACTGCCCGTGGGCAAAGACATGGACGGCGTGGTCAACAGCGCGGTCTTTGCAGATGAATTCAAATCCGAGCCCGTACTCTACATCTCCTCCTACGAAGAGCACGACATCAAGAACGACACCAAATAATTTTCTTTGGGATCAATCCCGCTTCTTTACTCAGGATTTAGAAAAGTACAACCCGGCCGTATGAATTCCTCATTCAGTGGATAGTGCGGAGGATGCGGCCCCACCTGGCCCTCGGAATATACTGGCCCAGCCTGCCCAGCCGGTCCCTGAGGCTGGTGTGCAGGTGCGTGTTCTCCTCGGCATCATAGGAAAAGTAGATCACCCATGGCCTCCCCTTGATGTAGTCGAGGGGGAGGAAGCCCCAGTAGCGGCTGTCATAGCTCTCGTCGCGGTTGTCGCCCATCACAAAGAAGTGGCCGGGAGGGACCTCCACGGGGCCGAAGTTGTCGCGGATCAGGTCGTCGTAGCGGTAGTATTCGCTGTCCTGGAAAACGAGGTCGTCCTTGTGCAGCTTGAACGATTCTGCCACAGGATCGCCGTTGATGTAGACCTGTTTGTCCTTGATCTCCAGCTCGTCCCCCGGGATCCCTACCACGCGCTTGACCAGGTCTTTGCCCGGCTCTTCCAGCGACTTGAAGACCACGATGTCATTGTGTGCGATGGGCTTGCTGGGCAGGATCTTGTCCTCGAGCGGCAGGACAGGATCAGCGTAGGCCATCTTGTTTACCAGCAGGAAATCACCGATGAGCATGGTGTTCTCCATGGAACCCGTGGGCACCTGAGAGGCCTGCGCCACAAACGTCATGACAAAGAACACAAAGATCGCGGTCTCCGCGATCAGCTCAAAATATTCGCGAAATACGCCCTGCTCTCGCTTCTTCCGCGGCTTCTCTTCTTTGGTCATCATCCGATCCGAATCATCGTGTTCCATAATCTTTATACGCTGCATGATAGCATCCGTTGCCTTTATTTTCCACCCCCACCCTCGTGAGGATGGCCGGGCATGGTTCCTCTTCCTCCTGGAAGAGGAGAGGGAAGACGAGCGCGGAGTTGGTTTTCCACGCTGGGGAAAACCAACGGATTTTTCCCAACACACCTTCTCTCCCCCTTCTCTCCGCCCACAAATTCTTATATTATAGATGTCCATGAACTTCACGATATTCGGCTTCCCCAAAACCGGCAAGACCACACTCTTCAACCTCCTGACCGGTGCCAACATCGAAGTTACATCCTATGACAGCGGCAAGAAAGAGCCGCACAGCCGGACATGCCCCGTGCCCGATCCCAGGCTCGAAAGCCTGGCCGTGCTGTATCCCGACAAGCAAAAGAAACCGGCTCAGATCGATTACATCGACCTGACGGGGATGGCATTCGGCGAGATCAAGAACGAATCCTATCTGAACCATCTGCGCAAGGCCGACGGCCTGGCCCATGTGGCCCGCGGCTTCAGAGATCCGGCAATTCCTCATATACGTGACCATATAAGCCCTGATCAGGACATAAAGGGTATGGAAGAGGAGATGATCCTATCCGACCTTATGTCAATAGAGGCCCGGTTGGAAAAGCTTGACGCGGAGTTGAAGCGGGGCAAGACACCGGAATGGGAAAGGGAGCACACGCTGCTGATCCGCTTGAAGCAAGAACTCGAACAGAACATCCCGGTGCGTGACCTCGCGCTGGCGGAGGCGGAGGAAAAACTCCTGCGCAGTTTCGCGCTCCTGAGCGCCAAGCCCCTGTTTCACATGGTCAACGTCGATGAGGGGGATATCCCCCGCCTGACCAGGCCGGAGGAATTCTACTCCCCGACTTCCAGAAATACCACCGTCCTGGCCTTTTGCGGCAAGATCGAGAAGGAGATCCAGGATCTGGATGCTGCGGAAAAAGCCCTGTTTTTGGATGAATACGGGCTGACAGAGCTGAGCGATGCGAGGTTTCTCAGGGCTTCCTATGACCTCCTGGATGTCATCACCTTCTTCACGATCGGGAAGGAGGAGGTCAAAGCCTGGACCATAAAGCGGGACACCCCGGCCCAGGAAGCGGCGGGGGAGATCCATACGGACATCCAGAAAGGATTCATCCGGGCCGAGGTGACCCCCTGGAATGAGCTCCTCGATCATGGCTCATTCCAGGCCGCACGGGAAAAGGCGGCCGTCCGCCTGGAGGGGAAGACCTATCCGGTGCAGGACGGGGACGTCATCTTCTTCCGCTTCTCCACCTGATGCCGCCGCAATGACATAGGCCTCGACTCCGTCAGACGTTGTCGTGTTTGCATAATTACAGAAAATCCATATAATAACCCGGTTATCATATTAGATAGTTAGAGTACCTGGAGGAAGCGATGAGTCAGGGAAAATCGATTGTAGCGCTGTTACGGCTGCCGTTCATGACCGTCACCATCGGAGGCGTGTTACTGGGCACGGCCTACGGGTACTATGTCTCAGGACAGTTCCATGTCCTTAACTTTGTCCTGGCCCTGCTGGGCTCCATTTTCTTCCACATCGCCACCAACGTCGCCAACGACTACTTTGACTTCAAGAGCGGCAACGACGCCGCTAACCTCAGCGGCACCAGCCCCTTTTCCGGCGGGAGCCGCATGATACTGGACGGTCAGGTGTCTCCCCGCAAGGCCATAGGTGTATCCCTGGTTTTCGCCGCCCTCGGCTCTGCAATCGGGCTCTTCCTCAACTTCACCACTCCCGGCAATTGGATTCTCCTGTTCGGGATCGCCGGATTCATCCTGATCTACAGCTACAACGGATTCCCTTTGCGCCTGGTCAATAAAGGCCTGGGAGAGATCGCAATATTCCTGGCCTGGGGCCCCCTCGTCGTCCTGGGCGCCTTCTATGTCCAAGCTCAGGCACTCACGTCCTGGTGGCCCTTCATCGTCTCCATACCCTCGGGCATCCTGACGACGCTTGTTCTGCTGATCAATGAATTCGCAGACCAGGACGCGGACGCCACCACGGGCAGGAAGACCTGGGTGATCCTCTTCGGAAACAGGGCGGCACTGGTGATCTACCTCTTCCTGGCCTTTGCCTGTTTCGGTGTGGTCCTGGCCGGTGTACTGCTGGACCGCTTTCCCCTCTGGTCCCTGGCCGTGGGCCTGACCCTCCTGATGCCCATCCAGGCATACCGGATCGGCAGTAAAAGCCTGGGAGACTGGGGGGTTTTCATGGGAGCTGTCAAATCAACGATTCTGCTGAACCTTGTCTTTTTGGTCCTGTTGAGTGTATCATTCTTTATCTGACATGGCTAAAAAGAAGAAAGAGAAGAAACCGCGCAACCAGAGCGTATTCCGGGAATATTTCGAGCTCATCGCCGAGACCGCCGTTTTCGTGTTCTTTGTCATGACCTTCGTAGTCCAGGCGTTCCAGATCCCCACGGGATCCATGGAAAAAACCCTCCTCGTTGGTGATTTTCTACTGGTCAACAAGTTCGCCTATGCCAAGCCTATCCTGCCGCTCGAGGAATACATCCTGCCCAAGAAAAACCTGGAACACAAGGACATCATCGTCTTCCGGTTCCCCCAGGACCTGACCAAGGATTTTGTCAAGCGGATCATTGCCATGGAGGGGGACATCGTCGAGATCAAGGACAAGCAGGTTTTTGTGAACGATGTCCCCATGGCCGAGAACTACAAGGTCCACAGCGACCGCCAGATCCTGCCAGGAGCGAGCGAGTACGAGTACGGGATCCGGACCCGAGACAATTTCGGCCCCATGCGCGTGCCCGAGGGGCACTGTTTCGCCATGGGGGACAACCGGGACAACAGCCAGGACAGCCGCTACTGGGGATTCCTCCCCCTCGACTACATTAAGGGGAGACCATGGGTCATCTACTTCTCCTATGATGCCGAGCGCGACGCCTATCTCAAGAACAGCGCCCGGGAGAGAGTGAATAAATTCGGCCGCTTCATCACCAAGGCTCGCCTGAACCGCATCCTGCACACGGTGAAGTGACGACCTTTTGAATAATTCATTCGAAGTCCTGACCCAACACGAGGGCTCCCCAGCCCGCCTCGGGCAACTCCACACCCCACACGGCACGATCCAGACCCCGGCGTTCGCCCCTGTCGGGAGCCAGGCATCGGTCAAGGGCCTCACCCATGCGCAGGTCAAGGACCTGGATGCTCAGTTCATTCTTGTCAACGCCTACCACCTGTACCTCAGGCCGGGCCTGGATATCATCCGGAACCAGGGTGGCCTCCACTCCTTCATGTCCTGGGACAGGCCCCTGCTCTCGGACAGCGGGGGCTTCCAGATCTACAGCTTGTCCCCGCTGGCCAAGGTCAAGAAGGAAGGGGTACACTTCGCTTCCCATCTCGATGGCAGCAAGATCTTCCTCTCCCCGGAGGATGTCGTGGACCTTCAGATAACCCTGGGGACGGACATCATGATGCAGCTCGACTACTTCGTCCACTACCCGGCTCCCAAGGAAAAGATGCAGGAGGCGGTAGACCTCACTACCCTCTGGGGCCGCCGGTCCCGGGAGCATTTTCTGGGCCTTGATACAGAGCAGCAGCTCTGGGGGATCTGCCAGGGCGGAATCCATTGGGAACTCAGGGAGCAGAGCATCACCGAGCTGGTCGAGGTGGGGTTCGATGGATATGCGCTCGGAGGATTGGGGATCGGTGAACCCAAGTCCCAATTCATGGAAATCGTCGGACGCTCCTGCAAGCTCCTGCCGGCAGACAAGCCGCGCTATCTCATGGGGATCGGCTATGTAAAGGATATCATCGAGGGAGTCCGGCGTGGCGTAGATCTTTTCGACTGTGTACTGCCCACACGCAATGCGCGCAATGGGACGCTCTTCACACACCAGGGCAGGATCGTGATCAAGAATGCAAAATACGTGGACGATCCCCGCCCGCTGGACGAAGGCTGCGGCTGCTACACGTGCCGCAATTTTTCGCGCGCCTATCTCCGGCACCTATATGAAAGAAACGAAATCAGTTCTGCAATACTCAACACCATCCACAACCTGCACTTTACCCTTGACATCCTCCGCAAAATTCGGCAAGCTATTCAGATCAATTCGCTAGAGGATCTTTACGAAGAAATTGTCGCTAAATCCAATAAATAAAAGGACATATCAGTATGATACTAGCAAATTTTGCCTCACTCATGGCACAGCAGCAGGGCCAGGCTCCGGCCGGCGGAAGCATGCTGACGGCACTTCTGCCCTTTGCCCTGGTCTTTGTCATCTTCTACTTTCTGCTCATCCGCCCCCAGCGGACCAAACAGAAAAAGCACCAGGGGATGGTGGAGCAGCTGAAGCCGGGTGACAAGATCATCACATCCGGCGGTATCCACGGCACGATCATGGGCGTTCAGGAAGACAAGATCGAGCTGAGGATCGCATCCAACACCAAGATCGACATCACCAAGAATGCTATTGCTGTCATTGTGGGAGCCAAGACCGAGGCCAAATAGCCCTCGTCTTTAACCCGGCCCGGGAACAATCCACGGGATTCACAATATGATGATAAAGGAAGGACTATGAAAAAGAACCTTCGTTGGAAAGTCGTCCTGGTCATAGCGGTCATCGCTCTGTGCACCTACCTGGCCTACCCGCCCAGCGAGAAGATCCATTATGGACTGGATCTGCAGGGCGGGATGCACCTCGTGCTCCAGGTCATAACAGATGACGCCATCACCTACGAGACCGACCAGGCTGTGCTCAGCCTTAGGGAAGAGCTGCAGAAAGAAAACATCACCTATACCTCCGTGTCCAAACGGGAGGGTCAGATCGGGGAGTTCGTCATCCAGGAGTTCGACCCGGAGCAGGAACGGGCGGTCCGGGACATGCTGGACGACTATTTTCGTGAGTGGGATTACTCGGTCCGGGGTGGGTCCTTTTTCTTGTCCCTGAAATCGGGCTCGGATTTCTACCTGCGCAACGCATCGGTGCAGCAGGCTTTGGAGACCATCGAAAACCGCGTCAACGAACTGGGCCTTACCGAGCCGACGATCCAGCGGCAGGGCCTGAGCGGAGACCGCATCATCGTCGAGCTTCCAGGTGTAGAGGATCCCGAACGGGTCAAGGATATCCTGAAAACCACGGCCCTGCTGGAGTTCCGCCTGGTTCAGGCGGGGGCCGAGATGGACAGGGAGACACTCCTGGCCAGCCACGGCGGCGTGGTACCGGACGACATGGAGGTGATGCGGGGAGACGCAGAACATACGGAAGGAGGTTGGTACCTGGTCTCGAACGTGTCTGAGATCACGGGGAACGACCTGCGCAATGCCCGCCGCTCCCAGGACGAATGGAACAAGCCCGCCGTCTCCTTCACGCTGCACCCGGATCCGGGCAAGCGCTTCGAGAAGATGACGGCCGAGAATGTGGGGAAACCCATGGCCATCGTTCTGGATAAAACGATCGTGGAGGTGGCCAACATCCGGGAACGCATCCCCGCCACTTCGAGCACCATGATCCACGGCAACTTCACCATCGAACAGGCCGACACGATCTCCATGATGCTCCGGTCTGGTGCCATGCCGGCCAGCGTGAAATACCTGGAAGACAGGACCATCGGGCCCTCCCTGGGCGCGGATTCCATCCGAAGGGGTCTCATGTCCATCCTGATGGCACTGGTCCTGGTCATGATCTTTATGGTGTTCTACTACCGCCTGGCCGGACTGAACGCGGTGTTGGCCCTGGCGCTCAACATCCTTATCCTGATGGGAATGCTGGCATATTTTGGTGCCAGCCTGACACTGCCCGGCATCGCGGGTATCATCCTGACGGTGGGGATGGCCGTGGACGCCAATGTCCTGGTGTTCGAACGCATCCGTGAGGAACTGGCCCAAGGAAAAAACGTATTGAGTTCGATCTCCTCGGGATTTTCCCGTGCGTTCAGGACCATCCTGGACGCCAACGTCACCACCATCATCGCGGCTATTTTCCTGTTCCAGTTCGGTACGGGTCCCATCCGGGGATTCGCCGTGACCTTGATCATCGGCATCTCGGCCAGCATGTTCACCGCCATTTTCGTTTCGAGGTTGATCTTCGATCTTGCATTTTCCAAGCGCAAAAAAGTCGAAAAGTTGAGTATCTAAAATGCAGTTTATAAAAAAGACCAACATCCCGTTCCTCAAATACAAATACATCGCTCTGGCTTTTTCGGGAGCCATCATCCTCGTCGGCATCCTGAACTTCACCATGGGCAAGGGGGTCACACAGGGCATCGATTTCCAGGGAGGAGCCCTGGTCCGTGTGATTTTCAGCAACCAGGTCGCGATCGCGGAAGTCCGTTCCACGCTGAACGATGAAGGTGTCGACAAGAGCCGGATCCAGGAGGTGGGGACCTCCGGCCGGGAGTTCCTCATTCGCGCCATGCCCGAATCTGAAGAGGTCGAAGGCGAGATCGAGGCCCATGAGATCCTGGCCCAGACGGTAGTTGACGCCCTGCGCGGTGAAGACGAACGGCGCGTCCTCGAGGATGGGGCCACCGACCTCAATGCCATCGACAAGACGAGCCTGACCAACCTGATGAGCACACAGTTCCCGGAACAGGCCGCAGATATCGCCAACAAAGTGGTGGACCTGCGGAACTCCCAGGAATTCATGGGGATCATCCAGGATCCTTCCCAACTGGAGCAGATCGAGGGCATGACCCCCGAGATCCTGACGTTTTTCAAAGAAAACACCTACCTGAGCCGCCTGGCCGTCCTCGCACGAGAATCTGTGGGGCCACAGGTCGGGCACGATCTCAGGCAGAAGGCCACCCAGGCCACCATCTGGGCCCTGCTGGGCATGCTGATCTACATCGGCATCCGCTTCCAGTATGCCTATGGAGTGTCCGCCATTATGACCCTGGCGCACGACGTGCTGATCACCATGACCATTTTCTCGCTCACCAATCGCGAAATGAACCTCCCAGTGATCGCGGCGATCATGACCCTGGTCGGATATTCACTGAACGACACCATCGTCATCTTCGACCGCGTGCGGGACAACCTCAAGACCATGCGCAAGCACAAATTCGAGGATCTGCTGAATGTCAGCATCAACCAGACCCTGAGCCGCACCATCATCACGTCAGGAACCACTTTCCTGACCGTGGCCGCACTCTTCTTCTTCGGGGGTGAGGTGATCAATGATTTTGCCTTTACTATGATGATCGGTGTGGTCATCGGAACCTACTCTTCTATCTACCAATCGTGCTCGATCCTGTTATTCTGGAAAAAAATCTTCAAGCCCAAAAAAGGCATGGGCCGAAGCTGATATTTTGCTTGTATATTGGGCTGCGATGCTTTATACTGACACTTGATTTAATCCATTCAGAGGTAAGCAAATGGCTGAACACGCTAAGCCGCAAAAAAGCAATCAACCCCCCAAAATATTCAAGGATTCTTTTATCAGCGGCGAAAGAGGTATGGCCCGCAAGGCTATCGCTTTTCCCATCGCTTTTCTGTTCCATGCGAGCCTGGTTCTCGCTGCTATCGTCATCCCCCTGATGAACACCTCCAACCTCCCTGATGTTGAGGTTTACAGCGCCTTTCTCGCGCCCCCCCCACCTCCGCCTCCCCCGCCCCCTCCGCCAGCTAAGAAAAGCACTCGGAAGAAGCGTACA
>RCNB010001688.1_pt1 | contig 13775 bp, 10 predicted proteins | sample 2041321 | NCBI WGS metagenome assembly RCNB01 (sample SAMN09708232, study PRJNA481090) | Marine sediment metagenome, whole genome shotgun sequencing project. | reverse complement strand
ACCTGGTGCTTGTAAGCGGCATCCTCAACATGAATTTGAATCCCGGCACAGAGCTGACCCACGTGTTTATGGAAGGTCGGCTCAAAACAGCATTCTCGCAAGCGGCAACCTCGCATCCACCGGGGCGCGATATTCTCCATGGCCGTAAGAAGTTTGCCGGTATCGATATCCGGAGCGCCGAACAGCTCCATCGGACGGGTGGTACCCCGGCCTTCGGAGAGCGTTGTGCCCTCCAGCATCACGGTTCCGGCGTAGCAACGCGCCATCCAGAGGCTCGATGCATTGGGGCTGGGATTGATCCAGCTGCGTTCATTCAGTGGCCAGCCATAGCCCGGAGCAGCACCGGGTTGCCATCCCTCCATGCTGATCATGTCATATTCCACATTCAGGTTCAGGGTGTTGATGAACCACTGGCCCATCTCGCCCATGGTCAGTCCGTGACGCATCGGCATTGGGCCTGCTCCGACAAAACTCTCCCAACCAGGGCGAAGGATCAAGCCTTCAACGGGTCGGCCAGCAGGGTTAGGCCTGTCCAAAACAATCACCTGTTTTTTGTGCCTGGCCGCTGCTTCGAGCATATATCTTAGCGTCGTGATAAATGTGTAAATGCGGCAGCCGAGGTCTTGCAGATCCACCAGCAATACGTCGAAACAGTCCATCATCTCCGTAGTTGGACGGCGCACTTCACCATAGAGACTGAAGATCGGAATGCCATGAACCGGATCCAGAAAATCCTCCGACTCCACCATATTGTCCTGTTTGTCACCCCTCAAACCGTGCTGTGGTCCGAAGGCAGCGACCAGGTTGATATCATCCAGCTCAGCCAGTGCATCCATGGAGTGCACCAGGTTTCGGGTCAGGGATGCAGGATGGGCCAGCAGCGCAACGCGACGACCTTGTAATGGTCTACGCAGCACGGGTTCTTCCAGCAGACGGTCAATTCCAAATTTCATCGAGGCGTGTTTTGTTGAGGTCATTGAGTCCATCGAGTTTATAGTCGAAAGTATAAGGCAAGTATAAGGTGGACAAGCTTAGGATTCCCGTCATAATCCGAATGTATCCAAATCGGGAGTTGCCGGGCGCGAGCACTCTCATAAATTAACACGCAGGTGGAAAACACGATGGAAACACTGGAACACAACATCCGCATTTTGCGGGATAACTACTCGCCACTTGCGGCAATACCAGAGGATCAACTGCTGAGCCTGATTCGTACCTACGAACTTGAGCCCGGCGACAGCATTTCTTTCAATGCTGAGCAGGAAGAGTGCATTTTTATCCTCTCGGGTGAAGTGGAACAGTCCGATGCCGGTGAAGAAAGCCTGCTGGGTCCGCACAACACACTCACCCGACCCATCTGCCTGGCCGGAACACGCAGTTCATTTACCGCCAGGCAGCCTTCTGTTCTCGGTCGCATCAATCCGGCACGCCTGGATTTTCTGCTGAGCTGGGAGAGCTTGCGCACGGACAAACAAACAGAAAATGCGTTCCACGAATGGCTGGGCCGGCTAAATAATCCACTGATTTTCGGACAGTTACCCTTGGAGAATGCTCACGAGGTGTTTCGCCGTCTGCAACCAGTGGATGTCGAGGAAGGCGACGTTATTTTCGACATGGGCGAAGAAGCAGGGCAGTTCTACTTCATTGAACAGGGCAGGGCCGAACTGTGGAGACCGGAGCTCTATGATGATGAGCTTAAACTGACCAAGATACTGGCCATTGGCGATTATTTTGGTGAGGAGGCCCTGGTCACAGGTGGTTTTCGCAATGCCAAAATCAGGATGGCCGAGAAATCCCGCCTGTTGGTGCTGAGCAAAAAAGACTTTGACGAGCTGATCAACGCCCCGATGATCGATCGGATCTCAGCCGGTGTGGCCAATGCCATGCTCGGTGACGGTGCGCATCTGCTGGATGTGCGTTACGAGGAGGAGTATGAGATGGAATACATCCCCGGTTGTACGCTAATTCCCCTGCTTGAGCTACGTGAGCGTGTTAACGAACTTGAGAGTGGTACGGATTATGTCGTTTATTGCCACTCGGGCAAACGCAGTGACGTTGCCGCCATGATCCTGCGTCAGCACAAGTTAAATGCCGTCAGCCTCGTAGGTGGTATACGGGACTGGCCGTACGAGGTTGAACACCCGGAATAATTGAGTAGTCGAAAATACGCTAAACAGCTTCACTACCCATTGAGGCGCCGATCATATTTTCGACCTCTTTATCGATGAAGAACAGACCACTGGGTCCGATCATTTCTATTTTATCGATGATGGATTTGAACAGCTTTTCTTCCTCGTGCTGTTCCGCTACGTACCATTGGAGAAAGTTGAAGGTCGAGAAGTCATCCTCCTGCTGCGCAATCTTGGCAAGTTTGTTGATTTTGTCGGTGATAAAAACCTCGTGCTCATAGGTTTCCTCAAAGACATTACTGATTGATTTGAACTCAACAGGGGGCGCATCTATTTGACCGACGATGGCCAGGCCACCCGTTTCGTTCACATAGGTGAAAAGCCGCTGCATGTGCTCCATTTCTTCTGCCGCATGCGCTTTGAGGAACTTGGCACAGCCATCAAGCGCATTGAACTCACACCAGGAACTCATTTGTAAGTAGAGGTTGGACGAATAGAACTCCAGAGTGATTTGTTCGTTAAGAGCTTTGAGCATTTTTTTACTAAGCATTGGGGTTTCCCTATATCAATTTGAATTTATTTTCTGACAAAGAATTTTAAAACATCTGGGCATAAAAAAACGGTTAGTTTTACCGAAATCAAATAAATCCATCGCTTTTGTGGCTTACATGTCCATTGCAGCCTTGACCGCGGCGACCGCCCGCTTGATGTCATCCGGGGTGGTACGGAAATTACTCAATGAAATTCGCATGACACGCATGCCATGCCACTGGGTTGGGCCAAACCATGCTTCACCACTTGCATTGATACGGGTGATGATCTCATTGGTTCGCGTGTCATGGTCACCATCCGGGTCGAGAAATCGTACCAGGCCTTGATTGATGACCGGTGTGGTCAGCACTTCAATGCCCGGTAGTTTCCCCAGTTTTTGCACGAAATCCCGGGTCATATCACAACAACGCTCGATCATCTCGCCGACACCATTACGTCCAAGCGTGCGCAGCGCTGCGTACAGCGGTATACCACGGGCACGTCTTGACCACTCGGGCCCCCATTCGAACTGGTTGCGTATATTATCAACCTCGACCACGTAAGGTGCTGGAATGGTCATGGCGATTTTGTGGGACTCGGAATCAGCCACAAACGCGATCCCGCTGTCGTAAGGAACATTCAGCCACTTGTGCGCATCGGTGGCCCAGGAGTCGGCTTTTTCAATGCCTTTCACCAGGTGGCAATAACGCTCACTGGAGGCTACCCACAAACCGAAAGCGCCATCAATATGCACCCAGGCATTGTGGGCATGCGCCAGGTCACACACCTCGTCAAATGGATCAAAGGCGCCACGGTTCAGATCACCGGCGGCCAGCGATACGATGGTTGGCATATCCGGGGATTTCTCGAGTTCAGTCTTCAAGGCTGCAACATTGATCGTGCCATCATCCTTTTGCTCAACCTGGACAACGGCATCGGTACCAATACCCAGGTGACGAAGGGCGCGTAGCAGTGTTTCATGATGCTCTCCAACCAGCACACGAATCGGCGGACTACCGGCTAGCCCCTGTTTTTCGGCTGACCAGCCTTTATCGGCCAGCACTTTATGACGCGCTGCGGACAGGGCGGTGACATGCGCCATCTGGCAACCGGTAACGAAAGCATAAGAGGCCGTTTGTGGCAGCCCGAGTATGTCTTTCAGCCAGACGGCAACCACGTCTTCAATAATGGCAGCCGATGGCGAGCAGGCGTAGGCAGCGGCATTCTGATCCCATGCCGAGGTCAGCCAGTCGGCCGCGATGGAGACCGGGATTCCACCACCGATGACCCAACCAAAGAAGCGGCCACCTGCGCTGTTCAATAAGCCGTCCCGGGCGTCGGTCGCGAGTTCATCGATTACCTGCAATGGTGGCAAGCCATCGGGGGTTAGTTCCTTGTGCAGCCTTTTGCGAAGAGTTTCCGGGTCGACCTCCTCACTGACTTTCTGGTGGTCAAAAGATTCCAGGTATTCAGCGGCTAGTTCTGCCGCGCGTTTGAGTTCAGGGTTCACTCGATAGTCTCCAATGGGTGGATATAGATTATTGCCCAAGACAGGTGTATTAACCACCCGGTTGTTCATTTGTAATAGACTCCATTAGTGATGATCCTCCTTACTGACAATATTGCATTTGCACAAAGCTGTATTCCACAAGAGTGTGAATGGCGGAATTGTGACATTTCCGGGCTTGCCGATCCCGTGGCTGCGCTTGCAGGCGAGTTGTTTGGCCCCACGGTCATCATGCATTCTGAAGTGCCTGGAAGCGAATACTGGGATTACCTGTTCGCCGTAGAGAACGCCGGGCACTCGCAGTACGATGTGCTTTCCAGACTCGCCATTTCCGCTTGCCAACCACCGGACAGAACATTGTGTTGTGCCGGTTCCGGTCAGCAGTTTCACGGCTTTAAAAACCGCAGCTGGGAGGCCTGTCGGGGTAACATTCACCTGTCTGCATTTCTGAAACCGCAAATGGAGGTCGAGGGAGACGCAGCGGGGTTCATCATCGCCGCAGTGATCGCAGCCCTGCAAACCGCCGGGTCTTTTGAGTTGGAGGGTGCAGAACCTGCGATCAAGTGGGTCAACGATATTCTGATTGAGGGCGACAAGGTAGGGGGTGTCCTGGCCAGGCTTCAAAAACAGGGTCGGGTCACGGAAAGTGCCGTCATTGGTATTGGTCTGAATGTGGAGCAAAAGCCCTCTTTGAAACGGGATGCCTATGTTCCCGGGGTTGCCGCCATCTCGGATTTTGTCAAAGCCTCAGAAAACTGTCGTCATGTTGATGCGCTACCCGTTTTGATGGAAAACCTGGGCCGTAATCTGCAAAGTCTGCGCGGAGGACAATTTGCCGGGTTGCTTGATCTTTACCGGCAGCACTCGCTGATCCTGGGCCGCCAGGTAACTGTCTTTAAAGATACTCGCGAGGCCTCTTCCGAAATAGTCGCACACGGCCTGATCGAATCGATAGGTCCATCACTGGAATTATTTATCCAGGGTCATCCTGATCCGGTTACCAACGGACGCCTGGTGCTGGAATAATCGTAGGGTGGGTAACTTGTTACCCACGCGTATGTTTAAACCCGTGGGTAAGAAGTTACCCACACCACAACCGGGCGTTTAAAAGGGTTTCAAATCAGGTGTTTTTCTCGCTTGAATCATTGGTCAATTCGACCACATGACCTACATCATAAATAGCAGGATTAAATCCTGAAATACAGCCCTGCCAGATAACTATCGGGTATAATTAACAGCTGTATTTTGAAGCTCATCAAGAGGAAAATTGTAATGGCTTCTACCGGTATTCTTACCATCTGTATAGCAGCATTTATCTTGATCTTCTTACTCCTTTCCCTACTTTCACTCATGATGCGCGGACTCACTTTACTGTTCCCCCTGCCTGAGAAAGAGGACAGCGCCACCATCGCAGCGATCACCGCTGCTTATCACTCAATTTATCCGGACAAAAAAGTCACCAGGATAGAGGAGACTACAAAATGATTTTCACTAGCACACCCAAACAAATCAGGGTCATGTTCACACCTTTCAGAGATGGGCTGCAGAGCTCTTTTGGAGGAAAGGCACGTCTGCAGGACTTTTTGCCAGCGATGGAGGCCTCGGCCAGGGCGGGAATCAGGCATCTTGAGTTTGGTGGTGGGGCACGTTTTCAGGCGCCGATGTTTTATCTTGGTGAAGATCCTTTTGCAACCATGGACAAGATCCGTGCTGCGGTAGGACCGGATTGTGATCTACAGATTCTGACACGTTCGGTATCCGGTGTGACATTGACCACCCAGTCCATCGAGGCCCTGGAACTGCAGGGCAGGCTCATGGCGGGTGCAGGCACGACCTGGGATCGTAATTTTGATTACATGAACGATGTTCGCAACATGATCAATACCGGCAAACCGATCGTTGCTGCCGGAATGCATCATCAGGTTTGTATTGCCTTGATGGGATTGCCTTTCCATTCCGATAAGGTTCACACGGCTGAATTCTATATTGATATCGGTAAACGCATGCTCGAGGGTGATTGCCAGGTAGATTCCATCTGTCTCAAGGATGCCAGTGGCACGACCGACCCAAAGACGATTTACGATACCGCCGTGGGCCTGAAGAAGATCATGCCTCCTGAAATGCCTTTGTGGATGCACACACATGATACGGCCAGTATGGCAGTCGCCTGTTACATGGCGGGTATCGCTGGTGGTGTTGACGGCGTCGATTGTTCCGTACGGCCTATGGCCAGCGGTACTGTACAACCGGATGTACGCTCAATGGCCCATGCCTTGAAAGGCACCGGCTATTCCCTCGATATCGATGCGGATGCCATGCCGGAAATCGAATCTCTGTTGGATGAGGGGATGAAAGACTATGCGTTTAACCCGACCACAACGACTGCAGATGCACGTGTAGTTGGATTCCCAATGCCGGGTGGAGCGATTGGGCCAAATGTTCATATGATGGTCAAAGCCGGCATTATCCATAAATATGGAGACGTGCTTGAAGAGTTTCCGGTCGTGGTTAAATCTGGTGGTGCATGGAGTAGTGTTACACCAGGTAGTCAGTTCTATTGGCTGCAGGCATTTAATAATGTCATGTTCGGACGTTGGGAGAAGATCGAGTCAGGTTATGGCCGTTCCGTTCTCGGATATTTCGGTGAAACACCATTAAAGCCCGATCCTGAAGTCATCAAGATTGCGTCTGAACAATTAAACATGCCAGTGTTTGAAGGTGATCCACTGGAAGCCGCCCCCAACAACATCGAACCTGCCAGGAAGGCACTGGAAGAGCGCAATCTGCCGGTTAACGACCGCAACCTGTTCCTGGTACTTTCCACCATGGTGCCCGGTAAGAAGATGGAGCTCAATGAGGGCATCAAGTTGCTTACAGGCAAGGGCAAGATCGATATCCCCCTGAAGAAGAAGGAAGAGAAGCCTGCACCGGTCGCAATAGCCGTTCCAGTTGCCTCGAGCGCACCGACGGGACCCGTGACATCAACCTGTACCGTCAAGGAAGGTGGCAAGGTACGAACCTTTGTCGTCACCGTTGAACCCAACAACGCCGATACGGAAAATACTGCTACTGCAGCAGCTCCGGCGGCCTCGCAAGGTGGTACACCCGTCTTTTCAGGCTTTGGCGGTGAGGTCGAGGTGATTGATATCCTGGTCAAGGAAGGTGCCGCGGTGAGCAAAGGCATGGTAGTTGCCGCGGTAGAGGCAATGAAAGCCCAGCACGATATCAAGGCCCAGTGTGATGGAACCGTATCGTCCGTGGATGTCAGAATTGGTGACGAAATCGACGCGACGCAAAGCATCCTGACCATTAGCTGACAGGGCGAAAAAAATGGAAGCCTTTGTAGAACTCTATCGGCAGTCAGGCCTGGTCAATATTGGCTGGGACAACATCTTCATGTACATGTTGGCCGGAGGACTGATATTCCTGGCCATCAGGAAACACTATGAACCGTTATTATTGATTCCTATCGGTTTTGGCATACTTCTCGCCAACTTTCCGATGGCGGACATGAGTTCCTATGGTTCAGGCATCATTGGCATGATCTATAGTGGCGGTATCAAGACGGAGTTGTTGCCACCCATTATCTTTTTGGGTGTGGGTACGCTGACCGATTTTCGGCCATTGCTTGGCCGGCCATTGACGTTCCTGTTGGGTGCCGCGGCTCAACTCGGAATTTTCATCGCTGCGCTGGGTGCTGCATACCTGTTTGGTTTCAGCGACCAGGAAGCCGCCAGTGTCGGCATCATCGGTGGTGCTGACGGGCCGACTTCCATCTTTCTCTCTGCACAGCTTGCACCACATCTATTGGGCCCGGTTGCTCTCGCGGCGTATAGTTACATGGCATTGGTGCCGATTATCCAACCGCCTATTATGCGCTTGCTCACTACCAAAAATGAACGCCATATCGAGATGGTGCAAGCTACCCCGGTATCAAAAAGGGCAGTTATCTGGTTTCCCATATGTACCATGGCAATCACCGTACTGGCCGTGCCATCCAGTGCCCCGTTAATCGGTATGCTGATGTTTGGGAACCTGATCCGTGAGAGCGGTGTAACCGATCGATTGAAAAAGACGGCGGGTGGCGCCTTGATCGATATCGTCACACTTTTCCTTGGTGTCTCCGTCGGTGCGACCATGGAAGCGGATCGCTTCCTGGATACTCAGACATTGTCGGTCTTTGCATTGGGTGCTGTTGCTTTTGTCTTCAGCACGGCAGGTGGCATTCTGTTTGCGAAGCTGCTCAACCTGTTTCTGAAGGATGGTCGAAAAATCAATCCTTGTATTGGTGCTGCGGGTGTTTCCGCCGTTCCGATGGCAGCCAGGGTGGTGCAGAAGTTTGTTTCAGATGAAACTGATGGAAAGGTCAATCCACTGATGGCTGCAATGGGCCCTAATGTTGCAGGTGTAATTGGTTCTGCCATGGCCGCTGGTGTTTTCCTTTCATTGCTGAAGTAGAAGGGTTCAAAGATCTTCAGGTTCTCTCGGCAGGTGTTTTTTGCCCGTGAACATAGAGGATATCAAGGTTCCCTGACCGCTGGCATCAGCACGAATCACGGCGATGAGGTGCACCAGTATCAGTAACCAGAGGACATAGGCGCCATAGACATGGATCGCGCCAATGGGTTTCTTGAATTCCTGCAGCTCGGCCAGTTTCTCAGCATCGGTGCCGGTCTTATCGTATGGCCTGATTTCGGAAGGGGAAGTACCTTCAGCAGCGACCTGAATGGCAAAATACTGCCCGAATGGAGGGTAGTAAATGTCAGTTCCTGCGCGTATCAGCCCGGTCGTCATCATGACGATTAATACGGTCATAAGAAGAATTACTGAAAGGCGTCCCTTGGGGTTATGGCCGACAAATGTCTGTGGCTTGTCGGTTGCCAATGAAGCCTGGTAGCTGGCAAGTTCCTTCCTGAAGTTTTTGCCCGGAAATAATGCACTCCAACGGGAATGCCGACCACTGACAAATCCCCAAATAATACGAATTATCAGGTTGGTCGCGAGTACATAACCGACCGTGACATGTAGTTCTTTGAGGCCAATTCCCGCTTCGCGACCACTGATGCCAATCGCACTTTTGTTGAGCATGATCAAGCCCAGAATACTCAACACAATCACACACAGAAAATTAATCCAGTGAAACAAACGGGTGTTCAGATCCCAGGCTTTGTAAATGTTGATTTTGCTGTCAGTCATTGGAACCCCCCCGCCAAATACTCTTCAAAGTAATCCGTCATCATAGTATGCAGGTGCAATTGCGTACCATCTCCTTCTTTAAGGCTGTGGCGCCGGTTCGGATACGACATCAAATCAAATTGTTTATTGTGTTTCACCAGTTCATTGATGAGACGCTCTGAACCCTGATAATGCACGTTATCATCACCAGTGCCGTGTACAAGCAGTAGTTTGCCTTCGAGTTGTGCGGCGAAGTTGATGGGGGAACCTTCATGATACCCATCTTCAAATTGCCCGAGCAAACCGGAGTAGCGCTCCTGGTAGATAGAATCGTAGAGCCGCTGGTCCGGTACCGGTGCTATTGAAATACCAACGTCGTATTGCAGTGGGTAACGGAACATCATATTCAGGGTCATCGAACCACCACCCGAATGACCCCAGATACCGACCCGGTCCGCATCTATGTAACTCCAGCGTTCGGTCATCGCCTCCAGGGCATCGGACTGGTCTCTTGAGGCCAGTACACCGACTGCGCCATATAGCGATCGACGCCACGCCCTTCCACGTGGTGCACGGGTGCCGCGATTATCCACGGTCGCAACGATAAAGCCATGTTGTGTCATCAACATATGCCATAGCTGTTTTGATTCACCCCACTTATCCTGTGCAGTCTGCCCCCAGGGTTCACCGTAGACAAAATTAATGATGGGATATTTCAACTGCGGGTCAAAATCAGGAGGGCGCATGATAAAGCCATCCATTACCAGGCCATCGCGGGCCTTGACCTGGAAGAACTCGGTCTCACCCACGGCGAGGACTTCCAGCTTGTCGCTCAATTCCTGGTTATCTTCGATCATCTGCCTGGTTTTGTGATCAGGTAGTGAGACCAGGCGGGTCTGTGGTGGCTGTTTGAAGGAGGAAAACGTGTGAATGGCCCAGCGTGCATTTTTGGACATCTGGTAGCTGTTGGTACCGCTGTATTCCTGTGGTGTTACTTTTTCCATACCGCCTGAGCCATCCAGTCGGCTGCGGTACAGATAGCGTTGCGTGATGTTCTCCGGTGAGGCGATGAAATACAGCCATCCACCGGCTTCATCAATTGCACTCATACTGGTAATGTCGAACTCACCCGGTGTCAGGTCAATGATGGATTTGTCATCTGCCGATACCAGGTAGATATGCCGCCAGCCACTACGTTCGCTGATCCAGGTAAAAGCATCTGTTTCATTCAGCCAGGTAACATCTTCATAGACTTCCAGAAACTCCTTTTCCTGATCTATCAGCATGGTACTCAGCTCACCACTGCCGGCATCGACGGCATATACATGGTTTGTATCCTGCTTGCGGTTGAGGTGTTGTACCAGTATGTGAGTGCTTTCGTTATTGGCCCATTCCATGCGTGGGATATACATGTCTTTGGCAATACCGGGTAGTTTGGCCCATACCGTTTGTTTGTTTGCCAGCGAAACCACGCCGACACGAGCAGCGGAATTCTCCTCGCCCACCTTGGGGTAGGGGAAACGGGTGACGACCGGGTAGAGGGTGTCGGTATTGTTGATCATCGAAAAATCTTGCGCAGCACTGGTGTCCAACTGCCAATAAGCGATCTTTTTTCCATCAGGACTCCAGCGAAAACCGTCTTTGGTGTGAAACTCTTCTTCATAGACCCAATCAAACAGGCCGTTAATGACGGTTTCGGAGGCATCAGTGGTTAACTGCCCAATCGTGCGGGTTTCCAGTTCCTGTACATAAATATTGTCCTTACGCACATAGGCGACCCGGGTAGCATCCGGTGAAAACTTGGCGAACTGCAAACTGCTTTCTTCGGCCTCATCTCCGCCAAGTTGCCACAGATCGCCACTTTCCACATCAAGTACCCAATAATCGCCACGACTCTTGGTTCGCCACACTTTGACACTATTGGTGTAGACCAACAGCTTGCTGCGGTCTTCCGACCAGATGTAATCATCGAGAGTAAGGGCTTTTTCAGCACCCTCGGGGGTGAGTTGCCCGGCGGAAATCAGGACACTGTGATCCAGTGTAGCCGGATCGTAGAAAATGATGTCTTCAGGCCACTTGATGATTTCGCCCTCTTCATCCCGTTCAGGGTCCACATCCTGATATTCCTCGATGGTTTCCAACGCGGTGTAACCACTACCGTCTTCCAGCCAACGGATCTGACCGGGCTCTTTTGGGTCGTAGGTGTATTCCTTGAAGATTGCGTCGAGGGTTAGCATTTGATCAGCCTCCGGTAATTCTGTCTGTTGGCGACTGGCTTGCTGGGCACAGGCACTGATAAACAAGATGAGCGAGAAAATAGTTAATCTCTTAAAGATGCGGTAAATTTCTTGTGACAAACAAATTCTCCAAAATAGTGGGGTAGCCTGAAACGGGTGGACAATTGTGTCCGATTGAACAACTTGTGTGCAAGAGGTCAGGAAGCGATTTACATATATATCCGAATGGCAATACTACGATACATAGCAAACGTGCCCGTTTTTTCTTGATCAATGCCTATACAACCCATACCCGCCTGCCAATATTGTAGGATAATGATATTGAATAGACTTGCACTCCTGTTGTGTGGCTCAAAAAACCTCTTAACCCCCGGGTTCAGGCGACTGACTTATGAATAGACCTACCTATGCTTCAGTATTATTGCTTTTTTTTACACAGATTGCCCTCGCGCAGGGTCCTGCAGCGCCCGGGGTCATAGTGGCGGAGGCTCAAATGAAATCATTCCCGCTGGCGGTGGAGGCGCTGGGTAATGCCTCCGCCAATGAGGCGGTGGAAATACGTCCGGAGATCACCGCTACACTCACCTCCATTCACTTCGAAGAAGGGCAATTCGTTGAGGCCGGTGATCGACTGGTGGAACTTGAAAATGTCGAGCCGCTGGCAGACCTTGCCTCAGCGCGTGCAAGCCTGGTGGATTCCCAAAGTCAGTACAAGCGGTCGCAGAAACTATTCAAGACCAATGCCGTGGCTGAGTCCGAACTACAGCAGCTCGAGGCCCGACGGGAAGCTGATCGTGCCGCCGTCGCTGCCGCCGAGGCCCGTGTCGAGGATACCGTGATCAGGGCGCCGTTTTCAGGGCGGCTCGGTCTGCGCAAGGTCAGCGCAGGAAGCCTTGTCAGCCCGGGCACAGTCATCACAACACTGGACGACACGAGCTCCATCAAGCTCGATTTTGACATTCCTGAAATCTTCCTGTCCAGAATTGAAAAAGGGCTGAATGTCATCGCCCGCAGCGCGGCCTGGCCGGACGTGGAATTTGTTGGTCGCGTCAGCGCTATCGATTCGCGTGTTGATCCCATCAGCAGGACAGTCATGGTGCGCTCCCTGATACTTAACGAAGAAGGCCGCTTGCGCGCGGGAATGTTTCTCACTGTGACCTTGCTAAAAGAGAATGTTGAAGCCCTGATGATACCGGAACAGGTACTGGTACCTGAACGTAGCACGCAGTCGGTATTCGTCGTTGCGGCTGACAATACTGTCGAACAACGACTGGTGAAAACCGGTCGCCGCCGTCCGGGTGAAGTGGAGATACTTGAAGGTCTTGAAGCGGGTGACATGGTAATCGCTGAGGGCACGCAAAAAGCCCGCAACGGCCAGGCTGTGACTATTCTGAACGCTCAGGATAGCCGCCAGTGATCATTTCCGATCAGTCGGTCCGGCGACCGGTATTTGCATCGGTCATTTCGTTGTTACTGGTCATCCTGGGCCTGGCCGCGATGATGGATCTGCCGGTACGGCAATACCCAGATGTCGATTCACCGGTGGTTTCCATTGACACACGTTACCGTGGTGCCTCGGCCGAGGTTGTCGAATCCAAGGTCACTCAGATTATTGAAGACCGGGTTGCCGGTATTGAAGGTATCGAAAAGCTGACATCCAGCAGCCGTGACGAGCGTTCGGACATACGCATCGAATTCAATCTGGGCAGGGATATAGATGCTGCCGCAAATGATATTCGGGATCGGGTATCACGCGTGCTGGACCAGTTGCCTTCGGAGGCCGACGCACCGGAAATTGCCAAGGTTGACAGTTCCCGGCAGGCGGTGATGTACCTGAACCTGACATCCGACCGCATGGACGGTCTGGAGATTACGGATTACGCGGAGCGATTCCTCGTGGACCGTTTTTCAACGGTAGCTGGTGTAGCGCGTGTCGGGATTTCAGGTGCGCGTCGTTATGCGATGCGTATCTGGCTTAAACGCCGGGCACTGGCCGCAAGGGGGCTGACTGTCACCGATGTTGAAAGTGCACTGCGATCGGAAAACGTCGAATTACCCGCCGGACGTCTTGAGTCGGTGGAACGGGAATTTACCTTACGTACGGACACCGGTTTTAATACTGAGGACGATTTCCGGAAGCTTGTAATCGGTCGCGGTGTCGAGGGGCAACTGGTGCGCCTGGGCGAGGTTGCGGAT
>RCNB010001687.1_pt1 | contig 13781 bp, 11 predicted proteins | sample 2041321 | NCBI WGS metagenome assembly RCNB01 (sample SAMN09708232, study PRJNA481090) | Marine sediment metagenome, whole genome shotgun sequencing project. | reverse complement strand
TGACCATCTGAATTCGCTTCAGCGGTTTCTCGACGAAGTCATACGCGCCGGCCCTCATGGCCTCGACGGCCTTCTCGACCGTGCCGAACGCGGTCATCAGTACGACCTCCGCGTCCGGGACCACCGTCTTCAGCGCTTTGACCAGCTCGATGCCGTTCATGCCGGGCATCATCAGGTCGCTGACCACCACGTGCACGGGCTGATGTCGACAGACGTCCAGCGCGTTCCGCCCGCTCGTTGCGGTCAGGACGGAGAACCCCTCGCGTTCGAAGATCCGACGAAGCGAGTCGATGTTGGGTGCCTCGTCGTCGACTACGAGAACTGAGATTTCGCTGGAATCAGTCATTCGAGACTCTCTGGCAAGCAGTGTTGACACTATGTCATGAGATGACAAGTCGTCGGAACGTTGTGACGCCGCATAACTAGCTGTAATCAATGGAAATATCTCCATGCACGAGAACAAGACACCGGGTCTGCTCCCGCAATCAATGCAATCTGCGGGCCAGGCTAGAAGACGAGCGGCAACTGTCGTCCTTTGGCCCGGGTACGAGCAGGGGCGGGAGTTGGTGCCTCACCTGTCTGTTCCGCCAGCCCGAGCCGCCGACAGTGGGTCGAGAACAACTGCTCGATAGTGTCCCAGCGCGCACCTCGTCCGGACATTCGCGATCCGAAGTGACTGTCGGTCATTTGTCCGCCGCGCGCGTCGCGAATCGCGTTCATCACCTTGGCGTGCCGCAGGGGGAAAGCCTCGGCCAAGCGCGCATCGAAGATCGGACCGACTTCGAGCGGCAGACGCAACATGGTCTTGAAGGCGCCCGTGGCGCCTGCATCGCGGGCACGTTTCAGAATCTCTGGAACCTGGTCGTCGTTGAGTCCGGGGATGATTGGTGCCACTCCGACCGAAGTATCAATCCCCGCTTTCGAGAGAATGCGCAGCGTTTCGAACCGCTTGCTTGGGGGGCTTGCGTACGGTTCGATCGCTCGTGCGTGCTCATCGTTCGCGAACGGAATGCTCACCGCCACGCTGCAACCCGCTTCGCGTTGTAGTTGCTGCAACACGTCAACGTCGCGACGTACGAGCTTGCCCTTGGTGATGAGCGAGACCGGGTTCGCATAGTCGGCGCAGGCTTCGAGGCATCCACGGGTGAGCCGGTAGTGCGCTTCGATTGGCTGGTAGCAATCGGTGTTGCCGGAGAAAGCCACGCGCTCTCGACGCCAGGACCTCTTCTGAAACGCTGCCCGCAAGCGTTCGACGATGTTGACCTTGACGACGATCTTTCGATCGAAGTCGGTCCCCGCACCAAATCCGAGATACGGATGGGTCGGTCGCGCGTAACAGTAGGCGCACGCGTGAAAGCATCCGCGATACGGATTCACGCTCCAGCGAAACCCGATGTCGGGACTCTTGTTCTCGGAAAGCGCACTCTTCGCTCGCTCTTCGTACAGACAAAGATCGGCTGGCGGAGCTTCCCCCTCCCACTCCAAATGAGCCGCCTCAAACCGATTCGGAGGATTGTCCCGAGCCCCTGGCACTGAACAAGCATACAGTATCTCCGAACAAGGGGACAGTCCCCTTTTTAGTCGGCGTAGGGGATGGCTTCGCAGGGTTCGTGCGCGCCCTGCCATCGCATCAGGTTGGTTTCTGGCTTGCCGGTATCGTCGTAGCCGATGACCGCATACGTGAGGCCGCTGTCCTGGCCTAGGTACTGGAGGTCTAGGTTGATCATCTTCACCCAGGTGCCTGTGTTCACGAGAATGCGGTCGTTCGGGAGCTGCAGGAAGCGTGGGCCGTGGCTGTGGCCGACGATCAGCGTGTGCACGCCTCGGGTCTTGTTGAGAGCGCGAATCGCGCGCTCGTCATAACCGCCGCTCGTGACTTCGAGGACCTCTTCCCGCACCAATCGAGGGAAGTTCATGATGCGGTCACGCCAGGCTTGAATCGTGAAGACGCGGTGCCGAAGGAAATAGACCGTCGAGCGCCAGAGAAACTTGAACACGAAGCCCGGATCCAACAGCGCGGACGACCAGAGGAACCGACCCAGGGGTTGGATGCGGTCGATGTGGCTGCGAATTTCCTTGAGCGGATTCATCACCTCGAGGATCCAAAGACTGCCCCAGGGGAGCGCCAACACCTCGGTTCCGTCTCGGCGGGTGCGCGTCATGTTCGCATAGTCGACCCGGTGTATTCGCTCGAACTGGTGGCCGTGTCGGATCTGGATGCCTTCGGGCAGATAGTACGTGTCCGACGACGTCACGAAGTGAACTCGCTCCGCCGCGTCGCCCGGCGCGACGTATCGAAGAAACAGATCCTGCACACCCTTGAACCAAAGCTCGAGGTCGTGGTTGCCGGGGAGATACGTCAGGCGGTTGCTTGGCTTCTGCAGAAACCCGGCAATGGCGCGCACGAACTTAGGATGCCCCTCGAGGCATTGGCGAAGTTTGGCGATCGCGATGTCCTCTGTCACCTCGGTCGGCCATTCGCCTGCGATCTTCACCTTGAGGAGATCGAAGATGTCACCGTTCAGAATCAACTCGATGCTGCCGTCGGCCCCTACGCGTTCGTCGTAGTAGGCGAGGAGCTCTACGAGGCGATCATCGTGAATGAAATCCTCGAGCGGATTCAGCTGCCCGCGTCGGGTTCCCGTCCCGAGATGCAGATCGCTGAGCACCAGCCGAAGCAAAGTCACTGTTCGCTACCCCCAATTCGAGGTTACGCGAAGTGCCGCGATGGGCCAGCTTCTTACAAGCCGCTCGACTTGAGGCTTTGGTTTTGCTCTTCGGTCAGGGGAAGGTGGAGCCCGCACTCCCGCGTTTTCCCTAGAATGCGGCCGTCGCGGGGATCCATATCGGCGGTCGTCGGAATCGTAGAATGGTGGTCACCAATCGAGCGGTACCCTTGCTCGACCATCGGATGGTACGGGAGGTCGTGGCGCTCCATGTACGAAGTCATCTGATCGGCGCTCCAGTTCAAGATGGGGTGGATCTTGACGCGTCCGTCTTGCCGATCGATTCGGCGGAGCCCTGCGCGGTGCGCGGTCTGCTCCGCGCGCAGACCTGCCATCCATCCCTCTGCGCCGAGATCTTGAATCGCGCGCTGCATTGGCTCGACCTTGTTCATCTGGAGGTAGCGATTGACGCCGTCCTCGCCTTGCTCCCACAGCTTTCCGTACAGCGCTTCCTGACGGGCTGGGGACATCAGCGCCGCATAGAAGCGCACGTCTAGCTCCAGGCGTTTGATCAAATCTTCTGCGAACTGGTACGTCTCCGGAAAGAGATAGCCGGTATCGACGCAGATGATCGGTGTTCGCGGCGCGACCCTGTGTATCAGGTGCAACATGACGGCGGAGGTCGCGCCAAAGCTCGTGGATGCGATCAGCTTGTCGCCGTACTCCTGCGCGGCCCATTCGATGAGCTCCTCGGGGGTCGAGGCTCCAAGCACTCGATTCTGTTGATCGAGGTCGGGATCGACGGTGGCGATGCGGACAGCTTCCATGGTGATTCGGCGTAACTTGACAAGTCTGGTGCGGGTTTGCAACGCGTCCAGGCCTTGAAGGTCACTCTAAACCGATAGACCCCGAAAATACAGCATTTTTTGTCGTCGGGGACACCGAATATTCTTGACCCAAATGATGTGGAACTATCGAAGGGAAACGAATTCCTCGGCCGAGGTCGGGTGAATCCCGATCGTGGCGTCGAAGTGTGCCTTCGTTGCCCCGGCCTTCATTGCGATCGCCAGCCCCTGGATAATCTCTGCTGCCCCGTGGCCGGCCATGTGACAGCCGATGACTTGATCGTTCGAAGCATCGACGACCAGCTTCACGATGGTGTGTTCCTTGCGCTCGCTCATGGTCAGCTTCAACGGGGTGAACACCGACTTGTACACGCGGACGTCCTGGCAACGATGCCAGGCTTGCTCTTCGGTGAGGCCCACCGTCGCGAGCTCGGGCTGGCAAAACACCGCGGTCGGAATGCTCATGTAGTCGACGCGGTGGTCGCCTTGGCCAAAGAAGTGATGGGCGAAGTGCATGCCTTCCGCCAGGGCCACAGGAGTCAGTTGAATGTGGTCGGTCACATCACCCACCGCGTGAATCGATGGAACCGAGCTCGTGTAGTTCTCATCCACGACGATGCCGCCACGGCTACCTAGCTCCACACCGAGGTCCTCGAGGCCCAAGGCTTCGGTGTTGGGTTCGCGTCCGATCGCGAACACCGGTAGCTCGGTTTCGAGAATTTCGCCATTGCTCAGCCTCGCCTCGAATCCGGCTGTCGTCTTTCGTAGTTCTTCGACCCGGGTTTCTAGCAGGATGCGCATCCCCTTGACCTCGAGTTCGTCGTGGAGGTGGCAGCGCAAGTCGCGGTCAAAGCCGCGCAAGATTTCGTCTCCTCGATGCACGACCGTGACGTCGACACCGAGCGCACACATGACCGAGCCGAGCTCCAGTGCGATATATCCTGCGCCGACCACCATCATTCGCTTCGGCAACTCGTCGAGTGAGAACACCGCATTGGAGGTAAGGGCGTGCTCGCTACCGGGAATGACGGGAATGATCGCCCGCCCGCCAGTCGCGATAAGAATTCGCTCGGCAGATCGCTGGGTGCCCCCAATCTCGACGTTGTGGGCATCGATGAGCCGTGCACGACCGCGCAGCAAGTCCACGCCTGCACCTTCGAGGAGCCCTTCGTAGATGCCGTTGAGGCGAGCGATTTCCTGGTCTTTGTTCTCGCGCAGGGTGGCCCAATCGAACGAGGCGTCGGTCGACCAACCGTATCCTTTGGCGTCGCGGAGGTCGTACGAGAAGTGTGAGCCGTAGACGAAGAGCTTCTTCGGGATGCAGCCCACGTTGACGCACGTGCCGCCCATCCGATCCATCTCGGCGATCGCCACGCGCGCGCCAAGCTCGCTCGCGACCCGCGCCGCTCTCACGCCGCCCGATCCAGCACCGACGACAAAGAGGTCGTAGTCGTATTCAGCCATTCTTGCTCACCTCGAGATCCCGGGCACAGGTATGGGCGACCGATGTAGTTGTTACCAGCTTGCGAACTCGCGTAGCGCTGCGACCGCCGAAAGCTGGGTGCATCCGCCTTGGAGCAGCGTCATCGCGCCTTCTTCGGTGACGCCGACATAGAGCTCACGGGATTCGTCCGGCACGAGCGGCACGAGCCTCTCGCTAACATGGGCTTTGGCCAATAGTGCATTCAGGGCGCGCACCAAGGCCCTAACGGCGACTGTTCCGTCCTCGGCGTCGGCCTCGTCCTCGTCCATGATTGCGCTGAAGTCTTCGCCCGCCCGCAGGACTAGCGGTCCATCGTCTGTGCCGATTCGCTGGAGCTTAACCGTAGCGACCTCTGGGTTCAGATTCGCCAGAGAGGACACCAGTTGATGGGCGTTCACGGAGAAGTAGTCGTTGTGCATGAAGAAGCGATCGCTACTGCGACGGCGGGCCGCGACCGAAGCGTCGTCGTTGCCGCGGTAGTACAGCCCGAGGATGTCCATCCGCCGAGAGTCGACCCGCGTCTCTTCGAGGTTCTGAGTGATCAGCGAGAGCTGCGCCGTGTCGAGCTCGCATGCGAGTCCAGCAGCGTTGAGGACTCGCACGAACTCCCCATCGCGTTTCGAGTAGGGTGCGCTCTCGTCCCGAGGATGTAGATCCTCGGCTGGCGGCTCGACCGACTCTTTCAGCGACGCTGTCATGACCCCCCTCGCGATTTCAGTGTTCAACAAATGGCCAAGAAAATCCAGTAGTGCCAAACCGCACAGTTGTTCACTGGGATCGCTTACGATTCCTCGTCGCGGCACAATACAAACCAGGCCGACATCGGTTTGCCCGCCTTGATGGCGCGCCCGACCGTCACGTGCCTCGACACCTCTCGCACGATGTCCTGGGTGCCGTGATAGACGAGCCGCGAAAGCCTAGCGGAATTTGGCAGAATCTCCGGCCAATGGGCCCGGCTCTCCGGCGGGACACGGAGGTAGTCAACCAGCACTTCACCGGAGACCTGGGCCGGCGAAGCCACGAAATAGCCAGGTCCGACGACGGTCTCGACGAAGCCCCCCGCTCGATTGTAGCCCCAAAGCTCCGGGCCGAGGCTGCTGATAGGTCCGACGAATGCCTTCGCGAAGTGATTGAACGCTGGCAATGAGTTCTTGCCGTGGTGAACGACCTCCTCCATCCGGGGGGCGTTCGTCGCTGACGATGTCGTGCGAGGAAACGGGTCGATGCCCTTCTGCGGCGTCGAACAGTCGAGCGAGTTGCTGGCGTCCTAGCGTTCGAATCTCGCGGACTCGTTCCGCGGCCTGGAGGCTGTCCAGATGCGAATCCTAGGTCCGAACTGAACCGAGCTGGCAACTAGCGGATCGGCCGATGGCCGTGGATGCCTACGAGTCGCGTGGTGTCTACGCGCAGCGACAGAAGCAGAGTAAACAACCGCCGCGAAGTCTCGAGGTCGAAACCCACGTCGCGGAGCGCCCGTTTCAGGACGCGCCCGGCGCGGTCGTGGGTGACCTTCTTCGCCATGTCGAGCGCTTCCATTTGATTGACGCCATCCGCGTCCGCGATCTGGCGCACGATGTCGATGTACTCCGTGATGTGTGCGGAAAGAAGCTCATGCGGGATGGCGATCGATGCGACCGGGGCGTCATCCTCGCCTTGGAAATCCAACACGAACCCTTGCTCCGTTGTCCCGACGTGAAGTGTCGCGACGTTCTGGACGCGGCTTTCGGCCTTGGACAGGAGCTCCCGAATGTTGGCGTCCCATTCGACGTGCTGCGCTTCGGATCCGCGCCGCGATGTGCGCTCGTCGATGACCACTGCGGCGAGGGGCATGCTGCGACCATATCAGTTTCGACTAGGTCTGCATCTGTCGCCGGATGGCTGCTATGGTTCGCCGGTGGCACCGGACTTGAGCGAGCGGAGGGAACAGGTCGTCTATCGGTGGGACCTCGACAAGACGTACCTCCGGACGGAGTTCGACACGCTTCGCGACTTGGTCCGCACCGCGTTTGAACCCGCCTCCCGCAAGCGCACGTATCCCGGCGCAGGCACGTTGCTCAGAGAGATTCGCGCCACCGAACCTGCCGCGATATTCATTCTGTCTGGGAGTCCCGAGCAGATGAGGAGCGTGCTGGAGGCGAAGCTCCGCCTCGACGGTATTCGCTGGGACGGCTTCACCCTCAAACCAAGCTTGAGGAATCTCGTTCGCGGCAAGTTCCGGTTTCTCAGAGATCAGCTGAGCTACAAGCTGACTGCGTTGCTGCGCTCGCGAACAAACGTGTCACCCGAAACCGACGAGATCCTCTTTGGCGACGATGCCGAAGGTGATGCCTTCATCTACTCGCTCTACGCAGACATCGCCGCGGGCCGCGTGAGCCAGAAGGAGCTGATGGAGGTCGCGGAAGCTGCGGAGGTCTATCCTGCGGACATCCCCGAGATCGTCCGAATCGCCGCAAGGGTGCCTCGTCGCGACACGGTTCGGCGCATTTTCATCCATCTCGAGCGCGGCTCCTCCACCAAAGGGTTCGGCGACTTCGGGCGGCGAGTGTGCCCATTCTACAATTACTTCCAGCCCGCCCTCGTCCTACTGGAAGACGGAGCCCTGCAGCCTCAAGCGGTCTTGCGGGTTGGCGCAGACCTGGTTGTCGCCCATGCGTTCAATCCAGAGGTGTTGGTAGCCAGTTTCGATGATTTGCGACGGAGGGGTTACCTGAGCACATGCGTCGTCGACCGAATTGCGAGTGTGGAGGACACCATCGACCCGGCGACGTTTGGGCAGGCGTCGGGACCGCTTCAGTCGGTCGTCGACGCCATGAAGGCTGCGCGCGCCAAGCTGCCCGATGAAGTTCACGTCGATCCGGTGAGAGAGGACTACCTCACGCTCTTTGCGAAGGATCGCGCTCGAGCAGAAGCGGGCAAGCGACGTGCTCGTTGGACGCGCGAAAGCCCCTAGGCGTCAACCCCACTCGGCGCCACGCCCAACATTTCGAGCGCATCCTCGGCGAGCTCACCGAGTGTGGTCTTGGTTTCGTCTTCGAAGTCTTCGATGACGACGACTCGCGCGTCGCCGACGAAGCGCTTCAGATCGGGCAATGCTTCCGGGTCCGCAAGCTGTGCCAGCGCCTCGATGGCGGCAGCGACGACGTCGGAGTTTGGATGATCCAGGAACCGGCGAATGAGGGGAAGGGCGCTCGGCTCCGCGACCTCGGCGAGCACCCATGGAAGCTCAGACATCGCCGGGCCGTCGGCGTCTCGGTCGAGCACCCGTTCGATTCCACGTGCAACCTCGGCGTAGCGCTCATACCCCAAGTCACGCAGCGCTTCTCCGGCAGCCACACGAACCCGCGGCTCGTCGTCGTTCAGGATCGCGATCAAGGCGTCGGTCATCCGCGGACCTGGAACCTGCGCGCACAGATCGGCCAGCCGTTCGAGGCGCATGGTGCCTTCCTTGCGGTCCTCGATCTGTAGAGCGTGTGCTGTCTCACGTTCGAGCAAGTCGATGAGTTCCTCCGCGCCCTTCTTGCGAAGCAGCTCGCCTTCGGCTTTTTGTAGCGCGCGATCCGCGTCGAATATGGATTGAAGCTCGTCAGTCAGTGACATGGTTCGAACCGTCCTTTGGGGTCTCGTCCCCCTTCTTGCGCATGGGCTCGAGTTCGCGAAGCAATGATCGTACACGATCCACGGCGTCACCGGACTCGTCGTCTCGATAGCGCCGAGTTAGCTTCATGTCAGGCGAAAGCCCCCAGCCAGCTCCGGGGGTGGCCACCAACGGCATCAACCTGGCCGGGTCGAGCGGCGTGTCTTCCCTCAGGTGTAGGGCGACCCGCTTGAGCTCGGCTTCGCAACCGAGGACCCGCAGGTCGCGCAACAACGGCTTCAGGGACATCACACGGACAAAGTCGCGAGCTGGAGGCGGCGGCGCGCCGAAACGTTCCTCCATCTCATCCGCGAGCTCGTCCACCGCTTGCTCATCGAGCGCCGTCGCGAACCGACGATACAAGGATAGCCGCAGCCCAATGTCATCGATGTAGTCCTCCGGCAGGTAGTGCTCGAGTTCGATGGACAACTCTGGGTCGACTTCCTGCTGAGCCTGTTCCCCCTTGAGCTCCGACACCGCTTGGTCGAGCATCTGCACGAACATGTCGAAGCCCACCAGCGATGCGTTTCCGCTTTGCTCCGAGCCCAGGAGATTGCCCGCGCCTCGTAGCTCCATGTCCAGCGTGGCAACTCGGAATCCAGCCCCTAGGCCCGAGAATCGCTCGAGCGCTTCCATGCGGATCCGTGATTCGTCGGACATCTCGTTGGGTGGTGGCGTGATGAGGTAGCAATAGGCGCGTTGATCGGAACGTCCCACGCGCCCCCTCAGTTGATAGAGCTGCGCCAGCCCGAGCGTGTCAGCCCGGTCCACCAGAATCGTGTTGGCGCGGGGAATGTCCAGGCCGCTCTCCACGATCGCGGTCGAACACAACACATCGAAGGAGCCCTCGACGAAATCGGTCATGGCGCGGTCGAGCATCGCGGGCTTCATCTGTCCGTGCGCAACCGCGATCCGTGCGTTCGGCAGAAGATCTTGGAGACGCTGCGCTCGTTCGTACAGCCCTTCGATGCGATTGTAGACGAAGAAGACCTGGCCCCCACGACTAAGCTCCCGTTCGATGGCCTCCTTGATCAGATGGTCGTCCCAGCGGCACACGAAGGTTCGGACCGCGCGTCGGTCCTGAGGCGCCGTCGTGATGAGCGAGAGATTGCGCATGCCCCCTACGGCGAGCTGTAGCGTGCGTGGAATTGGGGTCGCGCTCAGCGTAATCACGTCGACGTTGGTCCGAAGCTTCTTGATGCGTTCTTTGTGGGTGACACCAAAGCGCTGCTCTTCGTCGACGACCAGAAGGCCGAGGTTCGCGAAGTGAACGTCCTTGGACAGCAGTCGATGGGTGCCGATGACGACATCCACCGTGCCGTCCTTGAGCGCCTTGAGCACCTCGGATTGTTTGACGCGCGAGACGAATCGAGAAAGCACTTCGATGCGCAGCGGATAACCATCCAAGCGCGCGGAGAAGGTGCGGTAGTGCTGTTGCGCGAGCACCGTGGTCGGGCACAGGAGGCCTACCTGCCGTCCGCTCATTGCCACCCTAAACGCTGCCCGAAGCGCGACTTCCGTCTTGCCGAATCCCACGTCTCCGCAGACCAGTCGATCGGTCGGCTGTGGTTCGTCGAGGTCCGCCATGACGTCCTCGATCGCCTTCTCTTGGTCCGGGGTTTCCTCGAATGGGAAGGTCGCCTCGAACTCGGCGTAGGCAGTTCCGGCGGCCTCGATTGGCTCACGGCGGGCAGCAGAACGCTCTGCGTAGAGCTTGAGAAGCTCTTCGGCCATCTGTTGAACGGCTTTGCGAACACGTCCCTTTTTCGTCGCGAAGGTCGTCCCGCCCAGCCTATCGAGTTTGGGTTGGTGACCCTCGCTACCCTTGAACTTCTGGATCACCCCGAGGCGTGTCACCGGAAGGAACAGCTTGTCGCTGCCCGCATATTCGACGACCATTACCTCCACGGTTTGCGCGGTTCGCCCATGAAGCCGGTCCATCGCCGTGAGGCTCAGCGACTTATGCTTGAGCCCGAGGTACCGGCCGACACCGTGATCCGCGTGGACCACGAAGTCGCCCGGGCTCAGTTCTCGCAGGTCCTCTAGGAAACGTTGCTGCTGACGGCGTGTCTGACGCTTGCCGCGACGTTGACGGACGCGGGTGCCGAAGATCTCTTCTTCAGTGACGTAGGCGACCCCTTCACTCCAGAGCACGAATCCGTCTCGCAGTTCGCCTAGACTCACGTCCTCCAAGATTCGCTCATCGACATCGTAGCCTCGAAGTAGATCGATCAGTCGGTCTGCTTGATGCTGGGTGCGGCCCAAGAGGATCACCCGCATGCCTTGTTCGCGCCACACCCGGAGCTGCTCGGCGAGTGGTTCCAGTCCGCGATCGCCGTGCGCCTTGTGAGCGCGAAGATCGGAAATGAGCTCTTGCTGGTCCGACGCGTCCACACGGAGCAGGGTGTCGCCGGTCGGAGCGAAGGCGGCCACGATCGGTCCCTCGTCTTCGGTGGTAGCCCCGTGGACAGCCAAGCGATGGGCCACCAGCAGTGGGCGCGCGCTCAGACACTTGCTGATCTCGGACTCACTCATGTAGTACGCGGAGGTCTCGAAGGTGGGCCGGTCTCGGCGGGCGGCGTGCTCGTCTATTGCGTGATGTTGTTCGTCACTGACTGCCGCAGCGATGGCCGTTGGGTCCGCCAGGATCATGCGCGCGTCTGTAGGCATGTAGTCGAACAGGGTGTCCAGCGTTTCAAAGTAGGCGGGCAGCAGCGCATTTGAGATCAACGCCCCTGAGCCGCGACCGAGTTCGCCGATCAGCTCCCTCGCTTGCAGGGTGGGCATGTTCATCTCGTCGCACAGCTCCCGGACAGCGACCTTGGCCCTTTCGATCGCGGCGGGCGCGTCCGGAACTTCTCGCGCGGAGGCCAGCATGACGGAGTCGACTTCATCCGACGTCTTCTGATCGTCGGGACTGAAGCGCCGGATCCTCACGACCATGTCGTCGTCGAGCTCGATTCGAAACGGGAGTGCGGCATCGGCACCGTACACGTCCACCAAAGCTCCTCGCGCCGAGAAAGTTCCCGGGTCCTCGACGAGCGGCACGCGAAGATAGCCGAGCTCCGATAGCCGTTGCACCAGCTCATCCCGCTCGATCTGGGCGGTGATCTCGACCGAGAGCAGTCCCGACTGAACATGTTCCATCGGAGGGACGCGACGCAGCAACGCCGACGCCGGGACGATCAGAACGCGCCAGGGCTTTTGTTCGGCTAGCTGCGTGAGGACGGCCATCCTCTGCATCTCCGCGCGCCTGTCCGGGACGACGTCCAGCAATGGGCTGGTGTCCGCGGCGGTGAAGAGCAGGACGCCCCCGTTCGCGTCCCCGAGCAGGAAGCGAAGATTGGACTCGTGCCGATAGGCTTCATCGAGATTGGCTGTGACCACGATGAATTGCTGTTCCGAATGAGCGGCTGCAGACTCGGCGATGGCCCAATCGAGCGCACCGACGGGAAGCGACGCTACGTCGACACGCTCGGGCGATCCGAGGGCTGTGACCAGGTCGCGAATCGACGCGTTCGCGCCCTCGAGCGCCGCCTCAAGCGACATCGGTTTCGTTGCGCGTCACTTGTCGGATGCGCTGGGCTAGCCAAGGAGGGGCTACCACCGTGCTGGCCATCACCATGAGGACGATCGCTGCGTACACACCCGCCTCGATGAGCGGAGCCCCCTCGAACTGAATGCCGGCGCCGACGTTAGCAAAGATCAGTCCGACTTCACCACGTGGCACCATTCCGATGCCGACCGTGAGCCGGTCCGCCGTTCCGCCTCGGACGCCGATACCAGAGACCAGTTTGCCGACGATCGCGACCACGGTCAGGGCGAGGGCGAGGATTAGCGGTTCTGTCCCGATGCCACCGAGCTGGACCATCATGCCGGTGCGTACAAAGAAGATTGGGGCCATGACCGCCACGATTGGGCCGATGATCTCAGTGAGGTCGTGCGCTGACTTGCGGCCGAACGGCCTCACGTGAACTTCGTCGAGGATCAGCCCTGCGGCGAACGCGCCCACGATGGGTGCAAGGCCCGCGGCACCCGAGGCTCCAGCGAGCAATAGGCAAAGGCCGATCGCGACCGCCGCGAGTACACCTTGGGTGCGGAGCTTCGATGCAAAACGAAAGACGCCGGGCATGACGTACGCGCCCAACAGGAGCGCGCCGACGAGGAAGCCTCCGGCGAGCCCGATGATGACGGCTAGATCCATCGGGCCAGGGATGGCGCCAAACTCGGCGATGCTCGCGACCACAGCGAGCACGATGAGCCCGAGCACGTCGTCGATCACGGCGGCGCCTAGAATGATGCGAGTCTCCGGACGGGCCATCGCGTCGATGTCTTTCAAGACGCGTGCGGTGATTCCTACGCTGGTCGCGCATAGGGTGGCGCCGATGAACAGGTGCAGCGAGAAGGGTGCATCGGGAAGAAGCCAGACACTCGCGCCGTATCCAAGGAGCATTGGGGCGACGACGCCGATGATGGCGACGAGTCCAGAAGTCGGCGCGACCGCTCGCATCTCGGTGAGCGTCGATTCGAGACCGACTTCGAAAAGGAGGAGCACGACGCCGAGCTCCGCGAGGAACTCGACCGGCACCAACTCGGCGGCGCCGTCGAACATGTGAATGCCGAGAAGGCCCAAATTGCCGAGGACGATGCCCACGCATAGCTCCCCTAGGACGGAGGGCTGATTCAGACGCATCGCGATCTCGCCGCCGAGCTTCGCGGCGAGAAGCATCCCGGCGAGGATGAGCCAGACGGCGTAGCTCACTCCGTGCCCGTCGCCGCTCGCGAGGGCGGTGGCGGGAATCGCCGCGAACAAAGGCAGCAGTAAGGAAAAGCGTGCCGGTCGGCGGCGCATCGCGCGGGACCATAGATACGCCGGCGGCGATGGGCAAGCACGCAGCGACAATCGGTCTTGCCACGCCTTGGGCGCTCGGGTAAATGAATGGTCATTCAGTCAGGGGACCGCTATGGAACGCAGCCTATTCTCAGAAGAACACGACATCTTTCGACGCAACTTCCGCCAGTTTGCCGAAATGCGTGTCATCCCCCAGCAGGCGAAGTGGCGCGCGCAGGGGGTCGTCGATCGGGAGATCTGGCTCGAGGCGGGCGAGTCGGGCTTTCTCTGTCCGTGGATGGAAGAAGAGTACGGAGGCGCG
>RCNB010001686.1_pt1 | contig 13784 bp, 7 predicted proteins | sample 2041321 | NCBI WGS metagenome assembly RCNB01 (sample SAMN09708232, study PRJNA481090) | Marine sediment metagenome, whole genome shotgun sequencing project. | reverse complement strand
AAGATTCGAGATTTTCCCCGTTTTTATGGGGAAAGCAAGTGATGTTTGTGTTCGATATACTGACCAGTGTTCCACTTCTGAGATGGCGTGTAGATCGTCTTAGTTCGCGAATGCCTCTTGATCTACGAAATCTTCCGAGTAGAGCGGCTGAGCTTGACGAAGATGTACTGAAGCGCCAAGTCGAACTGGCATTCTCTTGGGTTGCGCGATGTTTTCAACTGCACCTGCTTTGTACCGGGTATGCCATCAGTGTGTTTGGTCTCCTCTCTGCCCTGCTTCGTCGCTATCTACCCTCACACACTGATCATCTGTTGCCTATTATCCTGATCGGCCGAGAAGACTTGCAAACAGCCACGCAGGGGCGATCGTTGTGGAGGTTGGCAAAGCAGGCACACAAAACCCCCGCCCTAGAGGTTCTTTTGATGCGAGACTTGAGCTGGCAGGTTATGTCCCATGAGATTGCCGCCACGCAGGACGGGCGAGAGTTCTTGACAGGATTTGACGCATTTCTGAGCAGCAACGGTGCCCGGGCGGTAGGAGAGTTTGAATTGAGCACTCCTCGGTGGCGTGAAGATCCTGGTTTCTTACTCAAAATTATCCGTGGCTATCTACAGGATAGTCGACAAAATAGCCTGGATGTTCAGTCGGCCCAGCGTCGGCGCTTGCGGGAGGACTCTTTGGCGGAGGTGGAAGGCCATCTAAAGTGGTGGCAGAAGGAGATCTTTCGACGTCTTCTGCATTCGTACAGTATATGCGTCACTCTCCGTGAGAACATGAAATATCGCCTGATGGAGGGGTATTATGTTCTACGTCAACTCTTCCTGGCTTTGGGTGAAAAGCTTAGATCCCAGGGCGTTATCGAATCAGTAGATGATATCTTTTTTTTGACTGCCAGCGAAGCCGTCGCTCTGGCTTGTGGGGACAAGGCACTCGGCACTGGGACGATTCAAACCATTCAGGAACGACGAAACGCCCATGCATTGTGGGCGAATGAGGACGCACCTTTTTGGGTAACTGCTTCACATTGGACACCAGTAGAAACCCATGTGGGGGCATCATTCTGTGGTGTTCTCGAAGGTATTGCTTGCAGCCCTGGCCAGGCAAAGGGTCGGGCTAGAGTGCTGAAAGACCTTTCTCTTGTATGGACATTTCAACCGGGTGAGATTCTGGTGGCACCCAGTACCGATCCGGGATGGACACCGCTCTTCTTAACGGCGGCTGGGATAGTAACTGAGATCGGTGGCTTTCTCTCTCACGGATCCACAGTAGCTCGTGAATACGGAATTCCTGCCGTGGTCAACGTTAGTAAAGCCTGTGCAATGATCAAAACAGGAGATCTGCTGACAGTAGACGGTGATGCGGGCGTGGTGGTGATCCATCAGGGAACGAAGCCTGATTGAAGGTGACCAGGTTACACCTTGCACCACCAGATGAAATGATTTAGAAAAAATCTGATAAAGGGCTACGCTTCACACTTTCATCTTGCAAGCATGCTATTAGCCATATACGCGGATAAGAGATTTAGCAATCAAACAACCAATTTACAAATACCAATGCGATCATCATCTCGCGGCATTTGACTTTATTTACCTTATTAATACCTAAACCAAATGATCTCTTTACCAGAACCTCCCATATCAGATCCTATATAAGTGACTATTTGCTGGTGTTCACTGCTAGATTTTTCATTTGAGATTTCCCTATAATTGTCGTTTTGTGGATGGGGCAATGGAAACTAACTCAACTAATAAAGACTCTGCGGAATCGAATGATAAACTTTCAAGGAAAGCTGTAAGAAGCGGTTTCTGGGCGTTCATGTTAAGAGGGTCTAGTTTTACCCTCACAACTCTTAAGCTCATAATTCTTGCCAGGCTGCTGTCTCCCTCAGATTTCGGATTAATGGCCATAGCATTGTTAGCGATCTCAATGTTGGAGGCTTTCTCACAGATAGGATTCCTGCCGGCACTTGTTCAAAAGAAGGAGGACATTAAGGAATACCTTAATACGACCTGGACGGTGACGATTCTGAGAGGGCTTGCTCTAACTACCACATTATTTTTGACTGCGCCATATATTGCAACCTTCTTCAACGACCCAGAGGCGGAACCCATCCTTCAAGTCGTTGCTTTCTCCATCCTCCTGCAATCATCATTTAATATTGGTGTAGTCTATTTCCAAAAAGAACTCCAATTTAAAAAACAATTCGCGTTTGAAATCAGCGGCACAATAATTGACTTCATTGTTTCTGTTGTTGCTGCTATCATTTTAAGAAGCGCTTGGGCACTAGTGTTGGGGTTGTTAGCGGGGACTCTCGTAAAATGTATTGTGAGTTACATCATACATCCTTATCGGCCTCGGCCCAAAATAGAGTTCCTGATGGCAAAAGAATTATTTAGTTATGGTAAGTGGATCCTGGGCTCTAATGTATGGATTTTTCTGGGTGCGCAAATCGACAATATTGTTGTGGGGAGGCTCCTGGGTTCAGCATCTCTTGGAATCTATCAATTGGCTTATCGAATAGCAAATGTGCCAGCTACTGAGATTACCTATGTAATCGGGAGAGTGGCGTTCCCGACCTATTCGAAGATTCAAGATCAGGAAGATACCTTAAAAAAAGCGTATTTTCGGACAATGAGCCTGACGACTGCAATCTCGATTCCCGCTGCTTTAGGGTTAGTTGCTTTGGCTCCAGAATTCACGACTGTATTTTTAGGGGAGAAGTGGATACCGATGATACAGGTAATGCAGTTGCTTGCCATAGCGGCACTAATCAAGTCTGTTGTCTCCACTGGAAGCCCCCTGTTTATCGGGAGTGGGAACCCTAATTTTGAGTTTCGAATGCAGTTAGTCAGAAGCCTAATTATGCTAATCTGCATCTATCCATTAACGGATCTTCTGGGAATTTCTGGCGCAGCTCTTTGTGTGATTTTGAGCGCGATTGGGATGGCCGCTGTTTGGTATCCACTGACCCGAAAGGTCACCAGAGCGCCATGGGAGAACTATGCTCTCAGCATCGGCCCACCTTTGCTCGGTTCGTTGATTATGGCAGCATGCTTTTATTTTCTGACATTGAATTGGGATCCAAATCAGCAGTCTTTTGTCCTTGCTGCCTCGATTTTCATTGGAATATGTATTATGGGCGTGTTGACCTACCTAGTAGTTATGTACTTGATACAATCCCTTGTTCGAAGTTACAACATTATTGATGACGTTAGATTGGTAAAGAGGTCTCTTTTAACGAAATGATGAAGGCATCCTTACTATGAGTGGAATTGTCGGGTTTATAAACAGTAGTACAGGATGTCATCCGTGCACTTTGCTTAAAAGTATGTCCAAATCAATACGCTATACTGAAAGTGATCATATTGACCAGTGGAGTGATAATTTCTTTTCCATATCTCGTGTGCATCATGCTGCCACGGATCCACACCCCCAACCTATCTTTAATGAAGATAAATCCATGCTTATAGTTTTGTATGGGGAGGTTTTCGACTACGAACGACAGAAGCAGCGACTCGTACAAAATGGGCATGTATTCAAGTTTACAGACAATGATGCCGAGTATTGTCTGCACCTTTATGAAGAAATGGGAAAAGACGCTTTCAAACAACTTAATGGTTGTTTCTGCATCACAATATATAACTTGGCTAATCATGAACTTCTATTGGTCAACGATCGTTTCTCCTCACATCTAATGTTCCACATTCTAACGGACAATAAGACCTTACTGTTTAGCACGCAGCTAGCATCAATACTCCAATCGACTGAAGTCCCGCGAGAATTAGACATTACTTCGGTTTATGAATTTATCACTTTTGGGCGGATTTTGGGGACAAAGACATTCTATGAGGATGTAAAGCTCCTTGCACCTGCTACAATCCTTCATTATCGAGATGGCAATGTCACCCAGGCTCAGTATTGGGAAATGACATTCGAAGAAGAGATGAAACCAGAAAGCTTCTTTGTTGATGAGTTGGCGGCAGCGATTAAGTTATCAGCTGAGAGGCGAACCCAAGGAGATCTTCGTTTTGGGTTATTGTTAAGTGGAGGATTAGATTCAAGAATGGTATTGGCCGCATCAGATAAAAAAATGGTGTGTTTCACGTTTGGAGATTTCGAAAACCGAGAAGTGAAATTAGCCCGGAAAATAGCTGAAACAAGAGGCTGCAAACATACTTTTCTTCAGCGCGATGGAGACTATTATTCCAATCTCGTGGACAAAGCAGCTCAAATTGGGGATGGGATGTACAGTTTTGTTCATGCCCATGGCCTTGGTTTTGTTGAACAGATACGAGCCGAATGCGACGTGTTATTCCACGGTTTTGCGATTGAGGGCTATTTCAGAGGCACCAATCTTCCTCAAAGAAACATCAACTTCCTTGGTGCGAGTTGCAATATTGGCCTTGAAGAGTTGTCAGAGGAGAGTTTGCCGATGACAGTCAGGACAATGTGGAAATATAGTATGTATCGTTTGAATCCTAAGCAACTCTTTGTCGAACCCTACGCGTCAAACTTAGGTGATGTCCTCCTTAGCTCTGTCGAAAGCATCCTGGGTGAGACAGAAGGACATTGTACGAATGTATATGACAAATTCATATGGTTTGATAACTACTATAAAGCAAGAAATCCCGCATTTTTATTTGAGATCTCTCTTAGAACATTTGTAAACGAGAGAAACATTGCATTTGACAACGACGTCTTGGATCTCCACTTAAGGATGCCATTACTTTTCAGATCTAATAACAGGATATGGATAAGAGCTTTAGCGAAGTTAGATTCTAGGCTCGCAGCAATACCTGATGCCAATAGTGGATATAGTCCCTACCTTCCAGATTATTTAAAATGGGGATTGACTGTCGGAGGAAGGTTAGCAGCCAGACTGCATCTTTTCGCCTCTCGCCAGCCACCCGATCCTACCTATACTCAGGGTTCATGGCCGAATCATGCTGAATTGATAAGGCATAATGAAAAAATGAAAAACGTGATCTATGATGTCCTACTGGATCCAGAGTGTCTTGACCCTAGAATTTTCGACATCCAGAGAATAAATAAGATTTTTCAAGAGCAACTAAATGGAGACGATATGATTACCGTTCTCATATATCGATTGCTTACTTTCGGAAAGTGGCATAAGCAATTTGGTCCAGCGAGGTGATATCCTCGATGAACCCAAATTAGGAGTGTTATTGCGGTGAAAGCTTTGTTCTTCCCCAGCTACATGGGTGGAGGATTTGGTCACATCAGCCGCTGTCTGGCTTTATCCGCGGAACTAAACCAGCGCGGTTGGGAGACTGCATTCGTTTTTGAGGGGCAACATGTGTCTCGAGTTGAGGCGGCAGGAAATCTGGTGTTGCAACCACGCCTTCCCATAACCGCTATCTTCAGACATTTGGCTAAGCGGCTGCGTCGCGAGACCCAAGATGCTCCAGCTTACACTATCGTATCCGATATGAACTACCAGATTGCCCGGGATGGCTTTCATGACCCGGGGGTGGTGTTTCGGTGGACAGAGCAACAACTGAACATAGTGAGTCGGTTTCAACCCGATGTGCTCATTGGAGATACCTGGCCACTAACCTCGATCATCGGTCGGCGAATTGGAATTCCCGTAGTTCAGATCATCAAATCAGTTGTTCACCCGACCTGTCCTCGGTTGATTTGGTGGGAACTACCGCCCCCCAACCTGGTCAGTCCCGACGTCCGACCCGTGTTTAATCCGGCACTTCAGAGTTGGGGCTTACCACTTATCGATAGGGCTGAAGACCTGTTGACCGGTGATCTACTCCTCGTTCCAAGTATTCCTGAGCTGGATCCCTTGCCACTAGGATTGCCCGACACCTACTATGTGGGACCATTGACCCAGACTAACCATCGCACTGGTGGGGCTGTTAACTGGCTCGACCAACTATCCAATGATCGACCTCTTGTTTATATTACTGTTGGAGGTGGCGCTACACCAGTCGATGGACGTCAACTGCTCCAAATGCTGTATGAGGCTCTTGAAGAACTTCCGATCCAAGTCGTAGTATCGACAGGGGCCCGGATTCAACCATCTGACTTACCTAAACCGCCGGTAAATTTCATTCTTAAAAGCTGGGTCCCGGGGTCGGCAGTGATCGCCCGCAGCAACGTCGTCGTCTTTCCCGGTGGATACGGCACAATGATGGAAACGGTGCGTTTAGGTGTGCCAAGCCTGATCATACCCTTTCACAGTGAACAGGAGGCGAACGGCCGTCGATTGGAAGCGAGCGGTGCAGGCATCGTAATCCGGCACAGCGACGGTCCCTATGAGCCAGTGCAGGTTCGGTGGCAGGGAGGGCTTTTTTCGTTTCTTATTGCGTCTCGGTCAACGCTTGATGCGTTCCAACTCCGTCGAGCAGTACACCGTCTGCTGCATGAAGAGCGATTTTGCTCAAGTGCGAGCTGGCTGCAGAAACAGGTGGCTGACTACGATGGTCCAGTGAGGGCTGTCGACCTAATTGAAGGTCTCATTAAGCAATGAACTAAGCATCCGTGTTGCCCCGTTAGAAAATCCTACCGTAGGGCAATCATTGCCTCGTTCGGGAATCACACCGATGGAATCTCCACAGCTTGGCGAGATTTGCTTCGATGCGACGACGTATTTCAGCTGGATTGAGAGTTGTATAGAGCTCGCTGAGCTGTTGCTTAATCGACTGATCAACATGTACTGAAGCCAATACACGCTGGCAGGGTGTATTGGCCACATCATACTTCTTTCGCACCTTGCTGCCCACCCTGGTCTTACTCTCCAGCTTCATGACAGGCTGGAAGAAGTTGACGAAGAGGCGTAGATCTTCGTAAATGATATTGAGCAGGATCAGGGCTTCAGGACTTTCGTAACGAGCATATCCGACGACCTGGCGAATCACAGTCCAGTTCCTCTGCTCGATGTATGCCTGATCGTTTTTCTTGTTGGGACGAGCTTCATCTGCACAAGTTCATCGCCTCTGCACTCAAGTTCAAGTTGGTGGTACTAGACAAGTAGGGGTTCATCCCTTTCACACCGAAAGGGGCTCAGGTATTGTTCGCTTTCTGCTCGGAGCTCTATGAGATGGCGGCGATGCTCATAACAACGAACCCGAAATTCTCTGACTAGATACAGGTGTTCGGGGATGAGAGACTGACAGCGGCTTTTCTGGACCGGCTCGCGCACCATGCCCACATTCTTGAATTGGTGGGCGAATCCTATCGCTTTCGCCAACGAATGCAGCAGGAAACCGATTGATCCGATGATGATGTGGTCCCAAGGATGGGTGCACTTCCGATGAACAAGTGGGCGCGTTTTGGATTGATAAAAACATGTTATTCATTGTCATCATGGTCATGGATAGCTACGAAGGAATACAATGCATCAACCAACGTATCGTAGATGATAACCTCTTGCCCCAGGATTTTTATTCTTCCAAGTGAAGATTGAGCTGCGCCTCGACCGGTTCGAACTAACACGAGCTTGGAAACGCCAGCAGCCTTACCAGCTTCCAGGTCGCTTAAAGCATCGCCTATCATAATGGATGCGCTTAAATCTAGTGAGAGGGATTCCGCTGCCCTTAGAAAAAGACCATGTTTCGGTTTCCGGCAAGCACATCCTTCGTCAGGATGATGTGGGCACATGAATACCCCGTCCACCCTACCTCCAGCTTCTTCAATGACGTTGACAAGACGCCGGTTAATTATTTCGGCTTCTTCCAATGAAATGAAACCACGGCCAACAACGGATTGGTTTGTCACAATGACAATTTTATAGTCACTCCTATTTACACGAGCCAAAGCATCCAACACTTGAGGAAATATGAACACGTCGTCCCAACTACGAATGTAGTTGGGACGATTTTCAATAATGACACCATCACGGTCGAGGAAGATTGCTGGAATCATGCAATTCGTCGAGTTCTCCAATAACAGGAGGATATTAGATTTTACCGATTTCAACAACCTGTGCAACACGCGGCTAATTGTTAACATGCTTTGCCATCTTATTGATAGTTATTTTAAAGCATGTTTTCTTGAATATGAACACGAAGCATTCATAGGAAAAGTATAGCTTGATACCTTGCTCGGAGTTAAATCAGATTATCTTTGTGTATAGGATGTTTGTCTGGATCGGGGCATAGAGGTGGGTGCATTGACTTAGGGGGAGAGTGTTGGAGTCGACGTGGATGAAGTAGTTTCGGTAGGCATTGGAGTTGATGCGGGAGGGTTAGGTTGTGTTGGTGTGCTTGTGGGTGTTGGTGATTGAGTTGAAGTGGCGCCAGAACTGCCCAAGCCTTTTGCTTGAATCATCATGAATGCAGCCCAGGCTCGATCAAGAAAGTCTTCAGGACAGAATCGCAAAGGATCAACCTGGCATGCGGGAAGGATGCCTTCGTTGTATGCGGCTTCAACCCAATCGAAGTACCATGCGTCGGTCGTTACATCTGCAAAGATCCCTTGAGGGGTTGGAGGTTCGTAATCTGCACCGTACTTTATCCGCAAGAAGAAGACACTGCCTTCGGCGCGGGTATGCTCTCCTTCCGGGCAGAAGGAGAGAGGATCGCTGCTGCAGCCAGAAGTAAACCCATCTTGCCATAGGCTCTCGATCCATCCGTAACCCCAGAAAGCAGGGTCAACATCAGAGAAGGTTGGCGTGTCTGGAGAGGCGTGAGGTGGGTCAGTAATGGCGCCGTACGTTCCTCTCAGTATAAAAACGCTGCTCTCGGCGCGGCTGAGAATTCGATCAGGGCAGTAGAGGCGTGGCTCCGCGGAGCACCCGGCAACAAGGCTGGATTGGTAGAGCGATTCGATATGGTCGTAGGCCCAGTGATCGAAGGGCACATCATTAAATGTGTGGTTGAGTATAAAGTCCACACTTGCGATAGCGCTTGGATTATACCCATCGAGAAAGACCTGCGCCTTTATCGGCGCACTGCTGTATAGGGTAATAGGAGCAACGTAGAGGGGGGATGAGGTTGTCGGTGTAGTTCCGTCGAGCGAATAGTGGATTGATGCTCCTTGTATAGTTGAGTTAATCGTTACCGACACAGGCTGGTCGAAGATTCCGCCATTCGGATCCATCTCGGGCATTGGTGCATCGGGCAAGGAGGAGCCAGCTTCAAGCAGACTGACGAGATTCTGAATAAAAAATAGATCTCCTCTTTCAACCGCCGGCACATCCAGATATTTAATCAATTCCTCATGAGGTTCTTTAAGGATCCATGCTTTTGCTTGAAATAAAGCTTGGTAATCGTATAGGTTTCTAAGAACGCTTTCCCCGTATTCACCCTCAAATTTTGATACGAACCAATAGGGCGCAATTTCTTGATACTCATCGATGGTTTGCTGCGCTTTGTTAAGAGCATGATCGTGTAAGTATTGAGCCAACTCAGGAATCATAAATATGAAATTTCTTGATGTGTTAATCCCCCGGCAATAGTTTTTACCCTGGTAGGGAGTATCTATTGAGAAAGTGGAGACTCGTAAGTTCAGAAGTCTGTTATATTCTGCCTGCATGCCCGGCGTCTCAGGATAACCCGCAAGATCTTCAAGTTCCAAATAGCCCAGAATACCGGCGATATAGGCATTGAGAATGTAAGGCATCTCGGTGAGCACACCATTTGAAGGCACAGAGTTGAGAGTGTCCATGATCGGTTTGGTTTTCGCGATATCGAAGATTTGTTGTGCACCACCAAAAACCTCCGCGTATTTCCACATAGCGTAAAAGGTATAGGGTGCGGTCTTCCATCCTTCGAAGGACCAATTCCTGACATATACTCTTGGGCCGAAATCATCTCGATTTTCGCTCACATCAGGCGGGAGGATGTAAGTCTCCCTAGGTACGCCATCTCTCCAGCCTATATGGTTGAACTCATAAGGGGGGAAGTTATTAAATTCGTTTTGGATATATGCTCTGGTTTCTTGCTGCAGATCTACCGGTAGGTGCGGGAGTGCCATGAGAAGAGTGTAAATTGTATCGGCGGGATGATGCCAATATTCATGTAGATCGTCACCACAGCTATTGGCTAACGCATGATCCATGATCCCTGAGGTTACATAACCCGGAAGTAGGTGACCTGCGGAAAGTATCTTTTCGATTTCATTCTCGAGTATGGATTCAATCTCACCTGTCGTTGGAATTCGAACATTATCTTCCAATTCTATGGTTTGAGCCCAAGGAAGAGCAGCCAATCCACTTGATTCAGGTCCCAGTGCGATGATGGCATTACTGCGATGCATGTAGACTTTTCCGTTGTATGGAATCGGCGGGTTTGTGTCGCCGTGGTACCCATAGACACCATTTGGCCCGTTAAAGAATGATTGCACACCCGTCTGTTCCTCACCTTCGGCCAATGTATACCGAATATCATAGCCAGGTATTCGTTGATGAAGGTCGTAACTGAAATAGGTCCATCCAACACCGGGCTGCGTTATGTCAATGGCGGCTGCGTAACGATCACAACAGCGGCTCCAGTAAATGAGATTGCCACCACCAGCATATGCCTGGGGCTCATCAATTGCATTCCAAACTGAAGTTGGAATGCTGATGAATGGTGTATCCATTTTCCAACCGGCAATATTTCCCCCTGGGATCCACGGATCCGACATGTAGTTATTGGATTGGTAAATGACTCCATCGGAGCCAACAACTGGAGGGAAGCGGTTTCCGCTATGGGTTCCGAACCATAGGATCGGTGCGTATTCGGGTTGGCCATCGTTGTCGAAATCGTAAGTAGCTTCCTCTCCGGAAGTACTGTCTAAAACAAAGTATGTTCTTCGCCATGGTTTTTCTTCAAAGTATTCTGTGATTGGTGTGGTGCTCCCATTGGATGTGTAATTAGGTAAGCTTGTATTAATGGTTGTAGTCCCAATTGCCCAATCCCCGGGCTCTTCTCCTAGAGGACCTATCAACGTGCGCCTTGGATCGCTCTCATAATTTGGGTACACGTCCGCCTTCTCGATCTCTATCCCAAAATGGCCGTCAAAAGGACTATGCTGTACACGATAATTATTACTCCCGGAGAATATGACCTTGTCCCGATAAACCACCGGCCACCAAGAATGGAAGCCTGCGCCTGGCAGCTTGTCCGATTTCCAAACTAAACTACCGTTTTGGGCATTTAATGCATAGGCATAGGAGTCGTTCGATGCAAAATAAATCACTCCATCCTTATAAGCAGCAGAGAACAGGACAGGTCCACCGGTCTTGTATCTCCAAATAAGCCGACCTTGATCCGATGTCCCATGCGCTCCTACGGCATACATGTAACCGTCCCTATTCCCAGCATATACAATACCGTCAACGACCAGAGGATTGGTCTGGAAGCCTTTCTCGGCTTCGAAGGTCCATAAACCTTGACCAGTCATAGCGTCAACGGCATGGAGTTTATGGTCAAAGCCACCTACGTAGGCGACTCCATCATGGATGGTGGGCGAGTGACCCAAAGGAAGCTCGGTGGGATAGACCCAATTCTCCGCGCCCGTTTCCGCGTCGAGGGCGTAAAGGCCGTTGGCGGTGGAGATGTAGAGCATGTCATACGCGGCGATGATTTGGACTTTCTGCGGGATATAGGGCTCGAAGGGTTTATACCATTCTGGACTGAGCTTGCCGCGGACTTCCTCCGGCGTCCAGGAGGTCCTCTCGGGATTGGCGGCCGCCATTGGCCAACTGTCTGGCTCGACAGGGGCTGCGAGTTGGGCTGTTGTTGAGGTGGCGAGATTGAATTCATCCACGGAATCCGGGAGAGAGAATTGCGGATCCGCAGGCATCCCGTTCACCGAGGAGGCGTTGGCCGTGACAGGGAACAAAGGACTCAATGCAATTGGAATGGCTAGGATCAAATAGAATATTTGCGAAAGTCGTGGCTTCATCGATCTCCCTCGGGATCAACGAGCAGCTCAGTGTGATTGTCGTAACGTACTGTGCGAATGGAGCTTATCCACTCAATATTATTGGTTAGTCATTCGCTGGTTTGCTGCCAGTGGTTTTGACAATCTCATTACAACATCAAGCCGGTTAACCGAACAGGGTACCGTAGTCCTTTGGGGTGAGGGAAATTGGTACTAATGGGTGAGATAAGGGCCAGTTTACCGCATACGACTACAAGCTGGGGGGCCGCAATTGAATTGTTTGCTGCGGGCATTCTTGGAGATTGGACTCAGAAGAATTATGCCCACAGTTTGTGGAGGAGCGGATATCGAGGGCGTATACCACAGGTCTCGAGATTCTAAACGCAGATCTACAAGTTTGTGCGCCGGTAGCTGAGAAGAGGGGGTACAGGATCCAGCCCACGATGTCGTTCGTCCATTCGGTAGGTGTCTTACGGTGAAAACGCGGAGAGCCCTCCCTTGGCCTGGACCATCATGAAGGCAGACCAGGCGCGGTCAAGCGGTTGATCAGGGCAGAATTGCAGCGGGTCGGCACCGCAAGCGGGAAGGATGCCTTCGTTATAGGCGGCTTCCACCCAGCCTGCATACCACGCGTCGATGTCGACATCACTGAAGATGCCCACCGGATCCGGTGGTTGGTATCCGACACCATTCGCAATGCGCAGGAAAAAGACGCTGCCCTCTGCGCGTGTGTGCTGTTGCGCGGGGCAGTACACTAATGGGTCCAACCCACATCCTGAGGTATAACCGTCCTGCCATAGGCTTTCGATCCAGCCGTACCCCCAAAAGCTCGGGACCACGTCCGCGAAAGTCGGTGCTGGCGGTTCAGCGTAAGGGGGGGTGGGGATGGCGCCATGCTCCCCGCGCAGGACAAAAACGCTGCTCTCGGCGCGGTCGAGGATCTCGTCCGGGCAATAAAGACGGGGACTCTCTGAACAGCCCATCACATACCCAGCTTGGTAGAGTGCTTCGATCTCATCATACGCCCAATGGCTGAAGGGCACATCAGTGAAGGTTGGAACAGAGCCGGGATTTGCTGGTCTGAGCTTCAAAGCGATGTCGGTGCTGAAATTAACAGCCTGGATTGTGATCGATCCATCCGCACCCGAGGTGATGTTTTCTGTTGTGAGGATCTGTTGGTTTTCATCGACCTGATAGGGATCCCACCACTCCAGGACGTAGCTCGTGGATGGATGAAAGCCTGATAGGGTCACACTCGCGGATACCCCCGGAATCGGTACTCCGTCGACCACGTTTTTCCACGTGTGGTCAGAGTGCTGAATCCACAGATGCGCTCGTCCATTTACGAGGTCTTTCTGACCCCATGCGCGCAGGCTTGCGTTGGACACGCTGGCTTGCGCGTCTTGGTAGGAACCATTAGCTAGTGGAACGTCCTTGATGAAGTTGTAGTATGTGCTGTAAATATCTCGGTGGTCGAAGTGATAGCTTCCGTTACTGTTCTGTGCATAGATGTGGGTGTCTTCGTCCCAGTAAGATTCCATCAACCCCCCGGGGTTAATCCCCGCCCAGATGAAATTGTGGAGCCATACACCATTGACATCTTGATCCAGCCTACTAGATGGTGGTTCACTGCCACTGACAACGAAACCCGTTTCACCGCGGATGAGCGGCTTCCCCGCGCCGTTTGATTGCTTTGCACCATAGAGGTCACTGACCCAAACCGTAGAAAGAGCGGCGTCATAGAAGTTCGAATCGCTCTCGGGGATGTAGCGGTGATAATCCGCAAAATCGACGTTCGAGTAATTCGAGTTAGCCCAAAACTCGTCTTTGGGGAAGGAATGCCAAAATGAGGTCGAGACCAAGTGATCGTTGGGGGCAAACTGGTGCATATACTTACCAAACTCGTCTGCAAGTGTGTAGTGCAGACCGTTGAACGGATCTCC
>RCNB010001685.1_pt1 | contig 13786 bp, 12 predicted proteins | sample 2041321 | NCBI WGS metagenome assembly RCNB01 (sample SAMN09708232, study PRJNA481090) | Marine sediment metagenome, whole genome shotgun sequencing project. | reverse complement strand
ATCATTCCTGAAATGATAAATGTAAATCGGTATTTAATAGGAATGATTTTGAAAATGACAAAAAGCGAAATAATTATGCTGGGAATTAATATTACAGCTGGAATTAACCATTCATTATAACCTAATAAATTTGAAATTCTATATTCATCGCCATTGAAACAAGATTTAGAATATAGTATATAACTATAAAGTCCCGAAACAAAATTGTAAACTTCACGCAAAATAAACAGAGATAAAAAGACACATAACCAGTCTATTAATTTAAAACTAATTTCTCTCTTTTTTCGTCTCAAAAAGAGAATTAATAAGCCAAAGAAACTAGTTGAAATAGTTTGGGCGGGCCCACCAATAGCAACCCATAAATCATTACTTTTATTTTGAGGATATTTTTCTCTAAGCAGTGCACTTTGCGCTTCTACTTTCAATTTTAGGTCCTCAGGCCATTCTTCATAATCTTCGTAGTTATGCCCATCAAGTAGTATTTTTATTTCTTTGACATCTTTATCATGTTCATAACCTTTATAATTATAAGTCATACTTCCGTAACTCACTTTAGAATCATAACCTAAATATTTAGCAACTACAGCATGACCCAATTCGTGAGTCAGCGTTCCTATTATTGTAAACAGAATGAAAGCGATGAAGATAACAACAGAAAACTTAGGAAGAAAATTGAATCTAATCATATCCCTAAATTAAGATAAAAACGGCAATACCTACAAAAACTATAATTTGAAGCCATTTTAAAACCAATCCCGAATTTTTATGATTTAAGGTATAAGTTTTAATCTGTCCGGCAAGCAAGGCTATAGTTGAGAAAATAATAAATGATACTAACATAAAGACGCCACCTAAAATATAAAACTGCCATATGGTACTCATGGTCTCACTAAACAAAAACCCCGGAAAAAAAGCTAAAAAGAAAATTGTCACTTTTGGATTCAAGACGTTCATAAAAAACCCTTGAACAAACAACCCTTTTAAACTTTTTTTGGAGACATTATCGGAATCTAATTGTAATTGGCCATCAGATTTAAAAACCTTATAGGCTAAATAGATAAGATATAAGGCCCCAAATAATTTAATAACAAAAAACAAAGACTCATTGGCTGCTATAAGAGCTGAAACTCCGAATGCTAATAAGGTGGTATGAATAATACAACCTGTAATTAAACCACAAACCGTTGCCAATCCAAAAGACTTTCCGTTAGTAATACTTTGTACCAAAACATAGATATTATCAGGTCCAGGTGAAATTGCTAAAACAGATGTTGCGAGTGCAAAAGATATGAGAATGTCGTAATTCAAATTCTAAAATTTCTACTAAAATACATTAAAACCAAAAATACGATGTAAGGTCTCCTATTTATACCCGACCGAAACTAATTACAGCTTAAAAAAAGCCCTATGAAAAAAATTACTTTTACGTTTATTTTATCTTTTACAATGCTCCTTTCTGCAAATAGTATTGCGCAGTCTACTGCTACTTATGACATTAATTTTACGAGTGTCTGGAACGCTTCGGATCATGGTGCATTGCCTAGTAATGCCCATTGGTCTAATTTAGTTGGAGCTAATCACAATGGTGCTATTACATTTTTAGAAATGGGTCTCACTGCCACTATTGGTATTGAAAATGTCGCTGAGGCAGGTTCTAATACCGTATTTAACGCAGAGGTACAAACAGCTATAAATGCCGGTAATGCTGAACAATGGTTAAACCAATCCTTTTCACCTTTTGCCGCTATAAGTTCCGCGACATTAAGCAATGTTGTAGTCTCAGAAGAATTTCCTCTTTTAACATTGGTGTCAATGATTGCTCCAAGTCCTGATTGGATAATTACTGTGAATAGTCTTAATTTATGGGATACGAGTATGGGTCAATGGAAAGACTCTTTTACTGTAGATTTATTTCCTTACGATGCAGGTACAGAAGATGGTTTTGGTTATTCCGGAAGCAATTCGGCCACAAATCCAAGAGGAGTTATCACTAGTATTTCTGGTGCTCCTGGCTATCCTTTTAATTCAGAAAAAATTGGAACCTTAACCATTTCGTTTAAAAGTACAACATTAGGAATTGATGGTTTTGAAACCACTAATGACATCAAAATATTTCCAAATCCAAGTAGTTCTGGATATGTTACTGTTACCAACTCAAATACTTTGAGTCAAATCGAAGTTTTCGATGTCTTAGGCAAAAGAGTAAAGCAAATTGCAATTAATAACGCCTCTGATAATAATCAAGTTATTGATATTTCAGATTTAAACAAAGGAATTTATATCTTAAGATTGAAAAATGCTTTGGGAAACATACGAAGTAAAAAGCTAATAATTAAATAAGAAAAATATTACATTTTTATGCGAATAATCGATAAAAATAGTATTTTATTATATAAAACCCTATTTTAGGCGGTATAATTTCAAAACTAGAATTAATGAATTTCCCCAAATTAATTAAACAAACCGCTTTATTTATCCTCATCTGTATTTTTAATAATACCATTATTGCTCAAGATAACGAGTGTGGATTTAAGTACACACCTGAAAACCAGAAATACTATGACTCTATTAAAGAACAGATTAAAGTATTAGAAAATCAATTTTTAGATGACCGTTTGGCATCTAGAAGTTCTACAGCATTAAGTGATGTTCCAATAAAAGCACACATCGTAAGGGCTTCAAATGGTTCTGGTGGTTTATCAGAAGTTCAATTAGAACAAGCTCTTAATATAATGAACGGTATATATATAGATGCTGGTATTCAATTCTTTTTATGTGATGGTGTTAATTATATCGATAATGATGCCTTTTTTAATTATGAAACATCTCAAGAAGGCGCTTTAACATCAACGAACAACATTAATGGAGTTATAAATATTTATTTTACGAATTCAATTGTAAGCAGCTCCTCAGGTGGTGGACTTTGTGGATATGCTTATTTTCCAGGTGGTCCAGAAACAATTTTAATGGCAAATAGTTGCGCCACTAATGGAAGTACCTTATCTCACGAAATGGGTCACTTTTTTGCATTGTCTCATACGCACGGAAATAGTAATGTTGCAGGTTCTACAGAAGAACTTGTAAACGGCTCTAATTGCGAATCTACAGGTGACTTTATTTGTGATACTAATGCAGATCCAAAACTAGGAAACAATAATGTAAATTCTAGCTGTCTATATACGGGCTCTGCACAAGATGCCAATACTGAGTTTTACCAACCAAATCCTCTAAACATAATGTCGTATTCTCGTAAACAATGTAGAACATTTTTTTCTCCACAACAGTATGCCAGAATAAATGCAACATTCCAAACCTCAAGAAGTAATTTAGCTTGTCCGAGTTTTAAAGCAGATTTTGTTGCCGATTTCACTGAAAGTTGTGAACCAAACTTAACTGTTAATTTTACTGATATTAGTATTGGTGCAACATCATGGAACTGGGATGTTAATGGTGATGATGTTACTGACTATACAACTCAAAATGTAACACACACTTACAATAATATTGGTGAGTATGATGTTGTGTTAACCATATCTAATGGTTCTGATACTATTAATAAAGTCAAAACTGAATATATAGATGTAGGTGCGCAAGAAATTAGCACTACTACAATTGATATGAGTTTAACATTAGATGATTGGCCCGCTGAAATCTCGTGGGAATTTATAGATGGTAATGCTGCTGTTTTGTATTCTGGAGGCCCTTACACTGAAGGTATTGATGACTTTACAGTTCAAACTGAAACATTTAGTATAAATACTGACCAATGCTATTCTTTTATAATTAATGATAGTTATGGTGATGGCATTTGCTGTTTTTCTGGTAATGGATTCTATGAATTGAGATCGAGTGATAATACACTTTTAGCAACAAATGGTAACTTTGGTTTTGGTGCTAAAGACAATTTCTTCAGTGGAACTTTAAGTATTGATAAATTTAGTACAGAATCTATCTCATTATATCCAAATCCATCGTCTCGTATTATAACTATTAAATCAGTCTCAATGCCAGATTCATACACTATATATAACACACTAGGACAAGTTTTAAAACAGTCTCAAGTAAAATCTAATGCAGATTTAAATATAAATATTGAAAACTTTACCGATGGTATGTACTTTATAAAACTAACTAAAGACAATTCTAGTCAAGTTTTATCCTTTGTGAAGAATTAAATCTAAATTATATAAATTTAAAAGGGCGCATTTATTGCGCCTTTTTTATTAGTGCTTTGTTTATCTCTTTGATCAGTTTTGGTCCTTCATAAACAAAACCAGTATATAATTGAACCAAGTCTGCACCAGCTTCAAGTTTTTCAATTGCATCTTGAGACGAGTGAATACCACCTACTCCAATTATAGGAAATGCTTTATTACTCTTCTCAGCTAAAAATCGAATCACTTCCGTAGAACGATTGGCTAATGGTTTTCCGCTAAGTCCACCTAATTCAGCTTTGTTATTGCTTTTTAACCCTTCTCTAGAAATCGTTGTATTTGTTGCTATTACTCCATCAATCTTAGTCGTCGATACAATATCAATAATATCTAATAGTTGTTCATCTGTTAAATCTGGTGCGATTTTCAAGAGTATTGGTTTGATTTTAGGTTTTTGAAAATTTAAAACCTGCAAAGCTTTTAATAAATTAGTTAGTGGTTCTTTATCTTGAAGCGCTCTTAGATTTGGAGTATTTGGTGAACTTACATTCACTACAAAATAATCCACATAATCAAATAATGCGTTAAAGCAAATTTCGTAATCATCAACAGCATTTTCGTTTGGTGTCATCTTATTCTTTCCAATATTGCCTCCAATTAAAACTCCAGAATTTTTCTTTAATCTCTCAACAGCAACTTCTACTCCGTCATTATTAAAACCCATTCGGTTTATAATAGCAGAATCCTCTTTTAGTCTAAACAAGCGCTTCTTAGGATTTCCATCTTGTGGCTTTGGTGTAAGTGTTCCAATTTCTATAAAGCCAAAACCAAAATTAGAAAGCTCATTATACAGCTTAGCATCCTTATCAAAACCAGCTGCCAATCCCACAGGGTTTTTAAACTTCAACCCAAACAATTCTCTTTCTAGCACTTTATTTTCAACCAAATAAAGATTTTTGAATACGCTTTTAAGTCCTGGTAACTTAGAAATATTTCTAATTAATGAAAATGTAAAATAATGAACTTTCTCTGGGTCGAAACAGAATAAAATTGATCTAATTATGGATTTATACATGGATTTTTCCTTTAAACAGCAAAAATAAGAATCTAATTAATCTCATACGATTTTTAATCACACTAATTATTTCAATATAATCTGCTATATATCATAAAATATATAATGTATTTTATATATTTTTGAATTGTAACTAAAACCAAATTATCATGAAAAAAATTATAATCCCAGTCGATTTTTCAAAACACTCAGAATATGCTTTGGAAACAGCAGCAGAATTAGCAAAGCAACACAATGCAGAATTGATTGTAATGCACATGTTAGAGCTGTCTGAATCTATATTTTCTTCATCTAGTTCAGACAAAGATCAGGAAACTGCTTTTATGCTAATGGTCGCTAGTAAAGCGTTTGAAACTTTTTTAGATAAACCTTATTTAGAGGATATTACCGTTACACCAATGATTAAACATCATAAGGTCTTAAAAGAAGTTGCAGAAGTGGCGAGTAGTGTAAATGCAGATTTAATTGTTATTGGTTCACGTGGCCATAGCGTACACGATGGCTTTTTTACAGGCTCAAATACCGAGAAAGTTGTAAGATATAGTGACACACCGGTTTTAGTAGTAAAATCTAAACCAAAATCTGTAGACTTCGACACCATTGTTTTGGCAACAGATTTTTATGAAGAAAGTATTACTGCTGTGAAAAATGGGTTAGAAGTATTGAATGCATTAAGCAAAAAAGTGACTTTACTTCATATTAATCTTCCGAATTTAAGTTTTTTAAGTACGGACGAAATTGACGAAAGAGTAGCTTCATTTTTAAAACTAGCAAACCTCGAAAACGAAAGTATCAATATCGCCTATATAGCAGACCATAATGTAGAAGATGGTGTTTTAAACTATGCCAAAAGAGCAAATGCAGATGCAATAGCTATGATAACTCATGGCAGAAAAGGCTTAAGCCATTTATTTAGTGGTAGTATTTCTGAAGATATAGTAAATCATGCTCAACTTCCGGTTGTGACTTTTAAATTATAATTTCGTAACAAAACCATAAATATGCAACACATAATAGATCGTTTTATAAGCTATGTTACTATCGATACTGAGTCAGACCCAACTTCTAAGACTACACCAAGTACTAAAAAGCAGTGGGTTTTAGCTAACAAATTAGTTGAAGAACTTAACGCTATTGGTATGAGCGATGTTACTATAGACGATAATGCATATATTATGGCAACCTTACCAAGCAATGTAGAACACCATGTGCCTACGATTGGTTTTATATCGCATTTGGATACGTCTCCAGATTTTACAGGAGCCAATATAAATCCTCAAATTATTAAAAACTATGATGGTACGGATATTGTTTTAAACGAAGCACAAAACATTGTTTTATCACCAGATTATTTTGAGGATTTATTGCTATACAAAGGACAAACCTTAATAACTACAGATGGCACTACACTTTTGGGTGCAGATGACAAAGCTGGTATTACAGAGATTGTAACTGCAATGGAATACCTTATTAATCATCCTGAAATTAAACACGGAGACATAAAAGTAGGCTTCACACCAGATGAAGAAATTGGCAGAGGAGCACATAAATTTGATATTAAAAAATTTGGTGCAGATTGGGCTTACACTTTAGATGGCAGCCAAATTGGTGAATTAGAATATGAGAATTTTAATGCTGCTGGAGCAAAAATAGAAGTGAAAGGTAAAATTGTACATCCAGGATATGCTAAAGGCAAAATGGTAAATTCTATGTACTATGCAACTGAGTTTATTAATGCACTACCACGATTAGAAACACCAGAACACACAGAAGATTACGAAGGTTTTTTCCATTTGCATAGTATAGAAGGTAATGTTGAAGAAACCACACTGCAATACATAATTAGAGACCACGACAAAGTAAAGTTTGAAGCGCGTAAAGCTTTGATGGCAAAAGTTGTATTGGATTTAAACACGAAGTTTGAAGCAGAGGTTTATAAAATTGAACTGACCGACCAATACTTTAACATGAAAGAAAAAGTTGAACCAGTGATGCACATTGTTGATATTGCGGAAGAAGCGATGAAGCAAGTAGGTATAACTCCACTTATAAAACCAATTAGAGGGGGCACAGATGGCTCTCAACTATCATATATGGGATTGCCTTGTCCTAATATTTTTGCAGGCGGACATAACTTTCACGGACGTTATGAGTATGTGCCAGTAGAAAGTATGCAAAAAGCAGTTGAAGTGATTTGTAAGATTGCTGAGTTGACAGCTAGAAAGTAGTTAACAGTATTCAGTGGCAGTTTGTAGTCCCTGCTTGACTTTGTTAAAATTATCAACTAGCTTTGTTTAACGCTTTATAAAAAACAACTTGTACTGAGCTCGTCGAAGTATTATAACTATTTTTTATCAGAGACTATTAATCGAACTTCAATAAAAATGCGAAAAATCTATTCCGTAGATGAATATATAGAACTCAACTCGCATTACGCAGAAGAGCTCAATATGTTGCGTAACATTATTAATGCTACAGAATTAGTAGAAACCGTAAAATGGAGCATGCCAACATACTGCTTAAGCGGTAAAAATGTATTAGGCATAGGTACTTTCAAAAATCATTTCTGCTTATGGTTTCATCAAGGTGTATTTTTAAAAGACAAATTAAATCTAATTATTAACGCACAAGAGAATAAAACCAAAGGCTTACGACAAATGCGTTTTGAAACTAAAGCAGATATAAACGAAGTGACTGTTTTGGCTTATGTAAAAGAAGCTATAGAAAATCAACGTTTGGGACGTGAAATTAAACCTCAACGAAAAACAAAAACACCCGTACTTCCTGAAGAACTAGTAACTGCTTTAAAATGTAACAAAGATCTTAATAACAGTTTTAATTTATTAACTAAAGGCAAACAACGCGAATATTGCGAGTATATTTCTGAAGCTAAAAGAGAAACTACTAAAAAAAGTAGACTAGAAAAGATTACACCAATGATTATAGTAAGAGCGGGTTTAAACGATAAATATAAAAATTGATACTAATTCGACTGCTCTCAGCAAACATAAATAGCCACAGAAAAAAACAAAAAAGCCGCTCAATGAGCGGCTTTCTTTAAATATTAATGCTATAAGTTATTTAACCTTTGCTGGTGTATTTAGTTTTCTACTCATTTCCATAGAGATTGCAGAACGGTCAAATTTAATTTTACCTGCCAATGTTTCGATAACACAACTGTTATCTTTATCATTTAGCTCTACAACTTTACCATGCATACCACTTTTAGTAATAACACGTGTACCCTTTGTTAATTCACTCGCAAATTTCTTCTCTTGTTTAGCACGCTTCATATTTGGTGCAATCATAAAGAAATACATCACAGCAAATATTGCTATAAACGGTAAAAACTGTCCTAATCCTTCCATTAAATAGTCTTAGTTGTGGTTATGACCTTCGTGACCTGGTTGAGTAGAAGTCTTTGTTGTCGCCGTAGATAATGGATTAATTGAAGCACTACCTGCCTTTTGAGTTGGCGTTACAGCCTTAGCTGGTGCATTAGGATCCTTCTCTACAAAAGCAGAAATCTTTACAATTTCCTTACCTTTTTCAGTATTAGTAGTCATTGTAATAGACTTAGAAACTTTGTTTCCGTTTCCTTTACCATTAAACTTTACTGAAAATTCACCTGTTTCACCTGGTGCAACTTCTTTTGTCCAATTTGAAGGTACAGTACATCCACAGGTACTCTTAATGTTACTTACAACTAACATTGAGTTACCAGAATTGGTGTATTTGAATGTTGTTTCTACCGGAGTTCCGTTTTCTATAGTTCCGAAATCATGTTCAGTCTTATCAAAAGCGATAGCTGGAAAATCACCTGCGTTAGCATCTCTTTCTGCTGCAACAGCCACATTTTCAGATTTAATTTTACTTGCAGCATCTTCCTTACAAGAAGTAAAAGCTACCATACATAATGCGCTAAGTCCTAAAATTACTTTTTTCATTACTTTATTTTTTTTAATTAATTTTTTACTCTATTAATTTAGTTTGCAAAGGTAGTAATAATTTCATCGAATTAAAATTTTTAAGCTGATGTTAACACATTAGCGTAAAAAATAATGCTGACAATTATACAATTTAAAGACTACTGTATTAAACCTCTTCCCGTTTTTTGATGCAAATTTTTAGCCTGATACTCTTTAACAATCTTATCTAAAATTCCGTTAATGAATAAACTACTTTTCGGTGTAGAGTACTCTTTAGCAATTTCTAAATATTCGTTTATGGTTACTTTATAAGGAATTGATGAGAACTTCTGAAATTCGCAAAGTGCCATTTTTAATAATACTCCATCTAAACTTGCTAAACGCTCACTATCCCAATTCGTAGTCTTTGCAGAGATCTCTTCAGAAAACTTAGAGCTATTAAGTAATGTCTTTTTAAATAAGTCTTTAGCAAACACCATATCGTCTTCATCCTTGTACAAATCTGGTAATAAAAATGTCTCTGGTGATGTAAGTTTCAGCTTTCTTAATACCTTTATAATTGTTGTATTTACTACAGGTAAATCATCTACCCAAGTTAATCGCTTATCTTCAAAATAATCATAAAGCTTATCATTTGGTGCTATAATTTCAGTATAAACATCTAAAACAAATTGCTTGTCTTTCTTAAAAGATATATCGGAATCATCCGTATAATTCTTATATAGATCACTCTTTAAAATTTCTTTAAAAAGGATGTCTACATATTCAAAATCTAAATCCCAATAATTCAGCTTGCACTTTGCAATATGCTCTTGTAGCATTTTATTGCCACTGATAAGATTTAAAAGTTGATTCTCTTGAAACTTTGTGTTCGGATTCTTATCAGAATCGGTACTTAATAATTTCTTCTGAAGCTTTTCGTTGTGATTTTTACTCTTTTTATGCAACTCTGTTAGTAAAGCCAAAGTTGACAAATACAACTCATACATGCTATCTAAACTGTGCATTAAGAACTTTTCGTCTTTAGTAAGATCATCACTCTCTGTCCCTTTAAAAGCATACATGGATTGCATTACTTTTATTCTGATGTGTCTTCGGTTAAGCATGTATAAGAACTAACTTTAATTATAGATTATTAAAAAAGGTGAGCCTAAACTCACCTTGCAAAAATACTATTATTTAATTCTGAAATAAAAATTTAATGACTTCTATTTAGAATTTTCTCTTTTACGAGTTTCAATGCGCTCTCTAGCAATATTTAAGGCTGCATTATGGGTCGTTAAATTATTAAGTTTTGCATTTTCTAAAATTTCGAGAGTTGTATTGTAAATGTTTTCTGTTTTACGCATTATTTCTTGTCTATCATAATCCTCTAACTCAGCATAAACATTAATAATTCCACCAGCATTAATTAAAAAATCTGGTGCATAGACAATACCTCTGTCTTGTAAAATCGCACCGTGTTTATTCTCGTCTGCTAATTGATTATTTGCAGCACCAGCAACAATTTTAGCTTGTAGTTTATAAATAGTATCGTCGTTAACCGTAGCACCTAAAGCACATGGAGCATAAATATCCATAGCTTCACTATAAATATCATTACCGCCATAAATAGTTACTCCATATTTAGAACGTATTTCCTCTAAGCGTTCTTGGCTTATATCTGTAATCGTAACGCTAGCACCTTCGTTAACTAAATGCTCAACTAGGGCTTCACCAACATTGCCAATACCTTGTACAAATACATTTTTATCTTCTAAAACATCCGATCCATACTGAAATTTAGCCGCCGCTTTCATTCCCATAAAAACCCCATAAGCTGTAATTGGAGAAGGGTTCCCAGCACCACCTTTACTTTCTGAAATACCTGTAACATATGGTGTCACCTCTCTTACTGTATCCATATCTTCAGTTTTCATACCAACATCTTCTGCTGTGATGTAACGTCCGCTTAATGAATGAACAAACTCTCCAAAACGTCGCATTAGTTCTGGCGTTTTTTGTGTTTTAGCATCACCAATAATAACAGCTTTACCCCCACCAAGATTTAAACCTGTAATAGCAGACTTAAACGTCATACCTCGAGATAAACGTAATACATCATTTAAAGCTTCCCACTCATTTGCGTAATTCCACATTCTAGTGCCCCCTAAAGCTGGACCTAAAACTGTATTATGAATACCAATTATAGCTTTTAAACCAGTATCTTTGTCATTGCAAAAAACAATTTGCTCATGATCATCAAAAGAATGTTGGCCAAAAACGGGATCCATTTTTTTTAATTCTTTTGAAGTTATAATTTCTGAAGTCATTTAAGTTAGATTTAAGGCTGTTTGAATATACTGTAAAAACAGCCAGCAAAAATAAATTATAAATAAAGGATTAGCAAAACATTAACTATAAAATACGATTATCGCAATACTTTTGACGGACCAAATACAGCATGAAAGCACTAAAACACCTCAATAAATATTTTTTTAAATACAGATACCGCTTAATTGTGGGTATCCTTATTACCATTATAGCAAAGATATTTGCACTGTTTACACCAAGGCTAGTCGGTGCTTCTATCAATGTGGTTTCTGATCGATTAGGAGGGAAAATTACAGAAGACGTTTTTCGAAGTGAATTAATGATTAATATTCTTTACTTAATCGGAGCGGCTATTTTTGCAGGTCTTTTCACCTTTTTAATGCGACAAACCATAATTAATGTATCGCGTTATATTGAATATGATCTTAAAAACGAAATTTATCAGCATTATCAGGTTCTATCTTTAAACTTTTACAAGTCTAACAGAACTGGCGATTTAATGAACCGTATAAGTGAAGATGTTGGTAAAGTACGTATGTATGTTGGACCAGCCTTAATGTATACTATGAATACAATTACGTTATTCGCAGTGGCCTTAATATACATGACTAGTACGGCGCCAAAATTAACCTTATATACGTTATTACCGTTACCTTTTCTTTCTGTTGCCATTTATATGTTAAGTCGTTTAATAAATAAACGCAGTACTATTGTACAGCAATCACTTTCAACGCTCTCTACCTATTCACAAGAAACCTTTAGTGGTATCTCTGTGATAAAATCATATGGAATTGAACCTAGAACTAATACTGAATTTGAGGGTCTTTCTGAAGAAAACAGAGAAAGACAAATCGACCTAACTAAAGTACAGGCTTTATTTTTTCCATTGATGATACTATTAATAGGCATCAGTAATTTAATAGTTATTTATGTAGGTGGTTTGCAATATATGAACGGTGAAATTGAAAAGATTGGTACTATTGCAGAATTTATAATCTATGTAAATATGTTGACTTGGCCGGTTGCAACAGTAGGTTGGGTTACGTCTTTAGTGCAACAAGCAGAAGCATCTCAAGAACGCATTAATGAATTTTTGAATACTGAGCCAGACATTATAAACAAAGCCAAGGAATTAACACCTATTAAAGGAGATATAGAATTTAAAAATGTGTCTTTTGTTTACCCGGACACAAACATTGAAGCCTTAAAAGGTGTTAGTTTCACATTAAAATCTGGTGAAACATTAGCAATATTAGGAAAAACAGGTTCAGGGAAATCAACCATTTTAGATTTAATAGGTCGTCTATATGATATTGATAATGGTCAAGTTTTAGTAGATAACGAAACCATTTCAGAATTGAATCTTTATAGCCTTCGAAAAAGTATTGGATATGTACCACAAGATGCGTTCTTATTTTCAGATTCTATTAAAAACAATATAAAGTTTGGTAAAGAAGATGCTACTGACGACGAAGTCATAGAAGCTGCAAAAAATGCCAGAGTCCATAAAAACATCATAGGTTTTAACAAAGGCTATGATACCGTTTTAGGCGAACGTGGTATTACGCTTTCTGGAGGACAAAAACAGCGTGTCTCTATTGCAAGAGCAATAATTAAACGACCAGATATTTTATTATTTGACGATTGCCTTTCTGCAGTAGATACCGAAACCGAAGAGAAAATTCTCAAAAATCTAGTAAAGCTAACCAAAGGTAAAACGACCATAATTGTAAGCCATCGTGTGTCTTCAGCTAAAAATGCAGACAAAATAATAGTTTTAGAGGATGGTAAAGTAATTCAGACAGGAAGTCACGAAAGCCTTATTAATACTGATGGTTACTACAAGGAGTTATACACTAAACAACTCTCTGAAAAAGAAATGTAATAATTAGTTGGTTACTTTATTTTTTTTTTAGATTTTTGAATTGAAATTATAAAAGATTGAGTTATGAGTGATTATGAAATGATGGACAAGGAAGAAATATATTCTAAAGTATTACGTGCTGGAAGAAGAACCTATTTCTTTGATGTTAGATCTACAAAGGCTGGTGATTATTATTTAACAGTTACAGAGAGTAAAAAGTTCACCAATGACGATGGTTCTTTTCACTACAAAAAACATAAAATCTACCTTTACAAAGAAGATTTTACTGAGTTTAGAGAGATTTTAGCTGAAATGACAGATTACATCATCAACGAAAAAGGAGAAGAAGTGATTAGCGAGCGTCATCAAAAAGACTTTAAACGTGAAGATGATTTTGTAGCGAAAGAAGCAAAAACACCAGAAGATACTGAACCAAGTAAAATCTTCTTTG
>RCNB010001684.1_pt1 | contig 13793 bp, 10 predicted proteins | sample 2041321 | NCBI WGS metagenome assembly RCNB01 (sample SAMN09708232, study PRJNA481090) | Marine sediment metagenome, whole genome shotgun sequencing project. | reverse complement strand
GGTTTTAAACCAAAAAGAGCCTCACTAAAGTGAAGCTCTCTTAATAATTCATTTTATATTTTTATACTAATAAAAAGTTGCTCGATTATCTTCTATATCTGCGGCATCTTTTAGCGCATTATATAATGCTGTGTTCACAGATGTTGCTTTAGTACTTCCAATTCTGTTAGCAATCGCTTGATAATTTGGCAAGGCCTCTGCTGGAGTAAACTTTGTTACTTGAAGTATAAAAACACCTGTATTACCAACAATTGATTTAGACATCTCACCTTCTTTTAACCCAAATGCTGTACCTATTACTTTTGGTTCTCTACCTGCGCCAGAAAGCGTTGGGTTTTTCATATTAACAGCTAATGACGTATTCACGCCTTGATTTTGGTTTGTTGCTATTTCGTCTAATGTAGTTCCAGAAAGACCTTCTATAATAAGCGCTGCTTTCTTTTCTTTTCTAATTTCAGGTAATGCAGTAACAGAAGCTTTCTCGGTAGTCATTAATCCTTTCTTGTTTCTTGCAGTAAGCATCACAACAGCGTAGCCTCCTGTTTGTAAATTGAATCGTTTTATGTCACCAACATTAGATTCATCCTCAAAAGCCCAACGAATTATTGCTCTTTGATTTCCTAAACCTGGAATGTTTTCATCTAAAGCTTTTACACTGCTAACAGGTTTAACAACATAATTGCTTTCTTTAGCAACTTCATTAAAATCTTTATCTGCTACAGATATTTCAAATTTAGAAGTCTCATTAAAAGCCCTATCTATTGTTTGCTCAGATGGCTCAATAATTTGTGCTAAATGTCCAATTTTAACTGCTCTCTTTTTAGCGCCTTGACTAATAATTTCTATAATATGGAAACCAAAATCGGTTTTAACCACATCAATATCTCCCTTTTTATTATCAAAAGCATATGCCTTAAATTCTGGAGCCATGCCAGCGTTATAAGCAAATTCAATTTCACCCCCTTTTTCATTGCTAACTTTATCAAAAGATAAATCTAACAAAGCAGTAAACTTAGAACGGTTACGCTTTAAAACGTCCAAAATGCTGTCGGCTGTTGCTTTAGCCTCATCTACAGTTTTTGTGACTGTTGCATCAGTTCTTACAGCTCCTGCAAATGGTATTAAAATGTGTCTTACTTTAACAGAATCTGCCATTTGCTTAACATCGATTACCTTGCTAATTTTTAACATGGTACCATCTTTATATGGTCCATAAATAGCACCCTTGTCTAAATCAAAAATACTATCTGCAGCAATTGCTGGTAAGTCATTTTTAAAAACATAAGAATCGTTAAGTTTGATAGCCGAATTAGCTGCTAAGAAAGCTTCATCATCTGTTGTGTTATTAAAACCAATTACAGCTTCTGTAGCTTTTGAGTTATCATTATACTCTTGCTTATCTTCTAACATTGCTATTAAACCATCCTGAATATTGGTTTCGTCTTCTAAGGACGCCTCTTCTTTAAATTCAACAAAATAAAGATCTCTTGAAGCTTCAACCTCATATTTACTTTTATTCTTGTTGATATAATTTGTGATATCCGATTTGCTTACAGAAATCGTACTATCAGGAATGGATGTAAACGGAACTTGCACATATTTAATATCTACTTTGTCATTTTCCAATTTATAATCCACTTCTGCTTCGGCTAGCGTTCCAATCACACCTGCCTTAACCATATTGAAATACGCCTGTTGTCTACCACCAACAGCTATATTGTTTTCATAATTTGTCCAAGCCTCATAATTGATTGGTGAGCCTCCTAAAAAAGACGTATTAGGACTTATTGCTTTTAGATTTGCAATAAATTCGTTCAATTTATTTTCATCATAAATACCATCCTGGTCTTTAAACTCCTCAAAAGACGACAGACTCAATTTTAGTAAATCTCTCATTTGGTCCCTTTCAACAGCAATTCCCAAAGCATCATACTGAGCTGTCATTACTGCTCGATTAACTTCTTGGTTCCAAACTTGATTCATTGCCTGAGTGTTGGTCAATGATCCACCATATTGTCTTTGTGTGTTTTCAACTTTGTTCATAAAATCATCTCGCTCAATATCTTCACCATTTATGGTAGCAATTACGTTTTGAGATTTACTTGAAAAGCTAGCACTACCATCAAAAAGACCTGATAATATAAAAGCAAATAATGCCATTGCTATTACCAATATTAAAACCAAAGATTGTTGTCTTATTTTATTTAAAATTGCCATTTTTTATTTTAGTTTTTAAATTTTTAATTTAGGGTTATTTAACAAATTAGATTACTATATCAACCAAAATTTAAAGGTAAACCGATAATAAATAATCTATTTTGACAAAAAATATCGTGCGCGAAAATACCATTTTCTGCTTAATTATAAAAGTAGAATAGCGGATTAATTGGTTATTATACCATTTTTAATCGTCTTTGAGAATATGAAGCGTGACAACGTCAATTTTAGTGTTTGATGCTTCTAAAATTGTAAACAAGAAATTTTCAATTTTTACCTTTTCATTTTGTTCTGGAATTTCCTCGGTGCTATTCACAATTAAACCACCAAGTGTTTCGTAATTTTCATTTTCAGGAAGGTTAAATTTATAGGTCTCATTAAGGTAATCTACATCCAATCTTGCTGACAAATTATACTCGGTATCACTTATTTTTTCTTCAAGAAGCTCAATAGTATCATGCTCGTCTTCAATTTCTCCAAACAACTCTTCAACAATATCTTCAATCGTCATAATACCCGAAGTACCACCATATTCGTCTAGAACTACAGAAACACTTTTTCTTTTTTTTGTCAACGTATTTAAAACATCTTTAATCAACATGGTTTCTGGGACAAACTCAACCGGAATGATTATAGACTTAATGGTCTTTGGGTTTTTAAACAAATCAAAAGAATGTACATAGCCTAAAATATCATCAACGGTATTTTTATAGACCAAAATTTTAGAATACCCAGTAGATGTGAATAACTCATTTAAGGATTTGACGGAGTCATGAATTTCTACAGCAACTAATTCTGTGCGGGGTATCATGACCTCTCTTGATTTTACATCTGAAAACTCCAAGGCATTTTGAAAAATTTGAATTTCACTATCCACCTCATCATGTTCTTCCACCGATTGCATTTGCTCACTAATATAATTTCCCAATTCTACTTTGGTAAAAGCCAACTGAACTACATCCCCATCTGTCTTGAAAAAAATTTTAAGAACCGCATCTGAAATCCAAATAACAAAATCTGATACAAATGAGAACAAACCGTAGAAGATATATGCTGGTATGGCAAACACTTTAAGTAAAAGATTAGAGTAAATCTGAAAAAATACTTTTGGTAAAAACTCAGCGGTTACTAAAATTATAATAGTAGAAATAATTGTTTGGGTTAATAGGCTAAAGTCCGTTATCAAAGAATTTATAAACCCATTATCAATTTTTAGTTGCAAGAACCATTGCATCAATAAATCTCCCATATAAAATCCATATATAACCAATGCAATATTGTTTCCAATAAGCATAGTTGCAATAAATTTAGAAGGTTTCGCTGTTAGTCTAGTTAACACCTTTGCAAAAAAGCCATTTTGCTTTTTTGCAATTTCAATGTGAATTTTATTAGAAGACACGTAGGCAATCTCCATTCCTGAGAAAAATGCAGAAAATATAAGCGAAATTATTATGATTAAAACGTCAGGACTCATTATTATAGCTTCCCACGGTCTTCAAATCGTTTTCTAAACTTCTTTCTGAAGAAAAACATGAATATCGCTAAAGCCACAAAAAACAAAGACATGTAGGATCTGCTTCTGTCTAAATTCCAATTGCTTATAGCATCATATAAAAATAATACAACAAAAAATAAATAGGCGTATTGTAATATTTGCAATAATTTCATTATTGATAATTTGGTTATAAATGTGTATAAATTAGAAGGTGTAAAGATACGGATTATTCGTCTATGAATATTATTCCTGTAATTTCTAAAACCTGTGCCTTGGTAAAATCTTTGTTAGAGTCAAACCCGACGCCGTTAATTACTTGATCTTTGGTTTTAAATATTACGGGTTGGTTTGTAAACAACCATTCTCTTTTTTGATCATAGAAGAGCTGCTCGGCAAAAAGTGTATCCTTATTGTGGGTTCTTAAAACCACATTACCTCGAAGGTCAATTAAATCTGTTTCATCATAGATTATGGCATAGTCTGAAATGACATTGCTTTTATTATTGTCTTTGTCATAAATAGTGAAGTCTATCCCTTCTGGAAATTCAAAAAAACCAAATTCCCTATTAGAAAAATCAAGCATTTTAGAACTAATCAAATTAGATTTCAATTTCCCAGAATCTGTATATTTTGAATTTATATTTTCTGCAATGGTGAGTGGTTCACTACCTAAAACACCTATATTTTGAACTTCTTTAAAGTTGTTTTTGCATGAAAAAAATATGGTCACAGTAAAAACTGTGACCATATATAATTTAATATATCTTAAAATTATGTGCATTAAAGACTCGGTACTTTCACGCTACTACCTATCCAACATCCAATTTTAATAGTTTCTCCTGATCTTCCTGATGAGAATATTTCACTTTTAGTAGGAGCTTTTGCTAAGTAATTTGCTGCAGTACTTGCCGACGCTTTTCTTAAACTAGCATCAACTCTTGCGGCTTTTCTAGCTGTTTGAGCCGCCAACCAATACACAGCTCTTTTGCTAAAGTTATCAGTTCCACAGTTATTGGCGCTCTTAGCATACATTTGTGCAATAGCAATATACGCAGATCCTAATGAAGGGTTCTCTCTCAAGGCCTTATTGTAATAAGATCTTGCCTGACCATAGCTTCCTTTTTTTCTGAATTTAGTTGCAATGCTAGTTAAACGTTTTGCTTTGTCAAAACTGTCGGTTTCTAAATCTACTGCTTGATTAAAATATCCAAGTGCTTCATTCCAGTTGCCATCTTTTTCTTTTAATATCCCTAAGTAATATGCCGTAGAAGCATTAGGTTCAAGCTTGTTTTTTTGTTGAACAATTTTTACAAATAATGGGTCGTCAGTACACTCTTTTGCATACATTCTGTTCATTGCTCTTTGTAACCAAACACCATCATTTTTGAATTCCTCGAAGTCTTTATTGTACAAAGGAACTAAGTTAGTACAATTAGCACGTTCACCTAACTTACTATCCACACTTCCAACAATTTTACTATATGCTTTTAAATAACTATTATAAGACTTTACTTTTTTAGCATCTTTAGAACTTAATTTCACCTCTGGAGCTTCTTCTTCACCCTCTTCTGCTTGAGGTACATACTTGTTATGTTTTTTAGTGTAGTTTTTAATTTCAGCTTCAATTTTTTCACTAACATCATCATACTTATTGAATAACGCTTGAGCTGTTTTCTTCTTTGCATCATACAAATCTACCATGAGCGAAAAGTAAGTATATAAGCTTTTTGGATTAGTAAATGTAGCCTGATCTGCCTTATATGCTGCATCAAAACCGTCATATAGTTCTTCTTTAGATTTGCCTAAAAGATCTCTATTATCATACATTAATTGACATGATTTAGCCATAAACTCACCTTTTGGTGTTTTACTAGCAAAATGTATACCTCGCTCTTCATAAAGCTTTACCAAATCATTAACAAAATCTGCTTTTTCTTGACCTGAAGATTTCTTAATTTTGTCTTTTAGAATTCGCTCTCCATAAGTAAAAATAGCTCTGTTAAACTTAGGATTTCTTTGTCTTAATTCCATCCATGGACTATAAGCAGCATCATAATTTTTTGCTTTAGCATATTCACTAAAAATTGATAGCGTATTCATGTCTTCCTCATTAGCTTGAGCCAAAACAACATTAAAGCCTAGAAAAAGCATTGCTATTAATAGTGTAATTTTCGTCTTCATAATTCTAAATGTTAATTAATTATATTTTCTTTTTTCGAACCATCTATCGTTTAATGATAAACTAAGCTGGAAATTTACAAAATTTTCTTTAACTAAATTTTGATTCAATGTACCTCGTTGTCCAAACTCAAAACCTATGTTAGCATTTGAAAACACATTTCCAACTGGTAATCCTACTCCAAAAGACATGCCAAACTCTTTTATGGACTCATTATTTATTTTTAAACCTGTGTTTTCAAATCGCACACCTGCTCTATAGACAACTCTCTTCAAGTATTTATTAAACGATAAATAGTCCGGAATAAAAAAGCCTCCAATAGAAACGGCAGATGCATCTTCGTAAACGGCATTATCAAAACTAAAAATTTCATTTTCAAATTCACTAGTTTTTAAAAATGTATACTCAGCGCCTACAAACCATTTTCTTGGTTGACCTAAACCAAGACCAATTGCTGTTTTTGTTGGTAATGTTAATTTAGTTTTTTCTAAACCTTGCGCTGCTAAATCTGCTGTGATTTCATTTATTGCAAACTCTTCCCCAGTTGTTTGGTTAATCACGATGGCAGCAAAACTCCTCTCATTATTTGATGTTAAATCTGCCTTGGGAGAATATGTTAATGCAGAAGTGAGTTGCAGTTTTTCTGAAATCATTGGCTTATAAGTAACTCCTAAATTATAATTTAAACCACTTAAATCTGACCTATTGCTTTCCCTACTTTGATATTGTACTGGATTTCCTTCACTATTGTATACAAATTCAATCGCACTGTTTTGGATGTTTCCAAAGTTATAGCTTGCATCTATACCAATACTTAAATCATCTGTTAATTGATAGCCCAAACCTAAAAAAGCCTTATTTACACCACCTTCACCTCTATATCTATTAGTTATCACATCACTATCATCAATAGACTGCATCTTATAACCAACCGAAGTATATGGCATTAAGCCAAATCCCATCCCAAATTTACCCATAGGAAAAGACAATGACAAATAATCGAAAGTAGCGGCGTTTGCTTTTTCAGAAGCTGAATTGGTTTCCAATGTTGTGCTAGAATTGCTTCCTCCCACAGTGAATTTAACTGCTCGCCCTTCATTATTATAATACTTTAAAGGTGAGCCGCCATAGGATGCTGGGTTGCGTAAGTTAATATGAATACTGTCTGTATAGATACTTAAGCCACCCATACTTCTGTTTTCGGTAGTACCTTTAAATTTTAAATTACCAATTCCGTAAAATGAATAAGGTGAAGCAGTTCCTTCTTGAGCATTTACGTTTAAGGCCAAAAAAGCTATGAAAACTAAACAAAGTTTTTTTATCATTAGTTTGAGTTAAATTCTAATATAAAGTTCAAACCTTCCAATAGGAAATTTGAGTTCGCAAATATGCTACTTTTTAATCGCTTTGACAAAAAATCTGCATCTCCTCCTGTTAAAATAACTGTTAAATCTTTATAATTTTTTGCATATTCTTGAACAATACCATCAATTTCCTTCAAAACCCCATTAATAACACCAGAATGAATAGATTCTTTTGTAGAATTTCCAATTATCCCTTTAGGAGATTTTGCTTTTAATAACGGTAAGTTTGCAGTTAAATTATTGAGTGATTGGTATCTAATTCCAATTCCTGGTGATATTGCGCCACCCAAATAAATATTTTTATTTGTAATAAAATCGTAAGTTATACAAGTCCCTGCATCAATGATTAAAACATTTTGTTCAGGGAATTGATCTACTGATGCACTTACTAAAGCGATTCTATCAACCCCTAATGTTTTAGGTGATTTGTACTTATTTGTATATGGTACAGGTGTTTTAGAATCTAACATCAAAACGTCTAATTTTTGCTCAAGAAACTTAATATCTTCTTTTTTAAGTTGCCCTACAGAAGATATGATTACTTTTTTTATTGATTTGAATTCTTCCAGCAAATTTAAAACACTTTCCTCAAGTGATTCTTGCTTTTCTGTATCTCTAAAAATAATTTCATTATCCTGAAATACAGCAAGTTTCACATTAGTATTACCAACGTCAATAATTAGATTCATGTGTTAAATAAAAGCAGTAAATTTACAAAACGATTTTTTATATATTTTCTTTTGGGAATAATAAAAATGAAACTATATTTGCATCCGCATTTAGCGAGGTACCTTAGCTCAGTTGGTAGAGCAATGGACTGAAAATCCATGTGTCCCTGGTTCGATTCCTGGAGGTACCACTTAAAAACCCTGAAACTTAAATGTTTACAGGGTTTTTTAATGTCCCTAAATCACTTATAATAACCCAAATAAATATGCATTACTAAACCATCAAAATCACCTATTTAGTAGATGTTATAACTACCTTACTTGATTTTAGTCCTTTTGCAGTAACTGTCAATTCAATTGTCCCTTCTTCATCCGTTGACTGGACTATAACTACCAATTTCCCACTAAAAAGTTTCATTGTTGGCAAATGAAATAGCTCCAAAGAAGTTGCATCTCCATTACAGGCTGCTCGAAAGGTTCCATTCCCTCTAACTTTAAATTTTAATTGATTGGTAGCTGTTGGGCAAGGAATACCTTTTTTATCAACTACTGAAACCGTAACATATGAAAGGTCCTTTCCATCTGCTTTTATAATTTTTAGATCAGGGTCTAAAACGATTTTATATGGTTTTCCTCCTGTATGCACTTTTTTTTCTGCAATGGCTTTTCCCTGCTTGTCAAAAGCAACTACCTTTAATGTGCCTGGTTCATATTTTACATCCATCCACATTAAACGATATCTGTTTTGTGGCGAGGAATGATTCTTTGTTTCAATGCCCATACTTTTCCCATTTACAAAAAGCTCAGCACTATTATAGTTTGTATATACAAAAACCGGAGTTGTTTCCCCTTCTCTACCTTCCCAATTCCAGTGTGGCAAAATATGAAGCGTTTCATCTGTTGTATTCCAACGACTTCTATACAAATAAAAGCGGTCTTTTGGCAAACCCGCTAAATCACTAATTCCAAAATAAGAACTGCGTGATGGCCAACTTTCATCATATGGTGTTGGCTCTCCTAAATAGTCAAAACCAGTCCAAACAAATTCACCGATTACCCAAAGCTTGTCATCTTGTAATACAAAATCATCATCAGGAACATTAGACCAACTGCAATATTCCAAATCATATGATGAGCTTTGAAAATCATCATATTGCTTCATTTTTGCTTGAACTACAGGGAATTTATAAATCCCTCTCGAACTTACGGTCGAGGCCGTTTCGGACCCCAAAATAAAACCTTGCGGGAAATTCTCAAATGCCTCGTTGTATAAGTGAACTCTATAATTCAATCCTGGAATATCTAATAAGGCTCCAAACCCAGATGCCAAAGTAGCTTTTACTTGATCCATACCAACGGTAACTGGACGTGTTGGGTCTTCTCTATGAAAAATATCTTGCAACCATTTTGCTCTTTTCACGCCTTCTGCTCCCCATTGATCTGGCACTTCATTTCCTGAGCTCCACATTACAATTGATGGATGATTTCGAGTGGCATGTACTAGGTTTACAATATCCTTTTCCGCATAGGCTTCAAAAAAACGATTGTAGCCATTTTCTACTTTTGGTTTTGCCCATTCATCAAAACTTTCTGCTAAAAACATAAACCCCATTTCATCACACAGTTCTAATTGCTCTAATGATGGCATATTATGTGAACTCCGAATGGCATCACAACCCATATCTTTTAAAATGGTTAATTGTCTTCGCAACGCCGCTTTGTTAACAGCAGTTCCTAAAGGTCCTAAATCATGATGTAGACAAACACCTTTAAATTTTCTGACTTTACCATTTAAACTAAAGCCCTTGTTAGCTTCATATTTTATGCTTCGAATACCAAACTGAGTAGAAATTTCATCTTTCAATGTTTCACCCACAAACAATTGTGTTTTTGCGGTATATAAATATGGGTGTTCAGGACTCCAGCGTTTTGGATTGTCTACTTTTACGTTTTGCTCAAATTCATTTCCAAATTGTAAGTTTGCTTTTTCTACAGCAACCTTCTCACCTTCTGCATTGTAAATAGTTGTAACCAATTCCGAATTTTCTCCCGTTACTTTGGTTTTAATATTCACCTTAGCAACGTCATTATTAATAAATGGTGTTGTAATATATGTACCCCATTGGTCAATGCTTTCATTATTTTTAACAATTACGCTTACTTTACGGTACAAACCAGCTCCAGGGTACCAACGTGACGCAAATTCCTTATTTGAAACTTGAACAGCCAGAGTATTTTCTCCTTCTTGTATAAAACCTGAAACATCAAAATAAAAATAGCTGTATCCATAAGCCCATTCTCCAACTTTTTTACCGTTTAAATAAACTTGAGGTTCGCTCATAGCACCTTCAAAAAGTAGTATTATCTTTTTTCCTTTTTCATATTGAGGTAATGCAAATGTATTTCTATACCAGGCAGTTCCAACATGGGGTAAAGCCCCTGTTCTACCTGTTTTTTCTGTAGCCACTTCCTCTCCATTCTGAACTATAGCCACATTTTGTTTATCTACTTCCTTATCAAAAGGGCCATAAATTGCCCAATCGTGTGGGACAGTTACAGTTTCCCAATTTGAATCATCAAAATTGATTTGAAACGCTTGTTCTGAATTTCCCTTTTGAAATTTCCAATTAGTATCTAATTCTTTAACCTCCCTAACTTGCGAAAAAGACACTTGTGAAAATATTATGAGGATAAAAAGAATAGGGTTTAATTGTTTCATGTACGGTTTACAAAGATTGAGTTAGGATACTCTTGTTTCTAATTTTTAGAGCCATTATAAAACTGCATTCCCAGTGTTGACTGATTATTATGGTCAAACAACGTTGCATTGTCCCAATGAGATCCCATAGCCCAAAGTGTTGAGCAATTAGTAGACACCCATGCTGGTTCCCAATAAATCAATCCTTCTCCTCCTGCTGCTTCTATTTTTGATTTCAAAGTATTCAAATAGTCTAGTTGTCCTTGCTGTGATGCAGCAAATCCAGGAATCAATGCATTAGCATCTAAAATATTATTCGCTGCATCAATATTATCGAGTGTAAATGGATATGCCGTTTCAACAATCATTAATCGTTTGTTATAGGTGTCGATTAATGTTTTTAAAGGAGTTCCCAAATCGTCCAATGCATAATCAGACCATAAGGGGTAATAGGATAACCCAATCCAATCGTAATCCGTTACACCATTACTTGTGGCATCAGCAAACCACCAAAGCCCATTTTCTGGTTGTGCAATATGCAACATCACTTCAACATCGCTAGAAAAATCCCTGACCGCTTTTATGCCTTTATTAATCAAAAAAGAATTTCTCGTCCAATCTATTGGCCAAACCAAAGTTTCTCCTTGCAAAATCATAGGGTTTATTTCATTACCAACTTGAACTATATCTGGTGTTAAATCTTGAGAGCTTAATTCAGTTAACGTATTAAAGGTGTAGTTATACAACAAATCTCCTAAGGATGCAGTATTGTCTATTTGATTTTCCCAAGCTGCAGGAATTAATTGCTTACCAGGGTCTGCCCATGTATCAGAATAATGAAAATCTAAAAGCACCTTCATGCCTTGTGATTTAGCTTTTAAAATAGTCTTTTTAACATCTACTAAATTTGAATAATTGGTCCAAGTAGGATTGTGCCATAACCGAACACGAACTAAGTTTGCCCCCGCTTCAGCAAATATTTTATAAGGATTTTCTTGAGCACCTAATCTATTTTTATAAAGTGCACCACAGTCTTCCATTTCGTTTACATAAGAAAGGTCGGCTCCATAATAAAAAGTAATTTCTGTTTCCTCCTCTATAAGGGGTTGATTAGAAACATCGCTCCCTTTTTTACAAGAAGTAACATTAAAAATTGTAATGCAAAACAATATATTTAGGTAAAATTTCATATTCCTTCTATTTTTAACAATCTGGTATTATTCTAAAGTATCATTAAGCAATAAATAAAACACTAAAGTGAAGTTTAAAAATAGTTTAAAAATTTATAAACTGGTCAGTTTTACTAAATTATCATAGGAAATTTTGCTACGCTAAAATCGATAATATATTGGATTCTAAATTATTAACAACTGGCATTAGACATCATAAAAAAAACCCCAGTAATTTTTGGGGTTTTCTTATAAATAGGTAGTCATTGTTGCGTTATGCTTTACGATACAACGGTTTTACTGAGTTGCGTTAACATTTCTGAAGTAATATCTTCAAGCTCAAAATTATGGCTCCAATCCCAATCTTCTCTTGCCTTGGTGTCATCAATAGATTTTGGCCAGGTGTCAGCAATTTTTTGCCTGAAATCTGGATTATAACGTACTGAAAATTCTGGAATGTGTTTTTTAATCGATTCTGCAATCTGTTTAGGCGTAAAGCTTATTGCCGCTAGGTTATATGATGAGTGAATGGTTATGGCATCCTTATCAGCATTCATTATATCTATGGTTGCTCTAACGGCATCATCCATAAACATCATTGGCAATTCTGTATCCTCATCAAGAAAACATTCATAACTTTTTTGTGTTACTGCTTTATGGTAAATGTCAATGGCATAATCTGTGGTGCCTCCACCCGGAAGTGTCTTCCAGCTTATAATACCTGGATATCTAATACTCCTAATATCTACACCATAATTTTCATAATAATATGCACACCAGCGTTCTCCAACTTGCTTTGTTATACCATAAACTGTTGTAGGCTCCATAATAGTGCTCTGAGGTGTATTGTGTCTTGGGGTTGTTGGCCCAAAAACCCCAATGCTCGATGGCCAAAATATTCTTTTAATACATTGTTCTTTTGCCAAATTAAGCACGTTAAATAAAGATGTCATATTTAAGTCCCAAGCTTTTTCTGGATACTTTTCACTTGTTGCACTCAACATCGCGGCCATTAAAAAAATAGTATCTACATCATATTTAATAACGCAGTCTTTGATTGCTTGATAATCTTTTGCATCTATAATTTCAAAGGGGCCAGAATTTACCAATTCTAAATTGCCCTTATTAATATCACTCGCTATAACATTTTCAATACCGTTTCTAGATCTTAAAACATTTGTAAGTTCTGAGCCTATTTGCCCACCAGCACCAATTATTAATATTTTTGCAGTCATTAAAAATATATCCTTTAATAATTCTCAAAAATAACAAGATTTTTATGCAACCTATTAAAATTATATACAAAATTTCATCGTTTAAATTCCTTTAACAATATATTTGTAACTCATCTTGCATAATTGCTATGTCAAAAACAAAATACCTTTTTAGATTTCTTATAATATTTTCTATTTTGATTTTACATACACAATGTAAAAACGAAACTAATCAAGATGTAACTGATGTAGAAAATAATACCATAAGTAGTAATTATTTATATGCAAAAGACATTCAGGAAATAAAATATACCGAATATGTATTAAGTGATTTGGCAGAACAAAAAACAAGTGAGTGGCAAAAGTTTCAAGTATTATTAACTCAAATTGAATTACTCAAAAAAGGCAATCTATCCTTCTTTATTGACGACAAAACAGTACTTAAAGGTTTTATCGATGATTTAAAAAAAGAAATTCCCACAGATTTAAACAAACCGTCAATTGCTGTTAGGCTTGTAGTTCTTGAAACGTCAATGTATAAACTAGAGGAAACGGCTAACTTAAATAATGTTCAAGAACAATTCCTTCTAAATGCAGTTGAAGAATTCCTAATTGCATATAACAATCTTATCCTCCAAATAAATAAAAATCTTGAAAAAGAATCCCAGAATATTATAAAACCCTAATTATCCTGATTTATAAGTCGGTCATTTTCTCAGACACTTAAGACATATTAATCATTTAATCGATTTTTCTGTTAATTTTTGTTAATTCCATAAAAATTAATCT
>RCNB010001683.1_pt1 | contig 13798 bp, 15 predicted proteins | sample 2041321 | NCBI WGS metagenome assembly RCNB01 (sample SAMN09708232, study PRJNA481090) | Marine sediment metagenome, whole genome shotgun sequencing project. | reverse complement strand
GGAGGCATTCAAGGGTAAGCATAAAGGAGAGACCTACCAAGAACGCTTATTGCGGGCTATGGACGAGGAATTCGAGAGCGCTACATCCTATGCATCGTTGGATGCGTGGGCTACCTTCCGCATCTTTCATTACCTCAAACATAAACTAGAAAATATGCATAGCATGGATGGTATGTGTTTGTGGGATTACTTCGACGAAATAGAGATGCCATTTACGCGGGTACTGCACAACTGTAGCCGGCGTGGGATCATGGTAGATGTCGGCTACTTGGACGAGCTATCTCCCAAAATCGAGAAGGACATCGTCAAGCTGCACCAACAGCTAAACAAGATTGCCGGCAAAGAAGTCAACCCGAATAGCCCACAACAACTGAGGGTCCTCCTCTTCGATACCCTGGGACTCAAACCCATCAAGATGACCAGCGGAGGAAACAGCGGTAATCGCCAACCTTCCACAGACGCCTCGTGCCTAAAGATCTGGGCAGAAGATGGTGTAAAAGCAGCCGAGCTCCTCCTGAAGCACCGTGACTTGGCCAAGATGAAGGGCACCTACGTCGACGGTTTGCGTAAATGGGTCGATGACGAGCTGAGGATCCATCCGACACTCACCCAGCACGTCACTGTAACCGGGCGGCTCAGCTCAGTTGAACCAAACCTTCAAAATATTCCTAGGCCGGGGAGTGACGATTTTGGTATCCGCGAAGCGTTCATGCCGAAAGAACGTCACGTATTTGTCGTGGCTGACTATGAACAGTTGGAGATGCGCATCCTTGCACATTATTCGCAGGACGACAACATGATAGACGTGATCAGGAAAGGTTGGGATATCCACTCCGGAACCGCCGCCCTGATGTTCAATCATGACTATGAAGAAATCGTAGCAGCCATCAAGAAGAAGAAATTGGCAGCAAAGGATAAGAACGTCCAATTGACAGCGCTTGAAAAAGAGATGTGCTTCGCCAGAAATGCCAGTAAATCTGTCGGCTTCGGTTTAAATTACGGAGAAGGGCCCAAGAAGCTGGCTAAGACTTTAGGCGTGTCGGTAAACCGTGCCAAAGAGTTAATGGCACAGTACTTCGAACCGTACCCAAAGGTACAGGGATTCATCGAAGGCGTCCACGCTTTCATACTAGATCATGCCATGGTTGAGACCATCCTGGGACGTCCCCGACGCTTCCACGAGATGATTGAAATAGGCAAGCTGCTCGACAAATGCATACGTTGGAACCTCCCGGGTTCAGCTAGAAAGAACTTGGCCAGGACAGAACGTCAAAGTCTCAATTCGATTATTCAAGGAAGTGCTGCTGATATAGCGAAGATGGCCATGATCATATGTGAGTTTGATCCGCGCCTCATACGACTCGGCGCATTAATGCTTTTACAGGTCCACGATGAGCTCATATTTGAGGTTCCAGCAGAAAATGCAGAAGAAGCACAAGAGATTATCAAGGAAAACATGGAGCACCCTTTCAGAGACGATCTCCTGGTACCTCTAACGGTTGACTGCGGAATTGGACATTCTTGGGCTTCCGCCAAAGCGTAATGGAGTACCAAGAACTAATTGTAACCATCGCTGCACGCTCCAATTATACGCCACGAGAAATCAGGCATATACTACGCCTACTCACGGAAATAACTGGGGACGCGCTAACAAGAGGGCTGGATGTCCAGGTGCGGCATCTTGGGAAGTTCAAAAACGTAATAGCCGGACGTAGATCTGGTAGGGATTCAATAACTGGCAAACGTTTTCCGATACCCCCATCGCGTCGCATAAAGTTCGAGCCCGCCAAGCGCCTACGGGCTCGCGTCAAGACGTCAATAACCCTCTTCAACGAAGAAAGTTTAGAGGCAAGGTACGGCATACCAAGAAGGGAGAAACACGATGGAGAAGTACGGAGTACAAATAGATCCGAACAAGGTCCCGAAAGAAAAGAAAGCAGGCGCAGGAGACAAAGATCCACATCCAAACACTAACATACCACTAGATCCCGATAAGGGCTCTGAACCATACGAAAGGAGACCAGATGGCGAAAAAGGTAAAGAAGCCTCCAAATAAACTAACCCGTCCTCCGAGAGCGAATACGGAAGAACTCTTCGAGACTCTCCAGGCCGACCTCGGTAAATATGGGGTGGTTATCCAGAGAGGGACAGAATTAGAAGGCCGCTTTGATCTGCGGCGGCCTTGCGGTATCGCTTCTCTGGATATCGACACTGGCGGGGGGCTCCCAGCTGGAGGTCTTTCGCAGGTGGACGGACCAGATGGCTGCATAGCAGCAGACAGTTTCCTACGTTACGAGGTGTGGTCAGTAGATGGAGAACGCATCAACCACAAGGGTGGCACCATCAAGCATCTGTACGAACGTTTTCACGATTGCGTCCTTGACGGCACACCGAATCAAGGACGCCATCTCGAGCGAAAAGAAGGAATCATCTTCTACGTCAAATCTGTAGATCATGAAGGAAGGATCATACGCAACCAAGTACTGGATGTAGTTAAAACTGGGCATCGTACATGCCACGAGGTCAAAACAGATGACGGCCAACGGCTACTTAGCACGGGTGATCACAAGTACCTCACTCCTACAGGATTCAAGGCTCTATCCGACCTTAAAATAGGTGATCAAGTTCTAGTACACAACAACACGAGGAACCGCACTCGTATAGATGGAAAGAAGCACCGCATCCACAGGCCGGAAACCTATATCCCTTACCACGGTTTCCTCCCACACTTGCCCACGAAGGTTGTCCATGACACCAAGACGGGTAATGACTACTTGTACTATCGCGGAAACAACGCCCGGCTAACGTACGAGGCGCACATGAACAGTATGGATTTCGCTGCGTATATGAGCCTCCTGAAACGGGGGAGACGCGAGGAGATCGATAAGTGCCGCTTCCTACCGTCGAACATCCATATACATCACAGAGATGAAGACGTCACCAACAACGCCATCTCGAACCTGCAACTTGTGGATCCTGCACAGCATGGGTTAATCCACATCGAAGATCGATTGGGCAGTTTGAGCTTCATCGCGTCAATCGCAACCATCATCAGCATCACGGAGGTCCCCGAACAAGAGACCTACGACATACGATGCGGACATCCGTACAACAACTATGTTGCTGAGGGTATCATCGTCCACAACAGCGGAAAGAACATGCTGGCTTATCGGTACCTCGGCGAAGTCCAGGCGTTGTATGAGGCGGAAACCAATATCTTCATGCTCTGCATGGAGTTCCCATTTGACAAGGACTATGCCGCCTTCCACGGCTTCCACGTGCCGTATTCGACGTACGAAATAGGTGTCCGGCAACGTGCTCGCAAAGAAGAGGGCCTCGAGCCCTATACAAAAGACGAGGTCAAAAAGATGATGAGCACGAAAGGGAAGGGTACATTCCATCTCCTTCGTGGCTCAGCAGAAGCCAACTTGGACGCGGTAGTGGAGATGATTCGCTCCAACGCGTACCAAATAGGTATCATTGATTCATGGGACAGTATGCTGACTGCACCCGAAGAGGAAGCAGACTTAGCAGATGATCCGCGCATAGCAAACTCTTCCAGCGTCCAGACCAAATGGATGAAGAAGGTACAAGGTGCTCTAACTCCCCGCAAAAGATGCCCAGAATGCTGGTCCCTCAATCTGGACTTCAAGAAGCATGCATCGGGTAGCTACAGTTACTATTGTGGGGACACAAAGGATTGTGGTTGGAAAGGGAAAGACGTCTTCCTGGAAGAAAATGAGACTACCATCATCGGCATCCGGCAAGTCCGAGCCAACATGAGAAAGACTAAGTTCGGCCCCGAATACAAGGTGGGCGGAGCGTGGGCCCTAAAACACGGCAAACTGGTAGATATTCAACTCAGACCTGGTGAACGGATCATGTCAAAAGATGGCAAGGTCAAGATTGGCAAGGAAATCAACTACGAGATTACCAAAGGGAAGGCCGGAACACACGAAGGAAGAAAGGGTATGCTCAGGTATTTCTTTGGACCACCAGAAGTAGATGTCGATCACAACTTCTTCACAACTGCCATTACAATGGGCTTGATCCGACGCGGCGGCTCCGTCTATTATATCGATCCCGAAGAGGGGGAGCCTCTGAAATTCGCTGGGAAAGGAACAATACTGGACGCTCTAGCAGATGACCCGGAACTCAAAAACATCTTGTGGAAAAAGATGTTGCTTCAAGCAGGCCTGCACCACATCCGGTACAGGGACGTGTAATGGCATTCGAGTTGGTCATAAGATATCTAGGTTTTGGGGACCGCTGCTCTCAGTGTGGACGGGTACGTGAAACTACCCGTTACACTATTCGCCAAAGCGAGGTTCTGTTGCAGCAATTCAAGTTGTGTGATGCTTGCCAAGACGCAGGCTTTGTCATCGGCTTCAACCCAAAACGTTCCAGCGTAGAGCGAGCTAAAGACAAAAAGAAACGTATCAAAATCTCCCGGAAATTGGAGAAAGGTGTGGCTGAAGATCTCGAGGGTCACACCACTCCAGGTTCAGGGAACCAGGACACTAAAGCTGATATTCGGAAAGTGGATGAGTGGAGGATAGAACACAAGTATACGGAGAGCACGAGAGGTTACCGTCTACTCGTCGACGACCTCTCTGCAATCATCAAGCACGCCAATATGGCTGGTGAATGGCCGGCACTTGTCTTAAATTTCCGAAAGTTGGCGAGGCAATTTGCCATCATCCCATACGAACTATTCCTCGAGATCGTGGAGAAACTACGTGGCTGAAGTAACTACAATCGCACACCTGCAGGAAGACTATCCCAGGCGCTTACTAGGCCTGGCCACGGTAATAAATCGCATTGATTCCTTCCTGGAGGACCTGAATGTGACGCCCCTCAAATCACTGCCTGTGCATTTTGATCTCGGTGGGATCAGGAGGACAGAGATATTCCATGCATCAACTGTTGGTAGCGCAAGTGGTAAGTCCATGTGCGGTAAATACAACATGGGATGCGGGCGTCAAATGTACTACGACTACATCGGGGCTCCCTCAGAAGGTTCATGGGAACCTCGGATGCGTAAATTACTGGATACCGGCTCGGCCGTACACGCCCAACTTCAGGGTTACCTAGAGGTCATCGCCGCCGACAGTGACGGCACCGAAGAATTCATCCCGGAAGCAGACATCAATCCGGACACAAACCCGATAGCGCAATTACTGGACATCTCAGGACACACTGACGGTATCTATACTGTGATATCTGGGATAGACAAAATCCGCTTTGGGATAGAAATCAAAACCATCAACGACGCCGGTTACCAAAAGACGGGTAGCCCGCACCAGGAACACCTAGTACAAGGGACTATCTACCAGAAATGCCTGGACCTTCCATTCATGGTGTTCCTTTACTACAACAAAAATGACTCGTCGGTAGCCGAGTTCATTCATGTCTTCGACGAATTACGATGGGCGGCCGTCAAGAAGAAGATAAACATGGTTCGGGAACACGCTTTCCGTGAAGTTCCCCCCGAACAAGAGTCCGGATGGCATTGCAGTAACTGCAAATACAAGGCAATCTGCAAGCCCCCACGCAAAGGACGCGGCGCCCAGAATGCGAAAACGGCAAATACATTCCGATCTCAGAAAAGGAGCGCATAAATGCCTACTTTTGAAATGGAATATGGCGAAGGGATAGCCCTCTATGATAACGCTATTGATGAGGCCGAAGCCGAGATCATCAGACGCGGGTTGCCCGTTTCCAGCAAACCCTTAGCAAAGGGTGGTGATTTTGCGGCGTTCCCGTGTATGCCCCCTGACCTGAGTGACGTCACTTTCCCGCAACTCCAGAGGTACATAGGCCAGTTCACGGCGTGGTTTGGGTACGCCATAGGCCAACTCAAACTGACAGAAGGGTACCGAAATGCTGCGGAGAAACAACGAGCATTCGCCTGGTCCAGTATCCGAAAACTGAAGTCCGGTACCGTCGCTGACAAAGACGATGCCGTGCGAACAGACAGGCGCTACATGACGGTAGACGCTAAATACGAACACTGCGATGCCAAAGTGCGTGTCTATGGAGCGATTGTAGAGGGACTAAAACGTGACATAGAAACCGTATCCAGGGCCGTGTCGGTCCTAGAGGCACGAACTAACGTAGAAGGACGTGGCGTGGCCCTGGGCCGGAAAGGGCGCACAAACGCCGCACATGGTGCCTTTAGATCTGGGAGACGGCACCCAGATGAGGCAACAGAAGAAGCCCCACCAGAAGCGCCTCCACAACGCGGCGGAGGTCTTGACATGTTTGGTAAACGAGGACGAAGAAGATGAAAGAGCTTTTACGGGTATGGATTCCCTTTCTACCACCAAGTTCGAACAAGATCTACGAGCCTGTCTGGGTCAACGGCAAGCCAAGAGGCAAACGCCTATCCAATTCTGGACGTAGATTCAAGATCCGGGCAATGAAAGTGATACAAGAAGGCGGGCGGGTCGCACTGCTCGACTTCGAAGAACACGTCCCGTACGAGCTAACCCTCGCTATCTTCTTGGAGAAGATAGAGAACAAAGGTTGGGCTACCAAAGACGCAGACAACCGGTACGCAAAAGTAGACGTAACCAACAGGATCAAGTTAATCGAGGATATAGTCGCGGATGCCGTAGGAGTAGACGACCGTCATAATTTCCGCGTTTCCTTGGAAAAGCACTGTGATCCTGATCACCCTGGGATCTACGTGAGACTCGCTAAAGTCCCGGAGAAGGAGGTGGGGCTAACAAAAGATGAATACGACGTACGATTACGACGACCTGAATCACACCGAACTGGAAACGTTGGCTCGACAGCATGGTTTGCTGGCTCCTCATAGAGGACTGGAGAGAGCTGTGCTGATAGGCCTAATAGAAGGACGGATCCACGCAGGGGATGTACCCGTCGATCCCGTCGATGTAGAACGTAACTCGATGATGTACATGCAAGAGAGGTGGCCGGAAGTATTCCACCAATTAAAGTGCTCAGACGAGCATTACGCTTGCTGGGATTGCCCTTCTGCCAGAGTCATCGCATGTGGCATAGAAGAGTGCGAAACACAGATCATCGAGAAGGTTCGCCGGGGTGACATCCGATGAGCAGGGAATGCGGCGAATGCGTTGACCTGTCTGACTGTCACGAAGTCACCGAGCGAATGATTGCAGAAAGGCGTTGCTGTAATCTGTTTGCAGCAGCAGAACAGAAGGTTCTCTCTGCGAGAGCCGATATTATTAGGGAATGCGGACTGAGGGCACTGCGGTACGAGATTCCCAGTAAACAATTAAGTGTCAAACCAAAGGCTAGGAGAAGAAAAAGACATGTCTAATTACACACAAGAAGAACTCCAAGGTATGTCTCGTGTACAGCTTCGCAGAGCTGCCATCGAGGTACTAAAAATCGACAACAAGGAGGCTTCCAATACCAAGAGTGGTGATCTCATCGGTAGGATCGTCCAACTAGACGCAGATGGTGGCGAAGAAAAGACAACCGCCCCCAAGAGGACCCGTAGATCCAGGAAAGCCGCTCCCAAGGACGAGACCACTACCAGTCACGAGGAAGCCGCCCCCAAAACCAAGCGTGCGTCCACCAACGGTGTGGGCAAGTTGGTAGATGCCGTCGGCAAAGCCGTGGACGAGACCAAAGAAGAGCTGGGTGCCAAAGTAGAGGACGTCTTGGATAACCAGGACCGTATCATGAAACAACAGTTCCTCCTGTTCGGTTTGCTTTGTGACATCTACAAGGCTGTCGACGAGCCCGATGCCCTGGAAGAGCGCCTCGTCGAATTAGACGAGGAGTGGGATAAGCAGGGAAACGACTGATAGCCGGGGGACCTATTCTACCCGGCTCCGACGAGGTACTCTCCCTGACAGACGAGCAACTCGACGGATTAACCCTACCGGAGCTAAAGGCTCTGATACCCACCTTGGTCCTCGATATTGATCCCGAGGACATCCAAGATCGGGGGGAAGCTATTGCTTTCCTCCGGTCAAATTCCCTCTAGAAAAGCCCTTCGGGGCTTTTCTTTAGCTCTGATTACGAAGTGCTACTGCCACTACAACTGCTCCAGCGGCAGCTACCACAAATCCGGCAGTGAACCATATGGCGGGGGATCGGTACCATTTACCGTGCCTGGTGATTGCTTCCTGCAGAACCTCTGTCTGTGCTTTGTAATTCTCCCGCTGAGACGCTATTAACTGTATCTCAGCCCGGGCAGATTGTTCTGCATAATCTACTTCTGCCGCTGCCAATTCTCCGCAATATTGCAGCTCTTCCCAACGCAACCTGCGGATAGCTTTGATTCGAAAGCCCAACTTGAGGACACGATTCTTGTCCATAAGAATCCCAGCCCAAGGGGCCTGCTGTTCCATTTTGAGATCTATGGACGTTTTAAGGTCGAGCCTGGGTAGTAGCTCATCTTCCCCGGGCCCGGGGCAATTGAAATCGGGAAGCTGCCCTGCGTCAGTGTAGATCTGTTTGGGGCACTGCTCCTGTGCATGAGCAGATGCCGACAATAATAGTACTACCAGCGCCGCTATTATACACCAAGCGTGTTTCATCACAGTTTCCCTACCTTCTCCAACTCATCAAAGAAGGCCTTTATTTGAGCCTTCTTTTCCAACAAGCCTAGTAAATCTTGGTTGAGTCTCTCTTTGTTGGTCGCCATGTCATTCAGCACCTGTTCTACGCCTCTACGTTTACTGAAAATCCCTCCACGAGGATATGACTCAAAGCGCTGCAACGTGACGTTCTGCTCCGACTTCGGGAGGTGTGTATGGGATCCGCGTCTGATGGCACGTCCCTCCACTTGCTTCAACTTCTCAATATTCCAATGTGGCTCCAGTACCTGCACCTGGCGCGTACCTTTTAGATCCAGGCCTTCGCCGCCGGCCGACGAAACTAACAGAGCTTTCAGCTTACCCTTATTGTAATCTCGTATCATCTGTTTGCGATCACGCATCTTCGCTTTCCCGGAGAAGATAGCGTGGGGGACCTTCCGCTTATCCAATTCAGCAGAGTAGTCCTTCAACGTCCCAAGGTAATTGGAGTAAACCAACGCCTTGTGGTTTTTATTCTTCGAGGCAGCATCCATGAGCAGGCCAACTGCTTTTTGTATTTTAGGAGTTGTCTCGGCTTCTGTATCACCGCCGAATGACGCCGTTGTACTGGATATCTGCCGCGTCTGTGACTGGAATTGATTAATCTTTGGCAGATCCTTCTTGTCTGGAGGTAAGCCTCGTTGTAAACGCAGTTTAGAGATTAAAGAAAGCTTATCCCAGGCCGCATCATGTAACCTGGTCTGCTGCTTAGTCATCTTCACCGCGTACCGTTCTTCGTTCACATCTGGGAAACCTTCTCCACCGGACTTGTGGTAATCCACCCATTGAGAGAGTTCCTTCTTCAGCTCTCTCTTCCGCTGCAATTCCGGTTGTTTTCGTGTGAATGGCAGTAAACCCATCAATCCCTTCGCCGGCTTGGCGACGTACTTCTTATCGAAAGTCGCACCCAACGGCATGACCTGCTCACCGGCGGCCATGTTGACCAAGGCCGCTACATCAGACGGACGGTTGTACGTCGGAGAAGCAGTAAGAAGCAGACGTTTCTTGGCACGTGCTCCTTGGATCATTTGGTACGTTTTGGATTGGGGATTTCTCCCTCTGTGGGCCTCATCAACCACCAAGAGGTCGGCGCTAGGGACAAGCCCCTTGGCTGCCATACCCTGCAGGCTTCCTACTTCTATGCGTGGGCTCCCTTTTACGTGTTTCCTCATCTCCTTGTGGTAATTAGCCCGTAAAGACGCAGGCACCAACACCGTGGTCTTATCTGGATCCAGACGTATAGCCGCGGCTATTGAGCTGAGGGTCTTCCCGGAACCCAATCCATGCGCCACCACCAAACCAGGCTGCTTCTGCATTCTGCGCACCACCCGCTCTTGGTGCGGGAGGAGCGTGGTCTTAAGTGTCGCACGGCGCCGTTTTCCCATTTAAACTGTCCTCTTGTGGCGTCTAATCACGTTAACGGCGGCCTCTTTCGTCATCAACTCATCGAGCATCGCCCGATAACTGACCTGAGAGATCTTGACCAGCTTCTTCTTGCTGGCCACCAGTTCCTTCAGCCGCGCAGTAGATACCCGGGCTATTGGGCCGAGAAACTTGGGGTCGTCGTAATGCTGGAGGTAGGCCTTCTTCGCATCCGCCTTAGTCTTGTGGCCTAATATGACCTTATCCTCATCGTACCCCTTGCCTGTGTCCTTATGCTGGTGCACTACAAACGCGTTCGGCGCTTCCTTGTCCGGACCGATGAAGGCGTCTACCGGTTCTCCGTCAGCACCCTTGGTACCTTTAATGTAACCATAGGGCATCTTCATCTTGGTATGCCACTTGTGCCCGTCCTTGTCGGTACCTGACCTGACAGAACCCTTCCGGTTCTCGATGGCTATCGGGATACCCTGGACATTGGTATGGCCTTGTAACTTGTAGGCCTTCTTCTCTATCACGGATCCCGTCTTCGGCATGTTCCTCTTCAAGGCACCTAATATACGTACGCCATCAGTTGCCCTTTCAGCTCGACGTTGGACCATGCGCCGTGTCGGTCTCTTGGCTAAACGATTGGCCATCTGAGCCATCTGAGCACCACGAGCAATTTGGGGCCCCGCCATGGAGAGTAGCTCGATCGGCATGTTCTCTTCATCGCCAGTTTCTCCCATGCCGCTCATGTAGTACTGCTCGGACATGCTGGGGATGCCCATCATACTGCTCATAAATCCCGCAGCATGCTTGATCTTTCCTGGCTGCCTGGCCTTTTCTTTATTCGATGGTGCGTTCATGTTATCCCGATCTTCCGGGCCTTGCCCTGCTGGGAAATCTCCCAGCTTGTGTATCTGCCGGAGACGCGGCATCAACTTCATTGGATCTTCAGAGAATAGGTCATCTGCGCTCATGCCTGACCTTTCTGTGCGTTCTACTTTCGAAGCAGTTTACGCACCACGTTCCCAATACGCGACGGTTTGGCGCGGCTTATTAACTTACTGGGGATATCCGATCCCCGCATTACACCAACTAAGGGGTGATTTGGGTCCCTTGTTAGACCTTTCAAACCCTTTCCAGCGATCTGCAGAGGTTGGTGCTCGGCCACTCCTCTAATCGCCCTCTTGACTGCCTGGAATGGCTTTCTGTCACGTACGGCCTTCTCTACTTCTCGGTGCATTTCTGGGTTTCGTACCCCACCATACACTTTAGATAAGAGCTTCGACCGTGACATAGTGGCCTTGCCTTTTGTATGCCCTTTAATCTTCTGCAAAAGTGGGTTGTCTGCGGTCTCCACCCCCAAATGCTTGAAGCCGGTTTCGATACCCGCGACTGCCCCCGCACCCTTACCTCCCATCGACGCCTTCAACCCTGTAGACAGGATACTCTTCTCAGCGGCCGGAGTAGCTCCATGATAATACGTGCCCCGCCAAGCAAGTTTCTCAAACTCGTCAAAGAAGCCGGCCCGCATAGCCGTCTTGCCTATGCCCTTATCCTTTGCCTTCCGCACGGTACGTGCCTGGGACCGCTCACCGATAGAGATTCCTACACTGGGGCCCGCCATACCTATTGCCAGCCGCGGCCTAAGAACACTACTCTTGCCAACATTCAATCCTATTTTCTTAGACTTGATACCTACGCTCAGCAAGTTAGGGAAACCGATAGACACATCCGGAACGACAGTCCTGCCTGGCTTATCCCATTCTTTGATTGGGATACTGATCCCCACAAACGCTTCCTTGTGCATTCTCTGCGCTTTGGCCGATTCTTCTATGACAGCGAGTCTATCCATTTTGCTACCTCATCGAGTGGTTTATCCTTGAGCTCCTCGTACTCTTTGAGTTGCTCCTCGGACGCTTTTTGTAGCCGCTCTTCGGCTTTCTTGGCCAGTTCATCTAAACGTGCCCTGAAGTCTACCATAGCCTGGCTCTTTGCCTGGAGAGCTTTGTCTGCCGCCACGTCGGTGGTACCGGTGACGGGGAACAATGGTTTATCGCCTCCCCGGAAGAGGTAAACCAACACAATGGAGATGAGCCAGAAAGGTAGGACCAGCCACTTCCACCTCTTCTTTAGCCATAGCCACGCCTTAATCATTTGTTTGCTCCAAACTTCATGTTGAAGCCCTTCTCCAGTACCCGTTTGACGATCTCAAATGCCTTGTCAGATAACCAACCGCACCAGAGGGCAAACAGGAGCCGGGCACCTAAAGCTGTGCCTACTTTTTCTGGGATGGGGATTCCTGGGATGAATATGAACCCGAGCGTGATGACGTATGGATAAACCGGCAGCATTATCTTGAATGGTCGACTCTGCGCCCAGCCTCCGGTAATCTCGCCGAGGGGATTCTTTCTCGTTCCAACTCCCCGGACAACTCCGATGACTGCGAAGGCGGCGAATGCCAAAAGAAAAGCCTGCCAACTCGCCATGACTGTTGTGATGCTCTCCACGCTTACCTCCTAGAACTCGATGTTAAAGTCGTCCCGTGGATTACGGCCGACAACATAGCCCGTATTGGTAGGACTACTACCCACATTAACGGTGCCGCATGTATCGAAAAAGTTACCTAGCGTCATCCCCTGGGTGGTGAATGGGACATCGACATGAGTAGATGAAACAGCGCCACTTCTGAAGAAGCATCCCGTAACGGTGCCATGAGCCGCAACTATATTCCAATTATAGTCGACTATATTCGTACTATAAGTGCCCTCTGAGTAGCATCCCGTGGCGCAAAAAAGGGTGTTGGTATCTGCCCAAACACAGCCATACATCCCACTCGCATGGATACCGGTAAGTGGGCTCGGCGGTAGTGGGCTATCTAAGTAAAACGTACAGCCAGAGAGAATCGCCTTACTGGCGCCATCTACGGCAAGCTGCAGGAAGGTACGGGATGGCCTATCGGCGGTAGCCAGCGTCCTGGAAAAGCTATTATTATTACAAATAACCGTCGCACCAGAGACGGCCCTAATGTCATACCAAGAGTCATCAACGTACAACAATGGGTTAGCATTATAGTCATCACCGCCGGATATACTATGTCCAAATCGATTGTTGTTTATCCTCACAGTGGCGGCATGTTCAATAAGTATGGCATGGTTCTCGATCGAATAGCCCGCGATAATGTGCTGAAAACCAGAATCCCGGAACTCATTGTTTGATATACTGCACTCTCCGTCATACATCGAGATGACGGCGTACAAGCCCAGGTACGCGCCGCCGTCATCTGTCAGGTATCTACCTTCTATGGAATCGAAAATGTTATTGGCTATTATAATTCCTATAACGCCTGCCACTCCCGCATCACGGATAGCACTGCCTGAGAGGCCCTGAAATATATTTTCAGAGATGATTATGTCAGTAAGAGACGCACCCTCAAAGTAGATAGCGGAAGCTTGTACATCTGTTACGGTTCCTACTGTTAACTCTAAGTAACAGCTCGACTTGAACACGTTACCTGTAATCGAGACAGAGGAAAGGGCAACACCAGACGTAATATGGATACAATATTGAGCGCAATAAAGGAGCGTATTACCGGCAACACGCATACTTCCAGCAGAGATGTATATCCCCACCCCTAAATAGGCCTGTCCCAGAACTCCAACTATCATGTTATTCTCGATACGGTGATTGCCTCCGGATGCCAAAATACCTGTGACTGTTAACCCGGTACCCACATGATCGATATAATTATTGATCACACTACAGTAAGCAGAGCCACTATCGAGCCAAATAGCCGCCCCAGTCAGCCACGAAGCAAGGTAGTTGCCATCAATAACAGCGGTTGTTGTGCCATC
>RCNB010001682.1_pt1 | contig 13800 bp, 12 predicted proteins | sample 2041321 | NCBI WGS metagenome assembly RCNB01 (sample SAMN09708232, study PRJNA481090) | Marine sediment metagenome, whole genome shotgun sequencing project. | reverse complement strand
CATCCCGGTTACAGCTATTAGCGCAAATAACTTTTTCATGATCTGTTTTTTAGATTTGTTATAAGTTTAACGAAAATAATGATTCTTGACTATATATAATACAATAATAAGTAAAAACTTCCTTATAATTTGTTACTCACCACCTCATCCAGTTTAGCAGCGCACACTCACACTCACATTCACACCCGTGCTTTCCTGCGGAGAGAGAGGGATTCGAACCCTCGATACCACTCCACGTAGTATACACGCTTTCCAGGCGTGCGCCTTAAACCGCTCGGCCACCTCTCCAAGCTCAAAAACGAGGGCGCAAATTACAAAAAAAATAAATACATCCAACTTTAAGAAATAGTAATTTCGCCGTTAATTGGTTTATTTAAAAGTAGTTTAAGCTCCTTCGCTGCCATTCCTTGGCCAAGGAGGAACATTAGTTTTGTGACCGCGGCTTCGGGGGTGATATCATAGCCGCTTATAACACCTGCACGCAACAGGTGTTCACTGGTTTCATACCGACCCATTTCCACCCTGCCCTGAGTGCACTGCGTAATATTAAGGAAGATAATGCCTCTGTCAGTTGCATCCTTTATCAGGTTATAGAACCATGGATCTGTAGGGGCGTTGCCAGCGCCGAATGATTCCAGGATAACGGCTTTTAAACCTTGACTACTGAGCAGTGCCCTAACCACGGTTTCTGTTATGCCTGGAAAAATTTTCAGTATGGCAATATTCATGTCCAGTTGTTTATGGATCTGCAAGTTTGTATGCCCAGGTTTTCTAAGGAGGTGTTCAGGATAAAACCTTAAATGGACACCAGACTCGGCTAGTGGAGGGTAGTTGGGAGAGAAAAATGCATTGAAATCCTCCGAATTCTGCTTGGTGGTCCTGTTACCGCGCAACAGTTTGAATTCAAAATAGATACACACTTCATGGACCAATGGAATTCCGTCCTTCTCGGTTGCAGCGATCTCTATGCTTGAGATCAGATTTTCTCTGGCATCTGTTCGCAAAGTGCTGACAGGTAACTGGGAACCGGTAAAGATCACAGGTTTATTAAGATCCTGCAGCATAAAGCTGAGAGCTGATGCCGAAAAGGCCATGGTATCGGTACCGTGTAGGATGATGAATCCATCATAGCTTTCGTATCCTTGTTCAATTAATTCTGCTATCCTTATCCAGGTATCGGGTTTGATATTGGATGAATCAACTACCGGGTGGATGGTGACGGGAGTAAACTTAAACCCAAATTTTTCAATTTCCGGTACATGCCTGAGGATCTGATCAAAATCAAAGGGGGTAAGAGACCGTGAACCAGGTCGATTTATCATTCCAATGGTACCACCAGTATAAATGATCATTAAGGATTTTTGCTTCATCGATCAGATATTAATTTTAAACAATGCTGTTGCATTCCGGGTAGTTATATCCGCAATGACATCGAGGGGCTGCCCATGGATCTCAGCCATTCTTTCAGCTGTATATATCAGATATGCAGGTTCATTTCTTTTACCCCTTTTTGGAACGGGTGCAAGGTACGGGGCATCCGTTTCCAGAACAATATGTTCGAGCGCAATATCCTTCACAATTCTGTCGAGTCCGGCGTTTTTAAATGTAACAATTCCTCCTATCCCAATTTTAAAACCATAGTCTATGATCTTACCTGCCTGCCTGGCATTCCCGGTAAAGGCATGAAAAACACCCTGCAGGGAATCATCGTTTTCCTGATCCATTACCTCAAAAATTTCATGGAATGAATTTCTGGCATGAATGACAAGCGGCAAGTGAAATTCTTTTGCCAGTGCTATCTGCAATTTGAAAGCCTCCACTTGCTGATTGAGATTAGTATCATCCCAGTATAGGTCTATTCCTGTTTCTCCAATCCCCCAGAATTCCCTTGTCACCAGTTTTTCTCTAACCAAATTGAGCTTCTGTTCGAAAAATTCATTGACTGATGTCGGGTGAAGGCCAATCATGGGCAGGCAATTCGCAGGGAATTCATCGGCGAGTGATAACAATGAATCCATTGTGGAATCATCTACATTGGGTAGCAGCATTTTCACTATGCCCTGTTCCACCGCATCAGAAACCACCCTGGAACGGTCTTCCTTGAATTCAGGCAGAAAGAGATGGGTATGTGTATCGATTAATATCACCGGGATCTAGCCGTACAAATCTAACAAAAAAACTTCTCTAGATTAAAGATATTAGCATTAACACTTTCAACATCTAACCTATACCTATTCTACTGAAATTTTGTTGGATTTGTACAGATAGCTGATGCTATAACCTCTCTGTGGTTTATGCTGTATATTGGCTTTTTCTTAAGGATGTTAAGTTAGGTGCCTATATTTTGTTGTTAATGCAGCAAAATTCAGCACCGTTTTAACATCCTTGAAAAAATGATATTGTTTAGACTAATCCTTGTGCGAGCATGGCATCCGCCACTTTCACGAATCCCCCGATGTTTGCTCCCTTCACGTAATTTACGTAACCATCTTTCTCTGTACCGTATTTGACACAGGTCTCATGTATGCTTTTCATGATCGTGTGCAGCCTGCTGTCAACTTCCTCACGGGTCCATGGGAGCCTCATTGAGTTTTGGGTCATTTCCAGTCCCGATACCGCCACACCTCCTGCATTCGCTGCTTTACCCGGACCGTACAGGATCTTATGTTGTTCATATATGCTTATTGCCTCAGGAGTAGACGGCATATTGGCACCTTCTGAAATAACCATGCAGCCGTTACCTACAAGCTTTTTGGCATCTTCTCCATTGATCTCATTTTCGGTTGCGCTCGGGAAGGCAGCCTCCCCTTTGATGCTCCAGGGGCGTTCTCCTTCATGATACTGGCATCCATATTTTTCGGCATATTCCGATATCCTGCCACGACGGGTGTTCTTCAAATCCATCACATAGGCAAGTTTTTCAGCATCTATCCCGTCTGGGTCATGAATGAATCCTGCCGAGTCTGAGAGGGTAACAACCCTGCCGCCAAGCTGGTTTATTTTTTCAGTAGTAAATTGTGCCACATTTCCTGATCCCGAAACGATGCATGTTTTTCCCTTCAGTGATTCTCCTTTGAATTGCATCATCTCTTCAGCAAAATAGACAGCTCCATATCCTGTAGCCTCCGGCCTGATGAGACTGCCTCCCCACTCAATACCCTTTCCGGTAAGTACACCTGTAAATTCATTACGGATCCTTTTATACTGCCCATACATGTAACCGATCTCACGACCACCAACACCAATGTCTCCGGCGGGAACATCAGTATTAGGACCGATATGCCTGCATAATTCGGTCATGAAGCTCTGGCAGAAACGCATAACTTCATTGTCTGATTTTCCTTTTGGATCGAAATCGGATCCACCTTTCCCACCTCCCATGGGAAGCGTGGTCAGGCTATTTTTAAAAACCTGTTCGAAGGCCAGGAATTTCAGGATACCAAGATTGACGGTAGGATGGAACCTCAAGCCTCCTTTATAGGGGCCAATGGCTGAACTCATTTCGATCCTGAATCCTCTGTTTATCTGGACTTCTCCAACATCGTCCAGCCAGGGAACACGGAACATCAGGACCCGCTCAGGTTCGGTTATCCGTTCGAGGATTTTGGCATGTTTGTATTTTGGATTTTCCTCAACAAATGGGATCAATGATTCTGCTACTTCCTGTACCGCCTGGTGGAATTCTGGTTGGGCAGGATTTTTTGCCTTGATTAAGGACATGAATTGTTCTACACTGGGATGCATGCTATAAAAGTTTGGTTAAGTTCCACAAAGAAAAAAAAAAATTCAATTCAAACTAATAACCCTATCCCTGATTATAATCTTTAAGTATCTGAATTCTTTTTCTTATAAACCATCAGTAATGATTTAGTGAGGCTGATATTCTCGGTCTTTCAACATGAAAGACAAAAAGGATGTATCATGAAGGAACCTGATGTTTACAGAATTGCCCTTGGCATGATCCCGGGGATCGGGGGCATTACGGCTAGAAAAATCCTTGCTTTTACTGGAAGTGCAAAAGCCGTGTTTTCAGTCCCCAAAAAAACGCTGCTGGGTATACCTGGTGTAGGTGATCTGCTCGCTGACAGGATGCGCAGCTCAGGGATTCTTGACCAGGCATCGCGGGAGCTTGAATTCATCAACAAGAGGAGGATAACATGCCTGTTTTATGGAGAGGATGCATATCCGGAAAGTCTGCTGGACTGTTATGATGCTCCCATGCTGTTATATATGCTGGGTCAGTTTAACCTTAACGGAAGACGGATGATCAGTATAGTGGGTACCCGGCGCCCCGGGTCATATGGTTTAGATATGTGCAAAAGCCTGGTAAGGGACCTGGCCTCCCTGAACCGGGAACTGGTTATTGTAAGCGGACTGGCATATGGTATTGACCATTGTGCCCATAAATCGGCCATGGAATACGGGCTGAATACGGTTGCCGTACTGGGACATGGACTCAGATACATGTATCCGGCACTGCATCGTCCGGTAGCCGAAAAAATTACACGGCAGGGTGCCCTGTTGACTGATTTTGTCAGTGATCAGAAACCGGAAAGAAATAATTTCATCAGGCGAAACCGTATTATCGCCGGTCTGTCAGACGCTACCATCGTGGTGCAGTCAGGACATAAGGGGGGAGCCCTGATCACGGCTGATATTGCCAATTCCTATCACCGGGATGTATTTACTTTTCCCGGCAGGGTGGGTGATCCGGTATCGGCCGGATGCAATCAGTTGATAAAAACACATAAAGCTGCCCTTATTGAAGGAGCCGGGGATGTGGCTTACCTGCTCGGATGGGATATTGACTTGCCGGATGAGAAGGAAAAACAAGAGAAACTATTCCATGGGCTTACGGATAAGGAAAAACAAATCATAGAGATCCTCAGGTCTGAAGGCCATGTGTCACCGGAAAGGATAAGCCTGAAATGCAGTATCCCGGCCAGCAGGATATCGGGGATCCTGCTTAACCTGGAACTTGCCGGTTTGATCAAATGCCTGCCCGGAGATGTTTATTGTACAGATGGATAAGCCCGGTTAACTGCGGACATATAATGACAGCTGCTGCTCAAGCCGGGACAATTCATCACGTGTCAGTGAAGTGACCCCGATAGGTGGATATTTGGCCACGTTTTTCTTTATATGCTGATGCAGGATCAGTACTTTTTTTAGTCCCAGGTTTGTTTTGATAATCTCGTATTTCGCAAGAGCGGTTTTGGGAATTTGCACGACTCTTTTTTTCCGGCCAAGGGGGCGTATTGCATAATATCTAATGATGAGCTTATCACCTTTATCATTGAAATAGAGGTAATTCAGTCCCCTTAGCCAGGAACCGGCCATCAGCAGAATATAGATCGCTGCCACCAGTATGATCCATTGATACTGGGTAAATCCCAGCAGTCCGGGTTTAAACCAGTTAGTAGCCAGCATGGCAACTATTATTACAACAGTAATGATGGCAAGGAGCATTTTTCTCAGGAAGATCCTGATAACGGTTTTTTGGTTTTCGATAGTCATATTGGTTATGGCTTGTTTCTTCTGCGTTTGCTTTCTTCCGTGATCAAGGAGAGTTCCCGGCTGGTTTGTCCGGCCATCGAGGTATTCTCTTCAGTCCTCCTGATAAGATAGGGCAATACATGCCGGACAGGTCCGTATGGAAGGTATTTTGCCACATTATAACCCAGGTGGGCAAGGTTGAAACTGATGTGGTCACTCATCCCGTATAACTGTGAAAACCAGCATCGTTCATCATCTGTGCTAATATTATTTTGTTCCATCAACTGTGTGAGATACATACTGCTATTTTCGTTGTGTGTGCCATTGAAAATAGTCACCCTGTCAATATTCTCAATGGCAAATTTGAGTGCAGCATCATAATCCCTGTCGGTACTCGCCTTATCCGGATGGATGGGGGAAGGATACCCTCCTTCCTGGGCCCTTTTCCTTTCCCTCTCCATATAGGCTCCACGCACAAATTTAATGCCCAGGTAAAAGTCTTTTTCTCTGGCTCTTTTAAGGTCTTCCCGAAACACATCCATACGGTCCCACCTGTACATCTGATAAGTATTGAAAACAATAGCCTTCTGCCTGTTATATTTTTCCATCATGTCCATGACAACCTCATCAATATGATGCTGGTAACAAACATCTTCGGCATCAATCATGATCCTGACATCATTTTCAAATGCAGTGAGGCAAAGCTTGTCCACGCGCTGGAGGAAAAGATCTGCTTCCCCATGCTCTTCAGCAGTCAGCAGGTCACCCGCGCTTCTTTTTTTCAGGACCTCACTGACAATGAATGCAGTTGGCTTGAAAACGGTAAAAGGGATATCCTTATTTCCTTTTGCGTTGGTAACTGTTCGTAATGTTTCATCCAGGGCGGCCTGGATCTGCTGGGGATTTTCCCCACCCTCCACAGAATAATCAAGCACTGATTTAACATTGTACCCGGACAATTTCCGGATGGTGGGTATACAATCCCCAATGGTTTCTCCTCCGCAAAAATGGCTGTATATAGTCGGTTTTACAATCCAGCTGATGGGGAAACGAATATTAATGGCCAGTTTTGACAGTAATCCTCCCACTTTCACAAGTGACCTGTTAGATATGGCTTTGAATAATATATAAGCCCTCCTGAGTTCCCTGTTAGATTTGATTTTAAAGGCAATTTCCGTACTGCTGAAAGAGATCATAGCTGTTTGGTAAGATGATCGACCCTGTTGATACACTGTTTATTAATTATTAAAAGCAAAGAAAGGACCTGGGAACAATAAAATCCATGATAAAGATCAATTCTGCATAAAATTCATACTTTTAAGAGGTAATTATTTATATTGTACAACATGCGGTATCGGTTAGAAAAGGATCATTTGGACCTGATTGGAAGGGTGAGACTTCCTGCATCCAAAAGTATCAGTAACCGGCTGTTGATACTCAATGCACTGGCCGAAAGGCCCGGTACCATAAGAAATCTTTCCGAAAGTGATGATACACAGGTTATGCTGCATGCCCTGGAATTGCCATCGGAAGTGATTGATATCGGGCATGCAGGTACAGCCATGCGTTTCCTGACTGCCTTTCTGAGTATCCGGGAAGGAAAGCATATCCTGACCGGTTCTGAACGTATGCAAAACAGGCCCATCAGGGAACTGGTGAATGCTCTGAACAGCCTGGATGCAACCATATCCTATACCGGGAAGGAGGGGTATCCCCCTCTCGCTATTCAGGGGAAGTCCCTTGAGGGCGGCGAAATATCCATTGACAGCAGTATCAGCAGCCAATATATCAGTGCCTTGATGATGATAGCGCCGGTCCTTCGAAAAGGCCTCAAGATCCATCTTCAGAAAGGGATGGTGTCCTCTTCTTATATCAGGCTTACCAGGGATATTATGTTGGAACTTGGTATTCCTGTTAAATTTTCCGGGACCACCATACAAATTCCATATCATGAAATTAGCGGCAGGGATATATTGGTGGAGGCTGACTGGAGTGCAGCCAGTTACTGGTATTCAATGGCGGCATTTGCTGAAAGGGTTGAACTGACGATAGAAGGACTTTTTATGGAGAGTTATCAGGGAGATGCCGTACTGCCAGAACTGTTCGCTGGACTTGGTGTGCAGACCGAATACTTCCCCGGAGGGATCAGGCTGAAAAAAACAGAAAGGACAATTCATGAACTCAGTTTTAATTTTCTTGAAAGCCCGGATCTTGTCCAGACCATGGCTGTACTCTGTGGTTTGCAGGATATTCCTTTTCGGTTCAGCGGTACCCAGACCCTGAAAATCAAGGAGACAGACAGGGTACTTGCCCTGTGTCAGGAAATGGCCAGGCTGGGGATATTACTTGAAGTGGATCAAAATGGAAACTGGATTCAATGGGATGGCAGGAACAAGGGGGGGAAGGAAAACAGTCCTAGCATCCGAACCTACCATGATCACAGGATGGCTATGGCATTTGCGCCTGCAGCCATGATGATGCCCGGATTGATTATTGAAGATCCCGGGGTGGTTCATAAATCCTATCCCCGCTTCTGGGATGATCTTAAATCAGTGGGATTTACATTGCACGAAGTTTAGGCCTGTCTTTTGTCCCGGAAGAAATTACTCATCAGTTCCCCGCAAACCTCACCGAGGATGCCGGCTTTCACTTTCGTTTTCGGATGGATTAAATCCTGTATGATCCGGCTGTAACCAGCCTTAGGATCAGCTGCCCCGTAGACGATCCTGTCAATTTGTGCCCATGCTGTGGCGGATGCACACATGACACATGGTTCCAGGGTTACATACAGTGTGCACTGGTTCAGGTATTTCGTACCGAGCATGTTTGCCGCAGCAGTGATGGCCAGCATTTCAGCATGTGCTGTTACATCTGACAATGCTTCGGTCTGATTATGTCCCCTGGCAATGATCTGCTGCTCAGCAACGATGACTGCTCCGACAGGAATTTCCTTTTTTTCGAGTGCCTTATTTGCCTCTTTCAGGGCCTCATTCATAAAATACTCATCAGAGAAGAGAGGATACATCATGAATTATTCTCTTTTCTTGTTATTTTCGCAAAGTAATAAGAAAACCTGATCAATAAAACATATTATGTACAGAACACACACCTGTGGGGAATTGAACCTTGAACAACTGAACAAAACTGTAAGCCTGGCTGGATGGGTCCAGCGTTTGCGGGACCTGGGAGGAATGACCTTTGTCGACATGAGGGACCGGTACGGAATTACTCAACTTGTTTTCAACATGGAAGATAACCGTGACCTTTGCCTGGAAGCAAGGAAGCTTGGGAGGGAATTTGTTATCCAGGTCACCGGTAAGGTGGCTGAGCGCAGCAACAAAAACCCCAAATTGCCTACTGGTGAGATTGAGATTGTCATCGAAACATTACGGATCCTGAATCCTGCAGAGGTTCCTCCTTTTACTATAGAAAATGAGACAGACGGGGGTGATGATCTCAGGATGAAATACAGATATCTTGACCTCCGGAGAACCCCGATCAGGAAGAACATGGAATTGCGGCACAGGATGGCACAGGAAGTAAGAAGATACCTGGATTCCCAGGGTTTTTTCGAAGTGGAAACACCATTCTTGATCAAGACCACACCAGAGGGGGCGAGGGACTTCGTCGTACCTTCAAGGATGAACCTGAGTCAGTTCTATGCATTGCCACAGTCCCCCCAAACTTTTAAACAACTTCTCATGGTGGCTGGCTACGACCGTTATTTTCAGATTGTCAAGTGTTTCAGGGATGAAGACCTGAGGGCTGACCGGCAGCCGGAATTTACACAGATAGATTGCGAGATGTCCTTTGTGGAGCGGGATGATGTACTCGACACCATGGAAGGACTGGCCAAGCATCTGTTCAGGGAGGTTTTAGATGTGGAGATCGAAGGAGCATTTGAAAAGATGCCATATGACACCGCCATTGCTGAATATGGAACGGATAAGCCTGACCTGAGATTTGGAATGAAGATCAAAGAGCTGACATCAATGGTTCAGGGAAAAGAATTCCAGGTATTTGACAGTGCAGATTACACTGGTGGTATCTGTGCAGAGGACTGTGCAGGATATTCCAGGAAGGAATTGGACGGACTGACGGACTTTGTAAAACGGCCCCAGATAGGAGCCAAAGGATTGATCTATATTAAATACAATGAAGATGGTACCTTCAAATCAACCGTAGATAAGTTTTTCAGTGCAGAAGACCTGAAGTCAGTCGCAGACCAGTTTCATGCCAAACCAGGTGACCTGATACTAATCCTTGCTGGTGAAAGATCATCAACGTTGAATGCACTGTCTGAGTTAAGGCTTGAAATGGGAACCCGGTTGGATCTGAGGAGCAAAGATACATACCATCCGCTCTGGGTGGTTGATTTTCCATTACTGGAATGGAATGAAGAATCCGGACGCTATCATGCCATGCACCATCCATTTACCTCTCCCAAAATGGAAGACCTTGAGCTTTTTGACACGGAACCAGGCAAAGTACATGCAAATGCTTATGATCTGGTAATCAATGGAGTAGAAATAGGCGGAGGGTCCATCAGGATACATAATGAGAAATTGCAGAAGCTGATGTTCAAAAATCTCGGTTTTACCGATGAGGATGCAGTGGAGAAATTCGGCTTCCTGATGAGCGCTTTTCGTTATGGTGCCCCGCCACATGGAGGCATAGCCTTTGGATTTGACCGGTGGGTGGCTCTTTTTGCAGGATTGGACTCCATCCGGGATGTTATTGCCTTCCCGAAGAATAACTCCGGCCGTGATGTGATGATTAATACTCCATCAGGTATTTCTGATGAACAGCTCAATGAACTCAATCTTTTGTTAGGGCCTCGTAGAGATTAGGCTCAGGGAGTAAAATATTAACCATTTTTTGTTGAAAAGTTCTAATGCAACTTCTGTGTGGTTTCTTGTAATCATTTCTAATTTAACCGCCAGAATTATCAACCAATCGCACTATGCTGAAGTTAAAAATTGAGGGTGGGGTTTATAACATTTCGTTCCACAAGACCAACAGGTTGAATTCCCTTATTGCTGAGTCACTGCGTGAAGAACTGTTTAAAATTGTTTCCAAGCCAGGCAGGGAAGTAAAGCTCAGTATGAAAGGGATCAGTTTTATTGATAGCTCAGGCTTCGAGGCCATCATGGCCGTTGTTAACCGGGCCAGTGAGATTGGCAGCAGATTCAGGATCTGTAATGTCTCATGGGAAGTTTATGAACTGCTAAAGTTGATGAAGCTTAAGGTAACACTTGAGATCGATCCTATCAAAGCAAAGGAATTTATTCATGCTGTTTGAACACCTATTGGACCTGGATGATCTTCTCGTTACTGCCGATCTTACCTTCCGTGGATATTCCTTCCACGACTAAATGGAAGGTTGAACTTATATCTGAGCAATAAAAACTGATCCGTGCAAATCCGGTAGAATCAGTCCTGATATTTGGATCCCAGTAAAGCGTAGTTCTGTAGTCTTCCACCAGGTCGTCGAACCGGGTCCCGTATTTCGGAGAATAAAACTCCCTGGGTCTGTGGTAACCGAGCATATCGAACTTCAAAATCCCTTTGATCATAAATCTACCCCGGATCGTAAAAATTGCAATGACACCATTGGCGCCGCGCGAGCCATATATAGCTGCGCTGGGTCCTTTCAGCACTTCTATCCTTTCTACATCCATAGGGTTCATACTCTGTACAGCTGACACATCAACAGGGATATTGTCAATCAGGTAAAGGGGTTCATTACTGCCAATTAAGCTTGAGGGTCCACGGATCAGTACCGTATTGCCAGAAACCTGAACGCCAGGGATCCGGCCCTGTATCATATCCAGCACCGAACTATAGGTCCTCATATCATCAGTCACTTCGAGTACGTAATCAGGTGTACGGTAGATCCCTTCGGTAACCACCTGCATGGTATCTATTTCTTCGGCTGGTGGTGGTTTGAACCTGTTCGTCCCCCGGACGGTCATATCCCTGGAATAGGAAGAATAGATCTGTTCAGTTTCCGGAAGGTCATTGTCATCGATATATATGACCAGGTTTTTCCTCCCGTTTTTTCTCCGGGCTGTAATCTCAACCTGTATGGTGTCTTCATAATCCGGAAGGTCGAAGGAATACCGTCCGCGATTGTTGGTACGTGTTACAAATACATCATTGAATTCACTAACGACGGTCAGGGTCACCGGTAAGTCTTTCAATGGGCGATCAAAGAGCTCTTTGGTGATTCTGCCGTGGACGCCGATGCCTGTCTGGATGGGATACTGGATCTCCAAAAGGTTCTCATTCACGACATCATTCCAGATAAATCTTCTCCAACCCTGTGTCATCAGCAGGTAATCCAGTGCACCAACTGGATCCTGGTTATTTTCATCAAAATAGTATTCCGGTTTCTCAATTCGCCCGGTCAGATCGGAGGCAAGCAACAAGTTAGTGATGATCCCTGATTGGAAATCAGCAGCATTATTAACCAGGTCACGGTCTGAGACAGCCAGTGAGAAATTTCCTTCTACGGGATTATCCTGCTGGTCAGTTACAAGGAAAGTAATATCAACCTTTTCCCTGGGTTTGAATTCCGATTTTTGTTTCAAAACTGCAATGCGCAGCAGATCCTCAGACCTGACAAAAACCAGCCTTTCACAACGCGGTTCACGCTGGTCGTCGAAGAGGGTAATATGAAGAATTCCGCTGGGGGCATCATTGAGCGGGATATCCAGGGTCCTGCTCCCGTTGACCAGCTGTACCTGTTGGCTGTAGACTACCTTGCCCCTCAAATGGCAGGCAACCACGGCCATTGGATCGGAGAGGGTGCTCGTTATGCTTAATTTAAGCTGTTTGTCCCGGTTCTCCAATACACTGAGAACGTAGCCTGACTCCAGGGTTTCAGGTAAATTGAAGCGGAAATCCTTACCATTCTCCATAACAACCTCAGCATGGTATTTCATTCCCTCCTCAGGGACAAAACTGAAGGCTCCCATACCCAGGTGTTCACTGCTAATGGAGCTGACTATCTTTTTCTTATTATCAAGGATATTCCCTTCGATGTGAATGCCAAGCCCGAGTTCATTTACCGCCTTGAATCCCACCCTGCTTTCCAATCCGTCAACCAGATAGCCACCCTCAGGAAAGAACTGAATATCAATGTTTTTTGACTTACGCATGCTTTGTTTCTTATGCCTCTTATTGGCCAGTTTGTCATCCCTGTACAAGGTGAGAGTATGCTCGGGATTCCAGATATTAATATCGAGCTTGAAGAAGTATTCCTGGCCGAAATTTCGCATCCAGTTAGTGTATGCCCTCATCTGGTACAATCCCTCGGGAATGGTATCGGGAAGGAAAAAATCACCATTCGCAAAGCCGCGATCCAGCTTGACCATCTGTATCAGGTTTGTGACGCCAAATGAGTTAACCAATTCAACGATGAGGGTTTTACTGATGGTATCAGCTTTGTGGGTTCTTGCGTCCACCAGGTATGCCTTATACCAGATTTTTTCACCAGCATGATAGGCAATATTATCTAGATGAAGGTAGACCTTCTGTTGTGGATACCGCTTGAAATAGGTTTCCAGTTTTTTCTGCAGGTTGGGAAATGAGATCCGGGGCTGGTAAATCAGGCTCAAAGATAGTATTCCGATGATTCCGGCAAGAAATGTAACCAGTTTAATTCTCCTTTTCATATCCTTCTGTATATAATCTCACTAATACTATGATATACGGGAGCCAATTTACCCTATCATCAGCTGCCTGTTTTTTTTAACTCCACCCAGTATTCCAGGGCCCGCCGGGTATGGGGTATAACAATTGTTCCACCTATAAGGTTCGCTACGGCGAATATTTCCATGATCTCTTCAGTAGTAACATTATGCTCAAAACATTTATCCAGGTGATATTTTACACAATCATCACAGCGCAGGACCATGGAACTTACCAGTCCCAGCATCTCCTTGGTCTTCGCCGTCAGGGCACCCTCCATGAAGGCATTGGTGTCAAGGTTGAAGATCCTTTTGATCACCTTGTTGTCCTGCGCCAGCAGTTTCTCGTTCATCTTTTCCCGGTAGGCCCGGAATGATTTGATCATGTCAGTCCCCATTTAAATATTATTTAGATTAATTATCAGGTTTACTGGCATATTTCCCAACAAGCATGGCAATCAGAATGGCCACATACATGGGTCCAAGAATGGACAACATGATGGTGATTGCCCTGGCTTGGTCAGAGAGGGGTAAAATTTCACCATAACCAAGGGTAGTCATGGTAACAAAACTATAATAGAGTGCCTCCATGGTATTGAGTTCTCCTGCT
>RCNB010001681.1_pt1 | contig 13805 bp, 23 predicted proteins | sample 2041321 | NCBI WGS metagenome assembly RCNB01 (sample SAMN09708232, study PRJNA481090) | Marine sediment metagenome, whole genome shotgun sequencing project. | reverse complement strand
GTAAATGTGCAGACTAAACAATATGGATAAAGAAAAACTATTAGAAGCTTATGAAAGTGTGTTGCTTAATGAAGCTACCGAAGAAGATCAAGTTTCCAAAGCTCTTGAAAAGATATTTGGCGTTAAAGTAGCAAAAGTGGAAGTCAGAAGAAAGATTGATATTCAATGGAGAGGGGGAATTATTGATCAGGATTCTCCTGAATTCTTTGACAAGATAGATGCTTTTGAAGCTGTTGTTGCCAAAAAGCTAAAAAAACAAGGTATAAGAACCTTTGTGAATTGGAACTTAACAAACTTAGAAATTAAGGAAATATAATATGCTATATGAATCCGAAAATCAAAAAATTCAAGAAGCCTATGAAAATATTCTTGATGAAGCTATAAAAAATATCACTCTTGATAAATCAGATGTAAAGGGAATGATTAAACATATTATGAAGAATACTCATAAAGATTACAAAGGATCAAAGGGTAATAGTGTAATGCCACCATTTGACCTTTATAATAAAACAGTTTTAATGGACTTAGATAAAGCACCTGCCAAAGATGTTCAGCATGTTTTTAAGTCTTTAGGTGGAAAATTTAAATAAAAAGGGGTATAAAAATGAATTTATATGAAGACAGACTAAACAGAGATTTTAATGCAACAGATGAGAACGATAGACTACTTAGTGCTTATGATAAAGTTCTTAAAGAACAGTATATGCTAGATGAAGATTCTACAGAAGACGCTAAGAAAACTGTTGATGCTATTGCCGGGGCAACAAAGAAAGATAAAGATGGTGATATCCATAAAATGGCACAGGGAATGTTGAAATCCTTTGCCAAAAACAAGGGTTTTTCTAAAGAGCAAGCCCAATGGATTTATAAAACATCTCAAATGTTATTTAAAAAATAGGAGGTTTTATGAGAGAGGACACTAATGACAGAGTGTTAGAAGCCTATAGGAGAACTGTTCTTAATGAACAGAAGGAATGCCCTGAAGGACAGAAGTGGTGAGATAAGAAAAAAGAATGTGTTCCAGTTGGAACAGGAAAAAAAAATGTAGATGAGAGTATAAAATCTTCTTTTGGTGGATACCATTTAAAAGACGATATCTTAGCAGGTGTTACAGTTGAGGAACTACAAGATACGTTATATTCTAATATACCTAAAGAAAAACTAAATGCTAAAGTAGTCAAAAAAGAATTTGATAAGCTTGTAAAAATGAAGATGAAAGACGCATTGCCTATACTCAGTAAGGTAGCTAAAGAAATGGTTCAAGACCTTCAATCTCTTTAAATAGCCTAAAGTAGTCAAAAAAAGTGAAGCTCAACATTGGGGATATACCTCAAAGTTGGGCTTTTTTTATTCATAACCAATTAATATTATAAATATATATTAGAAAATAGTATAGGAGGGTTAAAGCTTATGGATAAACTTCTTGAAATGCTTGGTATCCAGAAATTGGATGAAAAAGAACAGGAAGCAGTCAAAGAGAAATTGGAAACTTTGATTGACTTAAAGGCCAAGGAAACAGTAGATGAAATGCTTACCACAGAGAAAGACAAACTTATTGAACAGTATGAAGAAAAGTTTGATGCCTATAAAGAAGATATAACCTCAAAATTTAGTAATTTTGTGGATGAGATTCTTGATGAGCAAATGACAATTCCCGATAAAGTTCTTGAGTTTGCGAGAAAAGGTGAACTTTACTCTGATCTGATTGAGCAATTTAAAGTTAGACTTGGTGTTGATGAGGGACTGTTGGATGAGGAAGTTAAAGCTCTGTTAAAGGAAGCTAAGACTGAAATTCAGAACCTTAGAAGTCAACTTGATGAATCAATTTCCGACAAACTTGAGGTCAAAGGTGATGCTCAAGAATTGGCCGCAGAACTTTATGTTCGCAAGAAAAGTGATGGTTTAACAGTTGAACAAGCCACACATGTCATGCAAATGTTAGAGGGTGTCAAGGACAGAAATGAAATTGACAGAAAATTCGAAGTCATTGTTGAAGCTTACAGCAAAAATAACGATGATGATGATGATGATGATGATGATGATGATGGAAAGAAAAAGAAGAAAAAGAAAGGAAATCCCTTTGCTAAAAAGGGTAAAGATGAAGACGATGATGATAAGAAAGATGAAGGAAAAAAAGGAAAAGGAAAAGTCCTAACTGAAGATGATGATCTTAATGATGATACTCTTGATGAAGATGATGATTCTCCTTTTAAACAACATCTTAATAGATACGTTAGCATCTTGAAAGAGAATAAAATGTAAAAAAAATTCTGTTAGAAGTAAGAAGTATAGTATAAATTAAACAGGAGGGAAGACAATTATGAATATTAGAGACTTAGTTAAAAAATGGGATGCTGTTCTTACAGAGGGCAAATCTATTGAGTCTGACAGAGTAAAGAAAAGTACGGCAATCATGCTTGAGAACCAACATAATTTCCTTATGGAGACTACAGGTTGGGGATCAGGAGCGGATTCATTGGGTGCAGGAGATGGTAGAGGGATTGACGGAGCTACTTATCCTACTTCCGGTATGTTTCACAAAATTGCAGTACCTATGGTAAGAAGAACTTTTCCTGAATTGGTAGCTCATCAGTTGGTTGGTGTTCAGCCGTTGACAGGGCCGGTTGGTCTTGCATTTGCTCTTAGATTCAGAGCAGGTAATACATTTGGAACTTATGTCGCTAATCAGACAGAGTTAGGTTATAATAACATTGACTCTACCTATTCCGGTTCTTATATCACATCAGCAGGTGAAGCACTTGGCTCAAAAGCCGGTTCTGGTGTTGGTAATGATATTGGTCTTGGATTGGGTGTTGGTGATCATATTCGAGAAGTCAACCTGACAGTTGAGAAGACGCAAGTAGAAGCTAAAACTAGAAAGTTGAGAAGTAGATGGTCTCTTGAGATTGCTCAAGACCTTAAAGCTATGCATGGATTGAATCTTGAAGAAGAAATGATGGATATTCTTGCTTACGAAATCACTCAGGAAATTGATAGAGAGCTTATAGCCGCTATTGATGCCACCGTGAGAGGGGTTTCGGGGTATGACACCACATGGGATTTCTTGGCATCAGCACAAGGGGTTAAGGGTAGATGGGAAATGGAAAGATACAGAGAATTGTATCACCATGTTATCAGAAGAACTCAGGATATCGCAATCAACACAAGAAGGGGAAGTGGTAACTGGCTAGTAGGTAGTCCAAGAGCCATTGCTATTCTTGAAACTCTAGCGGCTTTTGCTATTGCTCCTGTTCCCGGTGACGTAACTACGCAACCTACAGGTGTTTCCAGAATTGGTTCACTTGATGGTAGATTAGTTGTCTACAGAGATACATTCGAAAGTAGAGATCAGCTAATTGTTGGTTACAAAGGGCCTAGTGAGTATGATACAGGTGTTATTTACCTGCCTTATATTCAGCTATTGGCAAGCAGAGCGGTTTTTGAAAACTCATTCCATCCTACGGTTGGTCTGATGAGTAGATATGCGATCCATAATCACCTGTTCGGTGCTAGAGAATATTACCAACTGATTCAGTTGACAAATATTCCTCAATAAGGAAAGCAGTAAAAAGGAAATAATAAAAGGGAGACCCCTGAAAAGGTTTCCCTTTTTTATTATGGATGCCCTAAAAACCCTTTGATTTTCTTATCAGAAGGTTCAATAAGATATGCAATAGCATACATTTCTTGAAGTGATAGGACATTTCTAGGAGAGTGCATATTACATTCAATAATTCTATTTTGTCCAGTTAGTTTAATTTCATACCTTTCACAGTAAGCATGTACCTTACCAAATTCAGATTTACAGTAACATAAAGTTTTACAGTTAAAGCACATACCAATCAAATCTTCTAAGGCATTTTTCCTACTAACACCATGAGATTCATAGGAATCCATTCCTAAATTAGCAGATGCCGCTTCTAAATTATCTTCTACTGATCTTCTTTCAGTTTTTTCCATATCAGCAAGTTTTCTACTCATATATATTATCCTTCCACCATCATTTCCTCATGGTCGGGAATTTCATATGTTGTATCATCCCATAGTTTACCATCAGGCATGTATATTAACATAGATTTATCAAATTTCTTCCTTGCCTTCATTCGCCATTCTTTTTTAGGTGATACCAAAGCTATGATAACAAGGAAACCTTGCTTTTCAGCAATAGAAGCAAACTTGGCAACAGCCATAATATGATTTTCTCTATCCTCATCTTCATAACCTTGATTTTCAAATGTATCTCTAACAGTATCCCCATCTAAAAGCAAGACTTTTTTACCGCTTCCTTCAAAAAGCCGTTTCAATCTTTTAGAATATACCGTTTTCCCTGAACTTGAACATCCTGTTATCCAAATAACCATATTAATCTTCCTCTTTTATAAAATCAAATTGTCTTACCTTAATATTTGTTTCCTTTAAAAGATATCTTGCTGATTGGTCATAAAATGAATCCTGTTTAACACAAATGATTTCCTCAATACCTGCATTTTGGATTTCAATCAAGCATGGAGTACAAGGAATTCCACAAGACATATAGATTTTAGTACCTTTTAAAGCATGTAGACCCATTCTTGCAGAATTAACGATAGCATTTCTTTCAGCATGACCCGCCACACACCATTCTAAGCCTTGTCCTGATTTAAATCCCATTTCAGGGACATACCGTGGGCATTTACCTTCCAAATCATCTTTAAATTTTTTGAAAAGACCATTACTGTTCATTAAAAGGAATCCTGCTTTATCCCTCATTTCCTTGTCAACTAACCATCTCTTATCACAAGTTCTTACCCCTCTTGGTGGGCCATTATATCCAGTTGAAATAATTGTTTTATCCAAAACAATAACAGCACCAATCTTTCTTGAAAGGCATTTTGAGTTTGAAGCTACTGTTCTACACATATTATAAAAATATTCATCCCATGATCTAGGATTTTCTACATCTACAGTATAGTGATTAATCATTTTTCATCTCCTTTTTGGTTGTTTAATAGAAAGTTTCCTTTCCTTTAGATAATTCTAAATTTAGGGTATTTCTTTAATATAATAAGGTCTTATGTATCATTATAGATAAAACGAATAGAAATTTTCTTTTGCATTGATATTCATATTAATATTCTTATAATGGCATTATATCATTGATTTTTAAATTTGTTAATTGACTTTTTTAATTTTTTTTGGTAAGGTGGATATAAATATCTATATTAACACCAATTAGTAAAGGGGGAACTTGTAGATATGCCAAGAAATAATAATGAATTAAATTTGGATGGATTAGATGAAATTTTTGCAGATGCAGATGAAACAGATAGAGAATTTTCTGAAAAAAGTGTTGACTTTAAGACAAATATAGACTATGATGATGCATTAGAAGCGTTGAAGAATAACATATTTAATGCTAATGAGTTGCTTGAAAAAATTCAATATGAAATGAATAATGGGAACTTTAGTGCAAGATTGGCTGAAGTGGCAGGGAGTATTATAAACTCAATCACTCAATCATCAAAGGAGATTCTTTCTGACAAAAACTATGGGGAATACATGCAGGTTAGAAAAGCTTTAGTACAATTAAAAGCTAAAGAACTTGAAATTAAAGAGCAAAAAATATTGACAGGTAGTGGGCCTAGAAACCAAACCAATGTTCTTGTGACTTCAAGAGAAGACTTATTGAAGGTTTTGGAAAGTAAAAGACCAAAACAAATCATACAGCAAACTGAAGAAACTGAAGAAATCGTAGTTATAGAAAACTAAACTGTGAAAGGGGATAAAAAATGAACGTAACGAATCAAGATTTTAGAGACATTGTAATGAAACAACAGGAAGTTGTTGGGCCTAGCAAGTGGGATGGTACAATTATTGATTATATGGAGATGATTCAAGCCAATCCTGCTATTGGTATGCTTGCTCCTGCAAGGGTCTACAATATGATTATGAGGAATGGGGTTCAGCCTGTTGCTGAAAACCGGAAGACCAAAGGCTATGAAGACCTTGTATCATATGACTTTTTTAAGGGAAAAATCTTTGGCAGTTATGAAGCAATTCATGACATGATGAAATTCCTTAAAGCTTCCGCAAGGAGAACGGAAACAGGCAAAAGAATTCTGATGTTGATGGGGCCTGTTTCTTCAGGTAAGTCTACCATTTCTGCCTTGATTAAAAGAGGACTTGAAATGGATGAGACTCCTATATATGCGCTTACAGGGTGTCCTATTCATGAAGACCCCTTGCATGTTGTTCCATTGCTTAATAGACCTGAATGGAATGATCGGTTAGGAATTAAAATTGAGGGTGAACTATGTCCTGTTTGTCAGTTGAATATGGATAATAGATTTACTGATGAAAAAGGCATTATCAGGTGGCATGATCTTCCTGTTGAGATGATTAAAATTTCTGAACAGCGGAGATGTGGTATTGGAACTTTTACTCCTTCAGACCCCAAAAGCCAAGATATTACTGAACTTATCGGTAAAGTCAACATGTCCAAACTGCATATGTATGGTGAAAGTGATCCAAGAGCATATCAGTTTGATGGTGAATTACAAGTTGCTAACAGGGGAATCATTGAATATATTGAAATCCTGAAAGCAGATATCAAGTTTCATCATGTCTTGATTACTCTTGCTCAAGAAGGGGTTATCAAGGCACCGGGATTTCCTCAAATGTCCCTTGATGAGCTTATTCTGTCTCATACCAATCAGACAGAATTTGATAAGTTTGTAGCTGATAAGGCAAATGAAGCATTACATGATAGAATGTATTATGTCAAGGTGCCTTGGAATGATACTATTAAAGATGAGATTGAGATTTACAAGAAGCTGATTGCTGAATCTGAATTCTCTGAAATCCACATTGCACCGGGGGCATTGGAAGTTGCGGCTCAATTTGCCATTCTTACAAGGTTGTATTCCACTAAAAAGATCAACCTGATCAAAAAAATGAAGCTCTACAATGATGAGTATCTTGATGAATTTACCAAGGGTAAAGATAAAGATATCAAAATCATCAGACAGGAAGGTAGAGACAATGGTGAATGCATGAGTGGTATTTCTCCAAGATTTATTACAAATGCTATCAATATTGCTCTTGGTCAAAAAGAGAATGTTGAAACAGGGGATGAAAAACTCAAGGGATGTATTACCGCTCTTGATATGATTAGAGCATTAAGGGATAACTTTGAACATCATATTGGTGGTCAAGAAAAAGACAAAGACACCTATATGAATCTGCTTACAGCTAAAGAAGAATCGGTTGTATCAGAATATAAGGAATTTGCTAAGAAAGAAGTGGCAAAAGCCTTTGTTCATGCCTTTGATGATCAAGCCGAAGAACTTCATGAAAGGTATGATATAAACTGTAAAGCATTTTGCAAAGATGAGACTATCTTTGATAAAATTACAGGTGAATATATGGAACCTGATGAAAAGATCATGAGAGCAATTGAAGAACTTATCCCTGTTCCCAATGAAGCTAAAAGGGAATTTAGAAAAGGTGTTTTTGTCTATAAAGCTGATTGCCTTGAAGAAGGTAAAAAGTGGACATGGGATACATATCAACCTCTTAAGGAAGCAATTGAAAAGAAACTGATGCATGACCTTAAAAATGTGGTCACTCTTTCCATTGCAAATACTGTTTCCACATCTGCAAAAATAAAAGGCCGAAGAACAAAAGCCCTTAGAACTTTGAAGAAAAAAGGGTATTGTGATCATTGTGCTACAGCATTGCTTGGATTTGTGGGTGAAATCCTTAGAAGGGAAAACTAAAAAGGGGGGGTCAAACCCCCCTCATTTCCAAGTATATAATGTAAAGGAATAAACATGTCAATTGTATATCATGAAGATTGGCCTATACAAAAAGGTCTTAAAGATGCCAAACGGCACCAAAAGAAGATTGATGATGCCATTAAGAAAAATGTAAGAGATGTTATTGGCAATGAAGATATCATCACTTCTGAAGGAAAAAAGAAAGTTAGAATCAAAGTCCAAGGAATGAAGGATTTTAGATTTGTTCACGGTAATACTGATGGTAGTGGTGGGGGTGGCATTGGTCAAGGAGATGGAAACGCAGGTGATGTAATTGGCAGAAAACCGGGGAAAGGAACGGGGCAAGGCAATAAGGGTGGTCAAGGTCATGGTCAAGACATGGAAACAGAAGTGGATGTTGATTATCTGCTTGATATTATGTTTGAAGACCTTGGACTTCCTTGGTTAGACCCAAAGAAAAAGAATTCTATTGAAATCCCTAAAGGATGGAAGTTTGAATCTATTTCTAAAAAGGGAGTCTATTCCAGAATCCACAAAAAAAGGACAATGAAAGAAGCTATTAAACGGAATGTCCTTTTTATTCGAGAAATCATTGCCAATACTCCATTAAAAGAACTTATTGAAACTGGTGGTGATAGGGATTTTCAAAAAGCTCAAGAAGATGCGGGAAAAGCTTTACAGCAAGGCAAGGGGGATATTGAAGAAGCTATTAGAATCATCAATGATGATGAACTAGATAGCTCTGAATCAAGTGGATTTTTAATCCATGATGATGATTTAAGGTTCAAACAGATTGAAGAAGATGTAGAAATTTGTTCTAAAGCTGTTGTGTTTGCGCTGATGGATGTTTCTGGATCAATGACTCCTGATAAAAAGTACCTAATGAAATCCCTTCTGTTCTGGATGGTATCTTGGTTAAGAAAGCAATATGAATTTGTTGATATTAGATTTATTCAGCATACAGAAGTTGCTACTGAAGTGGATGAGAATACGTTCTTTTATGGTGGGGAATCAGGTGGAACTATGGCTAGCTCTGCCTTTAAGAAAGCAAACTATATCATAGATACTGAATATCCTGTTGATGAATGGAATATTTATACAATATACTGTTCTGATGGGGAAGATTTTGATCCTATGAGTGCCATATCTGAAATGGAAGATATGTTAGCTAAAAATATCAACATGCTTTCCTATATTGAGATTAAACCCTATCATGATACGATGGATGAGGACATGAGATATCAATATGGATACTCAACCCTGCTACCTGAATGCTTAAAAAAGTGGAAATTTCAAGAATCAAGCATGGGAAAAGAGGGTAAATTCTGGATCAATAATGATTTAAGGTTTTTGTTATCTGTCATTAAAGATAAAAAGCAGATTTGGCCTTGTTTACAGCATATGCTAGGTATACATCCTGAAAGGAATGAAGCATGAAAGATAATGAGCTAAAAAGACTGAAAAAGATTGAAAATAGAATCTATGAAATTGCTAAAGAGAATGGTCTTAAGTTTTGTGATATAGAATTTGACATAGTTCCTCAAGAAAAAATGTTCGAAATTATGGCATATGGTATGCCGGGACAGATTTCCAATTGGAAATATGGTAGGGACTATGAAAAGACAAGAACCATTTATGAAAAGATGGGTGTAGGACTGCCTTATGAAGTGGTGGTTAACACCATCCCTGCAAGAGCATACCTTATGAAGGATAATACATTTGCTCTGCAAGCGTTGATCATAGCACATGTTGTAGGGCATGTTGCTTTTTTCAGAATGAATAGATACCATATTGAAAACAATGAGGAAATAGCAAGTAAGCTTGCTATCGCTTCTCAAAGGTTTGAGGACTATGAACGAAAGTATGGTATAGATTTGGTAGAACAGACTGTTGATGCAGGGCATTCTATCATGCTTCATTCAAACCCTTGGTTAAAAGATGAAACTGAATCTGAAAAGCTTGAAAGGATTTTTGAAAGAGCAAAGAAGAAGAAACATGATAAAGCTTCAACAGAATTCGGGGAATTCTTTGAAGAAGACCATAAAGCCGATATAGAAAGAGAACAATGGAACAATAAGCTTTATATGTCCCTTAAAAATAAAACTCCTGTTCAGCCTAATGAAGACCTTTTAAGATATATCATAGATCATTCTAGATGCCTTTCTGATTGGCAAAAAGATATCTTGGAAACTATAAGAGCATGGGGGCAATACATTTGGCCTAATATGAACACTAAACATATGAATGAAGGATTTGCTACCTTTTGGCATGAACGAATTTTAAGACAGTTATTTAGGGAAGGGTTGCTTACTGCTGAAGAACATGCAGAATGTAATTATACAAACTCTTTAGTAAAAGCTAAACATCCTTATTCCATGAATCCTTATTTGGTTGGGTGTGAGATATGGGAAGACATTGTTGATAGATGGGATAAAGGTAAGCATGGGGATGAATGGAAAGAGATCAATAATCATGAAGATAGAATAGCCTTTGATAATAAAGAAGGCAGGGGCATGGAAAAGATGTTCAAGGTTTTACGGACTTCCAATGATTGGATGTTCATGAGTAGCTTTCTTACCCCCGATCTTATCAGGAAATTAAAACTCTACCTGTATGTTAAAATGGTGAATCCATTTGTTGAAGAATTGGTTATTGCTGATAAGATAGCTGATGAAATAAAAGCTATCATTGTAAGAAGCTTTGCTCATAGTGGTATTCCTAAAATATTCATTATTGATGGAAATCACCTTTCAATGGGTGAACTACTGTTGAATCATGAACATATCGGGGTTGACTTGCTTCCTGAATATGCTCAAAAAACATTAGAGCATATTCAGTTTTTGTGGGGTGAAAAATGTAATCTCCAAACCACAAAAACTAAGCAAAAATTCGTATATACAGCAAATAAAACAAAGGATACTATTGGATTTGATGATAGTGAGTTTGGGAATATTACACAATAAAGTTAACAAGTTATGTTTATTAGCAGGGGTATGGGACTACGAATCCATATCCCTGTTTTAGTTTAAAGTGAAATAATCCTTGACATTGTTTCTTAGATAAGATAGAGTTAAATCAACAAAGGGGGGAAACATTCCAGACTTTAAAAAAATGTCAAGTGATGAATTTAGCGATTGGTTATTATTCGAAAGTCCTAATGCTGAAGAATTTTTCAAGATTTACGACTTGCTAAGATATTCAACACAAACTGCTCAAGATGATTTTATAAATCATACACATAAATCATATATGGAAAAATAAAATGTCACCAATACTTAAAGCTGAATTAAATAATATAATGGACTGTTTTACAGGAGCAGATGGAGGGGTTACTTTTTTCAAAGTTAAATGTGGGCTTGAAGACCTTGAGAAACAAGGAAAAAAAGGAGACATTGAAGCTAGAGAAATATTAAAAACGGTAACTCGCTTTTCTCAATTAATTAATGTATTGTCAAAATAAAGCTTGACAGAGTTTCTTGAATAAGATATATATAGTCTATAACACTCAAGGGGGGAACCAAAATGACCGAATTAATCCATGTCTTCAAAACTGATCTTTCGGATTTCTTCAAAGAAGCTTTTGGTTTTCGCCCTAGGAATCTTAAAGAGTGGTGGACTCCTGAAGAACTCAAAGCTGAATATGACTATCTTGGTGATGTATGTAATGCCAATGATAGGGATGAAAAAATCCGTGAAGCTGAAGCTCTTAAGGATTTCGAAGAACTTATTCATGAAACCATTTGTCATGGTGCTAAAGATAGAAAGACCGCTATCAGATGGTTGGTTGATGGTGAAGACCTTGAATTGAATGAACCTGATCTTCAGTATTTCTTTTGGGGTCATGGTCTTTCTTATGAAATTCAGAATGAATGGTCTGGTAGGTATGGAAGATGTTAAAATGGTAATCAACAAAAATAAAAATAAAAGAATTAAATGGAATTGCAAGGACTGTCAATGTAATGGGTGTCCTGTTGATTGTCCTGCAAGTTGTGATGGGAAAATTCGTATACTGGATTGTAAAGTTGTCATTGGTTGTAATGATTGGTTAAACCATAACCCTACCATAACCCTAAATAGGAGTCTATCATGAAAACCGAAACCAAAACCGAACTTCAGAAACTTCAGGCAAATCGGGCCAAAGCAAACAAAGACAGGAAACCCTATTGGCAGAAACGGATTGATGAATATTTTGGTCTGAAGTAAAAACAGGGGGGAAACCCCTTGGCGATGAACTAAAGGAGAATAATCATGAGTATTATAAATTGGAAAGTTGGGGATAAGGTAGTTGTTACTGAAAATTCATTGGAAACAATGAAAAACGGTAATAGAAGTATCAATGTTTATCCAAGTGATAGTTATCTCAAAAACATTAAGAGGGTTTTTGAGAAAAAAGAAGTGGGTGAAGTTACCAATAGATTTGACCCCGGATATGAAATGACTGTTAAATTTCCAAGTGGAAGCTTTCATATGAAGGACAATTATGTAGAAAAAAAGCCTTGGTAAAAAGGAATTTAATATGCCTAAATGGAGACATAACAATAATATTCTATTCCCTGCTATTAGGAAATGTAAAGCTACCCGCCATTCTAAAGAACATGAATATGGGGGGTATTTAACTCCTGTTGAAATACTGGCATTAATTAAAGATTATGGGGTTATTCCTACTCAATCTTATGAAACAATGCTTGACTATATCAAAGAAAAGATGTATAAAGGCATATGTAATCCACAATGGTTTTATTTTTTTCCATCTAAAAAATTCAGAGGGTGGCATGAAAGATTAAACTCTAACGGAATGTATAGGAATGTCTGAGATGATTGCTACTACCACTACATATTTCAAAGCATTTAAAATTAAAAAGATTTCTGATATCACTCCTAAAGAGCTTACTAGGAGATTTAGAATCCTTGCCTTAAAATACCATCCTGATCGTGGGGGAACTTCAATTAAATTTACCTTTGTTGCTGATGCATATTCCTATCTTAAAAAACTCATGAAAGAACATATAAAGAAAGAAACCAAGAAATTCTATAATAGGGATTTCTTATATTATGGGGATGGTAGTATTTATGATACCAAAAAAGGAAGATGGGTAAAGTTAAAAGGAGCAAAACTAAAATTTGATATTCCTAAAGGGAAATAATAAAATGAAAAGCTCTGAATTAATAAAAGCCTTGGAAGAAGGAAAGATTGTTTTTCGTATTCATCATTCTGATTCTGATTGTAAGGAAAAAGTAGAAAGGATAGAAATACATGATACTTTCTACTTTCATGTAACTGGATGGGGTTCTATTGGTGGGAATGCATCAGAAAGAATATATGATATGATGATGAATCCTGAAAATTGGAGCATTGAATAACATGGAAGATGTTGAACTAAACAGAGAATTAATCATACCTGATATATGGAGATGTACAAAATGTCAATGGATTGGGATTAAACAACAAGCAATGCGAGTTATGTATCATGGTATTATTGATTGGAGAAATTGCCCCTCTTGTAATTCTGTTGCAATCCCATCTAAAGGAGAAAAACATGTGTCTTGAAGCTCAAGAAGGAAACATGTGGGCTGATTGTGGATGGTGCCAACAGATGGAATGTGGGTGGCATCCAAACAATTATAAGGTTGAGGAAACCAAGCATATAGACCCACTTAAGAAGCAGGAAGAAATTGAAATAGCATGGAATGAACATGAAAAAATATAAAAAGGAAACATTAAATGGGTAAGTCATTTATAATCTTTATCATAATAGTAGTATCGGATATACTTTTGGACTCTGGTAAATGGGCTATAGGTAGATATACAGAAGTTACTCCAACTATATCTATTATAATCCTAATACTTGGAAGTGTTATATTAGCAATAATAAGTAAACATGTATCTGAATTAAAACCAGTTAAAAAATTCATTCAATATCTTCATCATGGGGAAGTATGTTGGACAAGAGAGGATATGAAAGACAATCATTGGAAATATATGATATGCCCTGATTGTGTTGACTTTGAAATACAGGAGAACGATAGTAACAAGTGTTTTATTTCAGC
>RCNB010001678.1_pt1 | contig 13814 bp, 18 predicted proteins | sample 2041321 | NCBI WGS metagenome assembly RCNB01 (sample SAMN09708232, study PRJNA481090) | Marine sediment metagenome, whole genome shotgun sequencing project. | reverse complement strand
GCATGGAAGAAATCAGAGGAATTGAGATATATCGGCTAGAGGAAACTTATATCTAGCCAAAATCTTATTTTTTTTTATCAAATTTACTTTAGTAAAGCTTTTCTAACGCTCTCAGAGCTATGTTGAGTGCATCCTCATAAGTTACTACTTTTACTTCATCCATTCCTACATTTATTTCTTCCATGCCTGGTTTTAATTCTTCCCTTTCTGTTTTAATTCCTAGTGTGTCTCTTATTTTTCTCATTTATCTCACCATCTCCTTTCTTTTTATTATGTTACTGTGTAGCACGTTATGTTCTATTGCTGGCTATATTTAAATCTAATGTGTCAAAATGTCAAAATGAAAAATGACTATAACTCCTTTAAAAATAGAAACGGATATATGTGGAAACTTACGCTGGTTCGATCTTTTCTGCAATTAGTATGAAAGTGTCTCCAGGGGTTGATTCATCTGACTTTAAAAGACCTGTGAATTTATATTTAACATTGTCAATCAGAAGACCCGTGGTATTGATAGTAGAATGGTTTACCGGTAGGCGCTGGTAATTTGTTGATGATTGCCCCTCTTGAATTATACTCGATACGATACTTCCCTTTCCTGCGGGTCCGCTTTCATGGTAATAGTATCCCTCAACTACTATGCTTTTGCCAAGATATTCTTCATAGTTATTCATTACATCCTCTGGGGAAAGAATCTTTGGTTCATCTGCAGTATTACTCGCAAGAATATATGCGGCAACTAAAATTATTGCTGCGAGCACCACCAGTATAATATTCCACAAATTGCGATTTGCATTCTTTGGGCTCATTTAACCATCTGCCTCAAATAACAAATAAAATATCTATTTAAAATCCTATCCATCTAAACTTATCCCATATGTTTTTTTAGGATTCTCTCTGTGTATCTCGCTTATCTGTTTTTCAGTAAGCATTCCTTTTTCTATTAGCTCTCTTGTTCTTTTGGGAACTGTCTTTGGACTCAGGACTGCTCCAGGTCTGCGAGGGTCGTCAATATAATCCGTCTCCATCATAAACCGCGTACCTTTTTTAACAGCGGCAGTGATATTTTTTTTACTTGCCAAGACCGAAGGCATGAGGCCGTAGTTTTCACTTTCTAGTACTAATGGTGGCGAATAATGTTTAACAATTTTATATGGTGGTAAGCCAACTTTTTTCCCCATTTCTGCAAGTTCTTTACATTGATCTGGAGTGGTACTCTCGGTATGTAACACTACAGGAACACCCGCATCTTTAGCCTTTTTCATTCCATGGAGAAGAATCTCGTTTGAGTCGATTAGTACTTGTTCATCCACTGGGAAATGGGGTCTGCCGATCTCTCCGATGGCTATACATTTATGCTCTTCACAAAGCTCTGCTGCAAGATCCATACCTTTCTTCATTATCTGAATTGATTTTTCTCTTCCAAATTTTTTACTTAATCTAATATGATCAACTGGATATGGGCCAACCGTCACAAAAACTCCAATATCGATCTTGGAGCGGATCTCCTTTGCCATTTCTAAAGTTTCTTGATAACACGATTTATAACTTTCATCTCTGATTACTAGATTAGTCATTGGTAACTGACACAAAACAAAATGTGTACCACCAGCTTTCTTAAAATCCTTCACCGCGTCTAAAAAACGCCCTGCCCTGCTAAGATGAAGATGATTGTCAAATACTACTACCAGAATTCCACCTCATAGAAACATATGGATATTGCTATCACTTAGATAAATAATTATTTGTCCACATGACCAAAACAAGAAAGTTAAAACCTATAGTTATTCTTTCTTCTGACATAATAGGACACGCCACGTTCCTCTTGATTGTATTCCTTGCCTGATATCATTTCCATGATACTTACTGCAAGCATCCAACCGAAATATCCCATAAAAAACGTGAAAAATCCTGCAATGCTATATCCAAGTATGATCTGCATATAGTTTTGTCCGCCAGTCAAAAATAGTACAAATATTCCAATAGTAATAAACAAAAAAATGAGGAGGAAAATCCATTTCAAAGCATGTAACGTAACTTTCATAGTTTTAAAGGGAATCTCTTCAAGTGGTATTCTTTTATCCATAAATTTTGAAAAATTATTCTTATTGTTATCTTTCCTTCTCGGCAACTTCTTCCCTCCTAGAAAACCAAATTTCTGAGTTGAGCGATCCCAAAAAATGTAACATAAAGTAGATATAAAAAGTTAATTCGCAGATATATGTGCAGGTGGAAAAAACATCATGCAAGAATAATTAAATGCACTAAATGCGATAAAAAAAGTAAACGCCAACTACTTGCGACTTTTAAGCGTCTGTTACAATTCTGATGACATCCCCGTCTTTTAATTCATGGTCTGAACCGATGACGCGATGCGTTCTTGCATCTATGCCACGTATAAAATGATCCCCAATATCTGTGTGAACTTTATAGGCTAAATCCTTGGCAGTACTTCCACGAGGCATAAAATGTGCATCTGGTAAAATCCTGCTTTCCTTGTCAGTAAGATGAGTATCATCCTCCACAGGGTATACAACAATAAGATCTAACATTTTAACTGATTCTTCTATACATTTTTGAATACCGGTAGAACCATATTTTTCTAATACATACTCTCTAATATATTTCAAAGCTTTAAGCTGTCCATCGCTAAGATCTGATTCACTTGTGATTTTGAAATTGCTACTTCCAGGGTTGTACTCAATCAAACCCTTGGTTGATGCATTGTTTAGTGCAAGCTCAGCTTCAGCGCTTGTAGGAACAACAATATATTCCTTTTCTCTGATTTCGTCTGATTTTGCAATTAGTTCATCTGGTGCAATGTCACTTTTGTTAAACGCTATCAGCATTGGTTTGCTGATTTTCCTAATATATTTGGAGAGATCTAGAATTTCCTCATCTGTCCATTTGGATGGCTTATCAGTATCGATATTTAATTTTCTGATGGCAGCATATATGTGCTCTTCTCTAATTCCCAGGCCAGTTAATTTTTCTGCAAGTACTTTATCAATTTTTTTTCCTTCAAGTTCGCATTTTCGCGCTATAGTCTCCCAGCTTTTTTTGATAATTCCCCTTAGCCAAAAAACAATTTCTTGTTCTAGAAAATCTACGTCCTTTAAAGGATCATATTTGCCCAAACCACATGGGTTTCCCTCGCCATCTGCACTGCCAGATGCATCTACGATATGTATAAGAGCATGTGCCTGCCTCAGATCGTCGAGAAACTTATTGCCCAAGCCTCTACCTTCACTTGCGCCCGGTACTAGCCCTGCTACATCTATGGCTTCAATAGGGACAAATCTAGTTCCATTGATACATTCAGAATTGTGTGGTGTACATTTAACGTTGAAATCCTTGCAAGGGCAAGGCTTACGAACATACATTACCCCATGATTGGCATCAATTGTAGTAAAAGGATAATTTGCTATTTCAGCATGTGCATTTGTGGCTGCATTAAAAAACGTGGATTTCCCTACATTTGGTTTCCCAACTATGCCTATCTGCATACTCATTTTAGCTACTCCAGCATACTATCAACTTCATCTAAGATACCAACATTACTTTCGAAACGTTTCACCTTTTCTTCGACTTCATACGTAGATGGAGTCACAAAAGATATTCCATTCTTAGCATAAAGCATACCGTTAACGGACGCAATTTTAGATAAATAAATCTTTCCGCCCGATACATCTCCCGCTATGTTTGTTTTCTCATCTACTCTTATTTCCCCATTTGAGTTAATATTTCCCTTTATGTTTGTGTTCTTACCACAAAAAACATTTCCTGTGGATTTTAATGATCCTTGTATGACCGAGTCATCTCCAATAAACACATTTCCCTTTATGTCGTAATTTCCCAAAACAATGGATTTCTTGCCAACCTGGAGATTGTAGTCCACCTCGGATTTCTGTACACCGATGATTGAATTATTTGGTATGAATAGAAATATCTCGGAAATGGGAATTATATCTCCATCGTTTTCCTCTATTTCTCCAAGAAGTCTGTCTATCTCTTCACTATGTCCCAACTTTAAAAGTTGTGTGAGGTATATAAAAATATATATGACCATTGGTATCGGACTGCGAATATTTATCCAACCTTTTGCCTCAAATCCTTTTATTATTTCAACACTATCGGCAACGTCAAGGTCACCTTTCAAAGAAAGTTTTCCATTAACCTTAACTTTTTCTCCAAGGTAGACATTTCCATTGCTTTTAACATCTCCTCCGATACTTGAAAAGATGTCTATTCTAATGTCTTTGGTGCTTTCTAAATTACCATCGATTATAACATGTTCGCCAACGAAAATTCTACCATCTGTCTTTATTCCAAACTGTATCAGACAACGATCGGCGATTATAACGTCTCCCTTTGTAAAAATGGTACGTTCCTCAAATTTTGTCTTATCTGGGATAACAAGAGTCCTCCTATCAAACACCATGCTAGGGCAGTATTGCATTTCCCATTATAAAGTCAACGGCTGCTTGCGGTAGGCAGTATATAAAATCAGGACTTTATTCTGACAGCCACTCTTCATCAATTCGTGTGTAATTGGCTATCTCCTCAGGTTTGAACCATAGATTCATCTCAAATTCAGCAGTATCTGGACCATCCGAACCATGAACAATATTTCTCCCAATAAACTGACCAAGATCACCGCGTATCGTACCCATATCAGCCTTTTGCGGATCAGTCGCCCCCATCATACCTCTAACCATTTCTATGGCGTTATTTCCTTCAAGAATCATGGCAACTACAGGTGATGACGTGATATATTTTACAGTCGGCTCAAAAAATGGTTTGCCTTTGTGAATTCCATAGTGTTTTTCTGCCAGTTCTTTACTTACTGATGCGAGTTTCATCGCGACGAGCTTGATACCTTTACTTTCAAAACGGGAAATAATGTCGCCAACAAGTCCTCTTTGAACCGCATCAGGTTTTATCATAACAAATGTCCTTTCTTTTTTCATAACAGTCACCCTTACTATTTGAAAGTGAGATACAGCTTCTATTTTAAAGAATTAACGTTTGATTCTATTAACTATAAATAGATTTATCATTCCTTGATAGGTTACAATTGTCGCTTATGTATTTTGGATAAAAATGCCGGTTATCATGTTTAATTTTCTCAAAGAATTTCTTTATTATTGATAGTAAAATATATATAATACAAATATATTTGATTATTATTGGAGAATAGAGAAGATATAAGTTTTTTTAACATCCCATCCTCACCATCTTTATACTTCCCTGTTCTCCAAATGATTACTTTTTTATAAAATGGATTTGGCAAATATGTATATGCTGAAACTAACAAGATTGAATATGATGTGAGCAGTAATGGCAGAATAAAGGTTTTTTGTTTTGATTACAATAAATGCGAGGAGAACTCCTATCACTCCAGTTGTAAAAGCAGGATAAATATTTCCAACAGACAAATGAGCAATACCAAACAATATGGCAGTAGTGATGATTGCTGTTTTTTCCCCGATGAGGGAATCTATTTTTTCCAGTAAAAACCCCCTAAAGAATATTTCTTCAGCAATGGGTTGAAAAGCAATTAGAAAGAGCATCGAAGGCAGAGAGAAATATAGTTCTAGTTCTGGAATATTACTTGCGTCTGTAAGATCAAGGCCAAGGGCCATTAATAAGGCTCCAATTGCAACAATTAATACTAATGCGACTATTGCTGTTATTACACCCCATAGAAATGCAATATCTATTCCATGAATTCGAAGTTTTAAATGGTAAAGCGTTTCTTTTAGTGTGAATTTATTAACTATGAGATACCATAGGACTGGAATTATGATGAATAATGCAATAACAATTGCGGTCTGAAATAATAAAACAATTATTTCAAATATTATTCCAAAGGATCCCGGAGTCCCACTAATTTGATCTGTCTGAGTAGAGAAAGACATCCCAAAATAAGAAAGCACGGGTAGTATAATAAAAACTAAAAAAGTGATGATAACCATTATGAGTGCGAAAATGTGTGTGGGTTTCTTAATGTTAAAATCCATAGGTGGGGTAATGAGTATTGTTTCATAAAAGTTTTTAAATATGGGAGTATGTTACCGAAAGAGCATAGGGGCCCGTAGGGTAGCTTGGTCGATCCTTTTAGCTTTGGGAGCTAGAGACTCCAGTTCAAATCTGGGCGGGCCCATTTTTGCCAACCAATTCAAACGTTAAATAAAAAGTGGAACCCTTTCCTTCTCCTGAACTTTCAGCCCATATCTTTCCGCCATGTTTCTCCACAATACGTTTACAGATGGGTAGGCCAAGACCGTTACTGTCAAAGTCATGGCGCGCTTCATCAGCCTTGTAAAACTCATCAAAAATATGACTAAGTTCCCCCTCAGTCATACCAATGCCTGTATCTCTTACAGATACGGTAACAAAATTCTTATCTTCCTTTGCATCAATTGTGATAGTACCTGCATTCTTGCTGTACTTGATTGCATTGTTAATAATATTGTCAAATAACTCCTCGAGTCTAAGTTTATCTGCTTTTATCATGATATTTTCATCGATGTTGTTATCAATTTCTATGTTGTTTTCTTTCAAAAATCGTTTATTCTTCTTAACAACATTATCGATTTCATCCAATAAATTCGTATCATCAATGAGCAACTTTGTATTTGGGGAATTAAGCCGGGCAAGCTCAATGGTTTTTACTACAATATTTTTCATATAATCAGCATTCCTGTGTATTGTCTCAAGTATTTCTTTTGATTCTGGATTTTTTTCTCTTTTCTCCAACAATGGAATCAAGTTCACAATTGGACTCAATGGATTTTTTAAATCGTGACCAAGCTGTCCAATGAACTCATCTTTTTGTTTAAGCAATCGTTCTATTTCAACGGTTCTCTCTTTGACTTTTCGCTCAAGATTTTTATTGGCAAAATTAAGTGCTTCATGTGCCTTTTTCAGTTCTTCTTCCGCTTTTTTACGCTGAGTTAAATTGTTTGATAAAAGAATGCCAAATATGAAGAAGCATAGACCGACTCCCACCCTTATATAAATGTCATAAAGAGGAACGTCAGTAATCAGTATCTCCAAAAATGGTTTTTGATAAAAAAATAATGATTCGAGAATGGCATGAATCACCCAACCAATGAAAACTAAACAAGTTGAGATAACAATAGCTTTGTATTGGCTTTTAATATGTTCCAACAATATTTAGATTCACCACCATAGTATGATATTAGATAACACGAGGTAATTTATTGATAATTATATATAAACCTTACACGTCAAAACGTCAAAATGTGAAAATATAACCTGGTGGGCTGGATCCCACTCGCATTTAAAATAAAAAAGACGACACATTTATCTAAACATATGATATTGTTTGAGCCATGAAGATTCATTGCATTTATGGTCGTAATTCTGATTCAAATATATATGTAATCCTTGGAGAAAATCCGACGGTTATTGATTGCGGTACAGGATTACATAATGAAGAAGTCGTTAGAGATATTAAAAAAATTGTTGACCCGACGTTGATAGAGCAGATAATTCTTACTCACGAACATTTTGATCATTGTGGCGGAGTCAAAAAATTGCATGACCTAACGAGTGGTAACGCCAAAATAGTATCTTATGAGAATGCGGCCGATAAGATAGAGCGGGGAGAAAGCATTTTTGCAAGATTGCTTGGTGGAGTTATGCCTAAGATGCCAGTCGACATCAGGCTAATTGATGGCGATACCATAAATGTAGGAGATGAAACATTTGAAGTCATTTACACTCCTGGACATACGCCAGGGAGCATGTGCTTATATAGTAAGGCTAGTAAGTCGTTGATATCAGGCGATACAATCTTTGCATATGGCTCGTTTGGTAGATATGATTTTCCAGGTGGAGATCCAGTTCTTTTGAGACAGTCGATTGAGAAATTAGCAGAACTTGATGTAGAAAATCTTTATCCTGGCCATGAGCTATATGTTGAAGGTGAAGGAAAAGAACATATGGCTATGGTGCTGGAAAGTATTAGATATTTGATGTGATCATGCCCAATATTAGAGATATTTTAAATGAGTTGAAATGGAGACAAAATTCCAATTTAGAAAAGGCAGAGATATGGTATGTTCATAGAGGGGCACGAAATGATACCAAGATTGTCTCTGGCAAAGAAATTGTAGCGCTTGAAAAATCGTTCATGCAAACCACAACTGCAATGATTCCGTATCACCGAATCTTTAAGATAACCTATGCAGGTGAGGTTATTTTTAAACGATGAGTGGATAGTTTTACGACCACAAAATCACCTAATTTTAATTCTAAAACTTACGCCGCATTAAATTCTAGTAATATTTATATATTATGAAATATAAATACTATGTTGAAAAGAAAATGGATCAATATAAAAGATGCCCTCGATGTGGAAAACCAATAAAACAGATACCGATAAGAAAACTTGGTTCAGTTTTTGCCATAGAACTTTATTGTGAAAGATGTGATGAATCCGTAACGATATATCTTAAGAGTGGTAAAATAAAATTCGAACGTGCTCAGTTTTTCTAATATGTATTCTTTTTTCTACTACGTTTTTAACAAGGATATGTTTTTATCTTGTTCAAATGTTTACAAGTACGATAAACTATGAAAGTAGTACCAATGGCATCTGACTCACTTGGCGTACGTTCAATGGCAACGTATGTAGAAACCAAAGATTGCAAGATTCTAATTGATCCATCTGCAGCTCTTGGTCCAAAAAGATATGGGCTGCCACCTGCAGAACAGGAAATAGCGGCACTGGAAAAAATAAAAAATGAAATAGCAAAGACTGCAAAACAATGCGACATACTTACTATATCACACTATCATTACGATCACTATGATCCATCTGCGGACTTTTACAAAGGCAAAAAGGTATTTGCAAAAGATATCAACAAAAACATCAATAAATCTCAGCAGAAAAGGGGAACGGATTTTAAAAAAATAGTGGAAGACTCATGTGATCTGATTTATTGTGATGATTCAAAACACAATATTGGCAATACAGAACTTATATTCTCTCCACCGTTTTTCCATGGTCCTGAAAACGTACGGCTCGGTTATGTTATAATGACAACCATTGATGATGGTGAAAAAAGATTGTTACACGCATCTGATGTTCAGGGTCCTGTAACAAAGAGTGCAAAGGAGTATATTATTTCTCAAAGTCCTGATCTACTTATTATGGATGGTCCACCAACCATCTTTTTAGGTTGGAAATTTAGTATGCAAAACCTGCAAGATGCGGCAGATAATCTGGTTGAAATAAAAGAAAAATTGGATTGTGATATTATTCTTGATCACCACTTACTAAGAGATTTAAATTATAAAAAGACCTTTCCTCAGCCATATCTGGCCAGTGGGGAAAAAGTTAAAACTTTCGCAGAATATATAGGTAAGGAAAACAATACTCTTGAGGCACATAGAAAAGAATTGTGGGGTAAATAACATGGGTTTCATAAAAAGATTGGAGAGAAACATTGCAAAAAAAGAAAAGGCTATTGAGGCGGAAAAAAGAAAAATAGGGGAATTAAAAGATAAATGCGACTCCCACAGTATCACACGGGCTGAGTACAAAATCAAAAAGAATCACATTGAAGAGAAAATTAGATCCATGAACTCCAGGATGAGAGTCCTACAGGGTGGAATAACTAAAGAAAAAAAACATCTTGAAGAAAAAGAAAAGGAAAAAATGAAGAAAAAGGAAGAAAAAGGGAAAAAATAGGTTTTATGTCAATTATTGTTAAACTAGGAGATCTCACTCAGATTAATTGTGATGCTATTGTAAACCCTGCAAATTCTCTTGGTTATATGGGTGGTGGAGTAGCCGGTGCTATAAAACGTGTTGGTGGGGTAGAGATTGAAAAAGAAGCCGTTAATAAAGCTCCCATCATTGTTGGCAAAGCTGTTTCAACCTCGGCTGGTAGCTTACCTTGCAAATATGTTATTCATGCTCCCACTATGAGACGACCTGCGATGAGAATTGGTGTGGAAAACGTAAGGCTTGCAACTCAGGCTGCATTAAGACTTGCTAAGGAAATGGGACTTAGCATTATTGCCATTCCTGGAATGGGTACTGGTGTTGGCGGTGTATCTCATCGAAAAGCAGCAGAAATAATTGTAAAAATAGCAAAAGAATTTGAAGATAGTTTTGAAACAATATTTCTTGTCGATAGAGATAAGGAGATGATAGATTCTTTTAATGGTTCTCTCTAGTATCTAAAGGAAAATTGATCAAATTCATCAGATATGGGCTGCTTTTCAACTTCTACATTGTCAACCTTTGCTAGTGGTGGACCATGATTGCACCATTCAAGCATTTCTTCTATGATTTTTTCATCCCCTTCAAATACTGCTTCAACATTTCCATCAGATGTGTTTCTTACCCATCCAGTTATGCCAAGTTGTTCTGCCTTATTTTTTGTGCTCGATCTGAACCATACTCCCTGGACTCTACCAGATATAATCACGTGTACCTTTGATTTCATGGTAATTTCACTCTTAGGGCTTAAAACGTAATATTGTTCGTGGAAACGGAATAGCATCTTTGATGTTGTCAATGCCGCATATCCATGCAACAACACGCTCAACACCAAGACCATAGCCAGAATGGGGAACAGAACCATATTTTCTTAGGTCAAAATACCAATCATAGTTTTCAATTTTTTCTCCAGATTCCTTGAGTTTTTTCTCCATGTCTTCAACATCAAGGCTTCGTTGGGATCCGCCAACTATTTCCCCATATCCTCCTGGGGCAATCATATCAAAACAAAGTGCCGTTTTTGGATCATCTGGATCTTTCGGCTTATAAAATGCCATTATTTCCAATGGGTAATTTGTTACAACAACTGGAGTGTCGAAATGATTCATAAGCTTATTTTCTTCAATTGTTCTAAGGTCTTTGCCCCACTGAACATTCATGTTTTCCTTTTCATTGAGTATTTCAATGGCTTTGGTATATGTTATCGTTGAAAACTCTGACTCTGCAATATGCTGTAATTTATTGATGTCCTGTTTCAGTACGTTTAGTTCACGTTTGTTATGTTTCAGAACCTCACTTAGGATAAATTTTACCTCTTCTTTGGCAACTTCGGTAACGTCATGCAGATCCATCCAAGCTGCTTCCATCTCGGCCATCCAAAATTCAGATAAATGCCGCGAAGTTTTGGATCGTTCCGCTCTAAAAGTTGGTCCCATGTTGTAGATTTTTTCAAGTGAAAATACTGCCGCCTCAGCATAAAGTTGCCATGTCTGAGAGAGATACGTCTTATTATCGTAATATTTAACTTCAAACAGAGTAGAACCACCCTCGCATTGATTTGGCTGTAAGATTGGAGCGTCGAATTCAAAGTAATTTCTATCCCTGAAAAACTTATGTATTGCTCCTACAACCGTAGATCTTATTTTTAATATTGAAGTGAGTTTTTGAGATCGGATCCAAAGATGTCTTTGATCAAGGAGGAATTCTGGGCTTTGGTCCTTTACTATGGGAAAAGGTTCTGCGAAATTAACAACATTAAACCCCTTAACCTGAAGTTCGTATCCCTCAGGCGCTCGTTTATCTTCTTTAACAATCCCTTTCAGTTCTACAGAGGATTCGATCAACGCTTTTTTCGCGTCTTCAAATTCATTATCTAAAAGATTGCCTTTTTTGACAGTTGCCTGTATTGTACCAGTAGCATCTCGTATTACGGTGAATGCAATGTTTCCACTGCTACGTGTTCGGTATATCCACCCACGAAGATGGACGGTCTCATCTGTTCTTTTTTCGTTGAGAATTTCTTCTATCTTTTTCCATCTGATTTCTGACATAGTACAACCAATCACTACGGGATACAATTATAGCATATATGAATTACGGTGACGTGTAAGAAATAGATTATAATCACAATATAAGGAGAATGAGAACAACACAAGTAAGTATTTCATCCAAAAAGCAGTTTCTCGGCATTCTTTGACACAACATCTCTATGTTTTTCATCTGTTACAATCATGATACTCCAATCTGTAATGGCTCTTGATTTGATAGCTCCAGCCACTGGTGTAAACTCATTCAATGTTTTAATATCGTTTTCATCGATGATCATAATATCGATCTGATCTATGCGCGGTTCGGCGTAATGCAGTTCTCTATATGGAACATCAATTATTATATGTCCGGCAGGTATGTTAAGTATTTCTTCTATCTCCTTTTCCTTTTCTCTTCTCGATTCTACGTTTTCTAGATTCTTGACAATATCGATATTCTGCTCGTTTAAATCAGGGAAAGATGCGGAGTAAGCTTGTTTAAACAGTTTTCTATATTTTAGACATGTGACAATTTTATATTGAAATGGCCCCATTCTTTTCATGTCACTCACAAGTTCTGCGTCAGTCATCTTAAAAAAATCGAAAGGATTCGCACAATGTATCATTTCAATGGCCTTAGAAAGCATCAATTCTGCAATACGAACTGTTTTATGAAAGTATACGGAGGAGTACATCAAAGCCCGTGCCATCAAAATACTCTCTACAACCCCAACGCCTTTTCTTCTAACTGCTAGTTTGCCACTGTTGATAGTCAGCGTCTGTAAATAACGTTCTATATCTATTATCCCATAGGCAACGCCAGTATAGTAAGCATCGCGGATAAGATAATCCAATTGATCTACATCGATAGCACTATTCAAAAGCTGACTTAGATATTGTTTTTTATGTGATTTCCCTTTAATAATATCAACAACATCCTTTTGGTTTATGCTATTCCTATTCAGTATTTCGTGGACGTCTGGGGATGTTATAAATTCTTTTTCATCAGAACGAAAAATGTCGTAGTCTCCAAGAATGAGTTTCTCTGTTAGATCTACATGATCTGCATCAAGAGTATTTCTAAGAATGGATTCTAATGTATGGGAAAAGGGGCCATGGCCGATATCATGTAACAAAGCTGCACAGGTGATAAGCTCTGTATCATTTTTGTCTAGTTCCAATAGATTTGCGGCTTTAAAAGCTATATTGTATGTTCCAAGAGAATGTTCTAGCCTGGTGTGATGTGCTCCGGGGAAAACTAGATGTGCAAGGCCAAGCTGTTTGATATTGTACAAACGTTGAAGTTCGGGGGTTTCCAACAAGTCAATGATTAATCCTTCAATTTTTATATCTCCATGAATCGAGTCTCTTATTACCTTATGTTCATAAACCATTTTATCAAACATTCCTACTCTTTCTAACTGATACTACTAATATAAAGAATATCTTGGTAAACGTACGGAAGGTTGAAATAATTTTTTTATCGGTGTTGAATTCTACACTTCTTGTAATAGAAACGGTCCTAGACATTTGAGTTTTTCTTCGTAAGAATCAGGATATAAAAACCGTTCGGCAGCAGTAACACTACTCAATATTGAATTTCCATCTTGCGGTGTAAAGCAGAACCCAATCACTTCATTTTCATTTAAGACATGTATTGTTGGAAGAACCATAACTGTTTGATTCAGCAATCTTCCATAATGGCCGTGTTCCCTTCCGAATGAAAAGACTAAATTGGATGCCTTTTTGTAGGTAACTGAAACGCGAGGATTGTCTATAAACATCTGTGTGGCTTTTTCTTTCGTTATCTTTTTATCAAGTTTTACGTCGTACCATATACAATGCATATATTGTGTGTTTAACTTTAAGGCACTTGAAAAGACATTTAGTTCGATGCCTAATGTCTTGTATAGATGATACACATCTACTGCATGATGCGTTCCCATTTTTTCATCTTTATGTATGCCAACCTCAGGAGATGGCACAAAGCCTTTCACCTGGCTGATATCATTTGATCTTCTAAT
>RCNB010008126.1_pt1 | contig 13818 bp, 14 predicted proteins | sample 2041321 | NCBI WGS metagenome assembly RCNB01 (sample SAMN09708232, study PRJNA481090) | Marine sediment metagenome, whole genome shotgun sequencing project. | reverse complement strand
GATAGGGCGGTAATCTGCCGCTACGCCTAGCCTGTCTCTGGGTACTCGATCTTGTAGATGAGAACGTACTCGTTCTCGCTCTGGAAGGCGGGCACGAATCCCTCAACTGGGAACTGATACATGAGGTTAACAAGTGTGCTGTCCATGAACCCTTGATTATAAACCCCAGCCGTGTAGTTAACGTAGTCATTGATGTCAAGCTCACCAATCTGGACCATCCATTGCCACTTCACGTTATCGCCGAAAGGCCAAGAGTTCTGAACGTTACCCGGGGCATGGGTGAAGAACACCAGAATATAGTCTGCACCGTACCTCTCAAGCAACTGGAGGCTCTCCTCAGGTGTGCTCATCATTATCTTGCCGATGGTACTGATCTGCCTCGTTGTCTGGGTTGCACCGTCAGCCATGGTGGTCTTGCCAGCCATAGCCTCGATCCAGTAACCATAGTCCCACCAACTGCAGATCACCTCGTCGTCCCCGACGTTCTCCTTCATCCAATCAAGTGCCTCGGGCCAGTCCTGGGGGTACTCCCCGTTGATCTGGACGCTCATAGACGATGACGCCAACTGTGTCGGCGAATCCGCGGCTTTGATGGCACCGGTCACGTTTGGTATCAGCGCCAGAACCATGAATGCCATGAAAAACAGCGCCAGACGCTTGTTGACGCCAGTGACGGCGCTCTTTCTTCTTGCTCTTCGACTACCTGTCTGTGATGCCTGGGGTTTCAGGATCGGCTGAACCACATTGATGACTCCATAGGCCCCCATTAGGCAGGCAGGTGCCGCAAGTATCTGTGTGAGCCTGCTCATAACACCAGCGAAGTACAGACCAGTTGTGAAGAATACAAGCGCGTACAGGTTCTTCTCGTCAAGCTCCTTCACGCTGTAGTAAGAGCCAAACACGCCGAGGGCGAGAACCAATCCGTAGTCATTGAACAGGGAGGTCCATGCCGTAACATGGTTCTCTGCAACCGAGTCGTATAGGTAACTGCTGCTTGAGGTGAACGGGTTTAGAACCTGGATGAATTTGTTACCTAGAGGAAGCTGGACCCCCACAGCGGGGAGTATGTAAACAGTTAGAACGGCTACAATAACAATGCCAATAGCCCCGACGCTTACTACGCTCACATCAATCTTGTCCCTAACGAACTCGTAAACGAGTAGCACCACGACGAGTCCGAACGCTGCCAGACTGTCCATCCCAAGGAGGGTGTTAGGGCCCAACCTGGGGGTCAGGGCGACTACAAGGAAACCAAGCCCGATGGAAAAGCTGTACGAGATGAGGTGCTTTGTATCATACTTTTCCGATGCAACTATCAGAAGCATGTACAGCATGAGGAGTCCTGTCATGTACTTTGCGGCTCCCCAGCTTGCGTAGATGAGGCCAAGGGATAACCCTGATAGAACCGAGTATATTATCCTCCTCTCGATGTTGTTCCTGTTATCGTTCGCTCGTAGGAAGAACAAGCTTGTCAACACGATAGCGAAGATTCCAATGTTCTCCGTGTCAAAGAATCCCAGACTGGTTCTACGGATATAGGCGGGAGTTATAGCCATGAAAATAGCTGCGAAAATTCCGGCAGGACTACCAGCTATATCTTTTCCGAGGAAATACATGGCGATGACGGTTAAGACAGCCATTAACACTGGATAATATAGGGCAACATCGTGGACCGTCAGATTTGAGATGAAAACCTTGGCTATCCCATAGATGAAGGCCGCAGTGAACGGGACCCCCGGATAGGCACTGTTTGCGACATTTCTACCCATTGGGTACCAGCTCATGTCGTCGTGCCAGGTCCACCATGCCGCGTAACCGTTCTCGACGACGTACTCGGTTGCCCTGAACTGGAACAGGGGGTCGAATGCTGTCAGGTACGCACCGTACTGGAGAGGTAAAATCCTTATCAAGGCGGCCACGACCGCGACTATTGCGATCACGGCTATCTCTATTGCCTGTAACCGTGAGATCCTGAATTTGCTTAATATTGTGTCCGTATCAAATCCCTGTGAGTTATCAGCCAAAACTTTAGACTCCTTTTCATGTAGGATATGCGAGGCTTTTATTTAAATGCGATAACTAGGAGTGTCTACGATGCTTATCGGATTAATCATCAACCCCATAGCGGGCATGGGCGGAAGGGTGGGCCTCAAGGGAACTGACGGCGAGGAAACACTCAGGGAGGCCATCAAGCGGGGCGCAGCTCCCAGGGCACAGGATAGGGCGGGCCAGGCCTTGGAGGCACTGAAAAACGCCGATGTCCAGTGGGTGACATGGGGAGGGCCCATGGGTGAAGACGTTCTGAGGCGCCTCGGGTTCGCGCCCAAGGTACTCGGCTCACCAGTGAGCGAAAAGACGGGGAAGGAGGATACCCTGAGGGCGGCGGAGGCCCTGCTCAGGGTGGAGCCCGACCTGGTGGTGTTCACAGGGGGAGACGGGACGGCGGTTGATGTGATGAGCGTTGTTGGCACTCAAGTTCCAATCCTCGGGGTCCCTTCCGGGGTCAAGATGTACAGCGGAGTGTTCGGTACCACGCCGAGGGCGACGGGGGAGCTATTGAGGAGGTTCATTGCGGGTGAGGCATCGGTGGCTGAACGCGAGGTGATGGATATCGACGAGGAGGCGTACAGGGAGGGATACCTGTCCGCGGAGCTCAAGGGGTACTCCCGGACGCCGTTCATTGCATCGCTTGTACTAAACGAGAAATCGGCGGTGCACACAGTAGACGAGGAGTTGATCAAGGAGGCCATCGGTGAACGGATCGCCGACGAGATGAAACTGGACACTCTCTACATCCTTGGGCCGGGGTCAACCGTGGCCGCGGTTACCGATCATCTGGGGCTGGAGAAGACGATTCTTGGGATTGATCTGGTGAGGAACGGCGAGTTGATTGGGGTCGATGTAGACGAGGCTGGAATCCTCGCGGAGATGGGTGATGAAAACATTATCATCATATCCCCCCTCGGTGGAATGGGGTCTATCCTTGGACGCGGAAACCAGCAGATTAGCCCCGATGTGATAAGGAAGGCGGGGAAAAAGAATATCGTCATCGTTTCCACGCCCACGAAGCTAGCACAGACCGGGACTCTATCCGTTGATACCGGGGACCCTGAGCTCGACTCGGCGTTATCCGGCTTCATGAGGGTCATCGTCAGTAGACACGAGACGAAGTTAGCCAAGATCGTCTAGACAACCCTTAACAACAATAAGAGGCTCAATCTTGTTAAATGAGTCTCAAGTTTTCCGAAAAGACGGCCACTGTCGACGAGAAGGTGCTCCACGGCTCCATCAGCGAGCTGGAGAACGCCGTGCTTGCCTTCTTCTGGGTGGGTGAGAAGCCAAAGCTGGGGGGACTATCAGTCACCCTCCCGGACAAGGGGACAGGGACGAGATGCTCTCACGCATGATTGGGGAGAGGATCGCGTCCGATTATGAGAAGATGGCGTTGGTGTCTACTAACCTGCCCATGGGCTTTGATGGGAAAACCGTGCTGGGGCTACTGAACGAGTTGTTAAACGATGGCAAAGAATAACCTGCGAACATTCCTGATGGAGATCGAGGCAGAGACAGTAGTGATCAACGAGCCGCTCTCAAGGAACTACGAGATAGCTGCAGCCCTGCGCCAGTTCGACGGAGGCAAGGCAGTGATAGTCAAGGAAAAGGAGACGGGTGTCACAGTTGTCGGTGGAGTGAACGGTAACAGGTCGAGGCTCCTGAGATCAATCGGCGCGACCACTGAGACACTGTACCCCACACTGATCGAGGCAACCAAGAACCCGCTGAAGTGTGACATAGTGGAGACTGGCCCCGTCAAGGAGGTGATCATAGGTGGAAGTTTAGCCAAGATCCCGGTGCTGACCCACTTCGAGGGCGACCCGGGGCCATACATCACCTCGGGCATCATCCACACCAAGGGACCCGACGGTAAGTCAGAGAACGTCAGCTTCCACAGGCTCCTAGTTCTGGACGATAAGCACATGGCTATCAGGATCGTGCCCAGGCACCTCTACAAGCTCACCAAGCAAGCGGAGGATATGGGAAAGACCACCTTGGACGTGGCCGTCACCATCGGACACCACCCCGCCACACTGATGGCCGCAGCTCTACCCGCTAGCTTCGGTACTAGCGAGTTCGATGTGGCCAACAGGCTTCTTGGAGGAACACTTCAGCTCACCCAGTGCGAGCACGTCGATGCATTGGCGCCTGCGGACGCGGAACTTGTACTCGAATGCAAACTGCACCTGGACAAGCTCGCCACGGAGGGACCGTTCGTCGACCTCTCGGGCACGTTTGATGTCCAGAGGCAGCAGCCGACACTCGAGCTTGTGGGCGTCATGCACAGGAAGGACTATATGTACCATGGATTGCTCCCTTCGGGAAGCGAGCACAGGCTCCTAATGGGCATGCCAAGGGAGCCTAGGATCTGGGAGTACGTCAGGAACGTCGTGCCTAACGTCAGGGGCGTAAACATGTCCACCGGTGGCATGGGCTGGCTCCACTGCGTCGTAAGCTTCGAGAAGTTCCGCGAGGGGGACCCCAAGAACGTCCTGATGGCCATATTCGCCGCCCACCCGAGCCTGAAGCACGCGGTTGTCGTCGACAACGATATTGACCCCTATGACATGGAGCAGGTGGAGTGGGCGATAGCCACTCGTTTCAACGGCGCCGAGGACCTGCTGATAATCCCAGGTGTCAGGGTCAGCAGCCTTGACCCGGCTGGGGACCAGGAGAAGGAGTTGGGGACAAAGGTGGGCGTGGACGCCACGAAGCCCATGTTCAAGGACCAGGCGGGCTTCAAGAGGGCTGAGATTCCTGTAAGCGATTCCGTCAAGGAGATCCTCTCCAAATACAATTAACCAACACTACTTTCAAAATTCACATGCGCTGTTGTGTGTCCGGGGTAGCCAATCGAGATTCCGTCGCCAATATACATGAGTGCCATACCTTCACATCCCTGCCTATCTTGACACTCTCCCACTAAGTGGTTCATATTAAACTATCACTTATAATTGAAAGATGTATGTGTAAGGGTCTAAATACAGGCAGATAACCATTTCAGTTGAATTTCATGTATCTGACACGGAAACAGGAGCGGATGATGGACGGCGAGGAGGGCATCGCTGTCAGAAAATCCTTGGAGCTACTGGTGGCCCTCGGCAGCGTATTCGGCGCCGAGAAGCTGGTGCCCGTGGAGTCGGCCCATATCAGCGGCGTGAGCTACAAGAACCTGGGAGAGGCGGGCACCGAGTGGCTTGAGGAGCAGGCGGCCATGGGGGCCAAGTGCCGCATCAGGGCCACGTTGAACCCCGCGGGAATGGACATGGAGAAATGGGAGGAAATGGGTGTTCCCGAGGAGTTCGCTATCGGTCAAAAGCGGGTCCTGGACGCGTTCGTATCCATGGGCGTAGAGCCAACGTGCACCTGCACGCCATACCTCATCGGCCACGTACCCAGGAGAGGAACACAGGTGGCTTGGGCCGAGTCAAACGCCGTCTGCTTTGTCAACAGCGTGTTAGGCGCTAGGACAAACCGCGAGTCAGGACCCACTACCCTGGCATCAGCGGTCACGGGGGTCGCCGCGTTGTATGGTTACCGGCTCCCTGAGAACAGGAAGCCCGCCAAGATCATACAGGTGGAGGCCGACCTGGATTCAAGGTTAGACTACAGCGGCCTCGGGTACGTCACTGGTAAGCTGCTCGGGTCAGCTGTACCTTTCTTCAGGGGCCTAGGGTTACCTGATATGGAGTCGATGAAGACCATGGGCGCTGCCTGCGCTACTAGCGGTGGGATAGCTCTGTGGCATGGCATGGGAATAACGCCCGAGGCCGAGTGGGCTGCCGGTTATCTGGATGGTATCGAGACAATAACAATTACCAACAAAGACATCGAGGAGGCAAAGGCAAAGATAGTCTCTGACCCCGACAACCCCACATACTGCATAGGGTGCCCACACTGCAGCCTCAAGGAGATGGAGGAGACAGCGAACATGGTCAGGGGCAAGAGCCTTGACGGCAAATTATGGGTCTTCACAAGCAGGGGCGTCTACGAGCAGGCAGAGAAGGCAGGCCTCGTTAAGGTAATCGAGGACGCCGGCGGAAGGGTGTACAGGGACACATGCATGGTGGTTGCGCCGCTCCATGAGATGGGGTGGCAAGGCGTCGGCACCAACAGCTTCAAGGGCGGCCATTACAGCACGGCACACGGCTTCGGAACAAAGCTACAGACAGTTGACGACTTGGTCAAGGAGGCCGAGAAATGATACTGAAGGGACGCAAGGTCATGGGTGGAATTGCCGAGGGAGAGGCGCTAGTGTGCATGGACTCCATGAGCTTTTACGGAGGCGTCGATCCGGTCACGGGAATCATAACGGACCCTGGTCACAGCTGCAACGGTATGAACATCACGGGCAAGGTATTCGTGTTCCCCACTGGCAAGGGCAGCACCGTGGGCAGTTATGTCATCTACAGGATGGCCAAGCTTGGTACTGCACCCGCTGCTATAATCAACGTGGAGACCGAGGCGATTCTGGCAACTGGCTGCGTCATAAGCGATATTCCGCTGGTAGACATGCTCGACCAGGACCCGTTGAAGGTGATAAAGAACGGGATGCGGGTCAGGGTAAACGCCGACGATGGAACCGTCGAGGTCCTTGACTAGTCTTCCTTTTTCCTTTCCTCAATAATGGATTTCATGAGCCCTATCTCTTTCTCAAGGAGCTTCTTTTCCTTGCAGAGCTCATCCATCTTGGCCTCAAGGTCTTGCAGCTCCACGTCCTCCTGAAGTAGGTGATAGATCTCGGCGTGGCCGTACTTTAGGTGGAAGTCTATCTGGTTCTTTTTCGGCTTCTCAACCCCACAGAAGGGGCATACGTACACCTTTGACATGCTCCAGAACTCCAAAATAAGTTGGGGGGTCGAAGTATATCAGGTTTTAGAAGCTAATCTTGGTAGCAGTTGACTCCTTCCCGAACTTGTTCTCAGTGGCCTTCCTGACTGATTCAAGCTCATCTGGCTTGGCATAGACCCTCATAATGTCCAGGTAACCGACAAGCGTGCCCCCAAGAGGACTCATCTCGCTGAAACTGACCCTAGTCTTGCCTCCGTCCCCAGCCTCGTGGTAAAGAGGTATGTCCTGTGGCTGCTGCTGTGAAGCGGCGTATGGCACGCTGGGTGCCGTTGACACATCCATGATGACGGTGTTCGGGTCGACGCCGGCCTCGTCCGCGATGTCTCTTGCCAGGTTCTCCCTGATATTGCTCATGATCATGACGTTGACGGCAAACCTGTCCCTTCTGTGGACCACCGTCTCGTATGCGCATTTGAGGAGCTTCCTATCGAGATATCCCCTTGTCAGCTCGTACGCGGTCTTGCTCTCACCGGTGGGCGAGTCTTTCAGGGAGCACAGCATGTTGATAACAGTGTTGTCATCAAGCCGGTGATACTCATCGGCGGTCTTGAAGCCGGTTATCCCCAGCTCCTCGTCCGCTAGCTCCATCGCCCTCACAAGCATCACCTCGGCTGCCCTGACGCTGCGGTGGAAATAGACGGCCTTGAACATCATGTACCGGGCAATGACCATGGATTCCAGCACATAGAGGGCCGTATCCTTGACCGCCAGGGTATCATCCACGACCCCGATGCTCCTGACCAGCCTATCATAATCCACCTTGCCGTACTCGACCCCCGAGAAGTAGCTGTCCCTGGGCAGGTAATCCAGTACATCCGCGCTGAACTGACCCGCTATGATGTTGTTGATGTAGGGCTTATCGCAATCTAAACGCCCCACGGAGAGTTTCCCTATCTCCTCGGCGTCGAAGCCGTTGTCTTTTAGGACATCACCGACATCGGTCTCACTGACGATTCTAGTTGACATCTGCTCGTGGTTCATATCCCTCTTCTCGAGGACCTCCTCGAAGAGGTGGCTGAAGGGTCCGTGACCGATATCATGGAGTACCCCAGCTATCCGTATCTTGCTCGCGTCCTCCTGGTCTATCAGCTCAACGTCCTGTAGTCTTCGAGCGATCTCCCCCGATAAATGCATGACCCCGAGGCTGTGTTGGAACCTGGTGTGCTCGGCGCCGGGGTAGGTGAGATGGGCGGCTGATAACTGCTTTACCCGTCTGAGCCTCTGGAACTGGGGCGTATCGATTATCGCCCTCTCTGTGGGGGTCACCTCGATGTAGCCGTGTACGGGGTCCTTGATCTCCCAGCGCTGCATACATGGAATGTTGGTCTCGTTATCTAAAAATTGATGGTTAATGCTGCTCGTCCCTGAGTATCCCGTAGATAAGGCGTCCGAACCATTGATACTGGCCACAGATTTAGGGTGATATCGAGAGAGGGGGGAAATGCTTTATCGCTTTCACATGAAACTATACCCATGACTGATTATCAAAAGAGGCTGGAGACTCTCCAAGCTGATATGGAAGAGAGGAAACTGGACCTCGTGGTCCTCGGGGCGAGCCCCGACTTCCAGTACCTCACGGGAATCAACGTGAACTGGAGGAGCGGCAGGGACCTGAACTACCCCGCCGACAGCGTGTTCGTGCCCATAGAGGGTGAGCCCGTCGTGATGGTAGGGATGGGCAACACGGGCAAGGTCAAGGACAGCTGGATCAGCGATAGCAGACCACTGGGGTTCTTCGAGGACATGAAACCCACTGTCAAGGAGATCATGGGTGGCTTCGACGCGAATAAAATCGGCATCGGTGAGTACACGTATGGCTCACTGGTTCTGGCCGTGGCGGCCAACAGTGAGGCAAAGTTCCAGAGCGCAGAGGGGATACTGGACAAGCAGAGGATGATCAAGGACAGCACAGAGATCACCAAGCTCAGGAACGTGGCAAAGCTCACGGAGGAAGTCATGGGGCAGGTCATCAATGAGCTGGACGAGGGCATCTCGATGCACGAGCTCACCAGCAAGATCAGGAACCTCGGGAGGCTCCGGGGAGCCACCGATGTAAGTTTCCCCACCACAGGGGGGTTCTGCAAATCAGGCAGTGAGCCCGTGGGAGTGTTCAACTATGAGCCTGACCAGCCGCTTGAGCCCAGTACGGCTATTGCCTTTGACATCGGGTTCGTCATGGATGGTTACTGCAGCGACTGGGGCAGGAGCTTTTACCTAGGTGAGCCAGATGAGCACATCGAGAAGGCCTATCCCGCGTTGATGACCGCCGTGGTGGAGACCATCGACGAGATGGGCGGCGAGGTCCAGAGAACTGACCAGATATTCGACCACATTGAGATGGTCTGCGACCGTGAGGGATACGGTGGCAGGCTCAGGGAAAGGCTGCCTCAGAGGATGGTAGGACACCAGATTGGAGTAGAGGTCCACGAGGACCCGTGGCTAAGACCTGACCAGAAACAGGAGCTTGTGGACGGCATGGTGTTCTGCATCGAGCCCAAGCTGTGGCACAAGGGTGTACTACCTCCGCGTCGAAGACATGATCCTCATCAAGAACGGGAAGGCCGAGAGCCTCACCACATACGACCGCGAGCTATTCCAGCTCTAGGTCAAAAGCCATTTATCCCCACCCGCTTTTACCTTGGCGATGAAAGGCCTTTTCATAGTCTTCGAGGGAATCGACGGAGGGGGCAAATCAACCCAGATACAGATGTTATCCGACTTCTTTGACTCTAAAGGCTACGAGGTGGAGCGGCATATGGAGCCCACACATGCGGTTATAGGGTCTCTCCTCTGGGATTACATGAATTCCAAGAGCAGGTCGTTTGACCCGGAGACGGAGGCCCTGCTGTTCGCCGCCGACAGAATTGAACACGGAAAGGTCATCAAGGAATCCCTAGTGAAAGGAAAAGTAGTCATCAGTGACCGGTACAAGCACAGCAGCCTCGCCTACCAGGGAGCAGCCGGAGTCGATGTTGAATGGATGCAGAGCCTCAACAAGCACGCGCTGGTACCAGACTTAGTTATCCTGCTGGACATCGACCCTGACAAGAGCCTTGAAAGGGTCTCTGACCGAGCCAAAACCGTCTTTGAGAAGAAAGAGTACCTGAAAAAAGTCAGGGCAGAGTACATAAGGTACGCTGAGACGGGTGAATTGGTGGTAGTTGACGCGTTGCAGTCTATCGAGGACGTCCACGAGGACATCCTTGCACACGTGAAGAAGCTAACTGAGTAACGCCTCTCTTTGATTGGTAATAAATACCTGTTAGAACCCAATCAGTCCAAGGTTTTGACTGATGAAGGACAAGGTCGATATTCTGATCAAGGGGGGCACGCTCCTCACAATGGATATGAAGGGCACCATATACGATGATGGCGCCATCGCAGTCAAAAGATTGTAGCGGTGGGTAAAACCGCGTCACTTGAGAAGAATTACAGCTCAGAGAAAGTGATAAACGCCAAACGGAAGGCGATAATGCCCGGGCTCATCGACACCTATGGTCACTCTGGGCACGGGTTGATCGGCGGGTTCCACCATCCAAGGCACGGTTGGCCGGCTGGCAAGCTATACTGGCATGCCACGACCGACAAGTGGTGGTACGCCGAGGCACAGCTAGCAGCGCTGGAGAGGCTCAGGTTCGGGGTAACCACCGGGGCATCAATCGTGGGCTCCACACCGGCGAGGACAGACAGCCCCATTTTCGGCATCAGGAACGCCGAGGCTTACGCCAAGGTGGGCACAAAGATCGTTCTCGGGGTGGGTCCACCTGATATCTACATCCCCCACATTCAGGAGTGGAAGGGCAGCTTCTTCGAGAACGGCGAGTGGGTACGGAAGGACTTCACATACGAGGACGCCATGAGGAACAGCATCGAGATCATCGAGAAGTGGCACATGGGCGCGGATGGAAGGGTCAGGGTCGCCCTTGCGCCGCCATACATATTCGGACGTCACACGTGGACGCGTTACACTCACAAGTACGAGCCCGAGCACGTCCCTGTGATGAAGGAGAAGGCACTGGAGTTCAGGGCGCTGGCGGACAAGTACAAGGTCCAGATTCACTCTCACATCTTCGGTGACACCATCGATTGGGCTGTCGAAAACTTTGGTAGGGAGACCGTGGACAAGGTCCTCGGTCCAGACGTGGTCATAGCCCACGGGAACGGGCTCAAACAGAGCGAGGTTGACGTTATCGCTGCCAACAATGCGAGCGTCGCATCTGCTCCATCAACAGGTGAAAACCTATGGTATGGATACGCTCCCTTAGTTGAGTTAATCGAGGCTGGAGCCAACTGCACAATAACCACGGACGGCTCAGCTCCAAGGTTCAGCTTCGACCTATTCAAGGATATCTCGCGTGCCATGTGGCACCAGTGGATCAGGTACGAGACACAGGCAGTTCTACCCGGTGGAAAAGCACTGAGAATGGTCACCATCGACGCAGCAAAGGCGCTGCAGATGGATCACTTGACAGGCTCACTGGAGACTGGAAAGCAGGCGGACATCATACTAGTGGACCTAAACAGACCACACCTGACACCAACCACATACGTGCCCCACCAACTGTGCTTCTACACCAATGGTCATGACGTTGACACTACCATCATAGACGGCAAGATAATGATGGAGAACAGCGAGGTGCTCAGCGTTGACGCCCAGGAGGTGATGGACTTGGCGAGGGTTGAGGCCCAGAAAGCCATCGACCTCATAGACCTTGACGAGTTCAGGCCAAGCGACGAGGTCTTCTGGCATGGCTCCAAGTACGAGGAGGTCTAAGAATGGTCTTACTCATAGACCAAAGCGACATAGCACAGATAGAGCTGACCCCACGAGAGGTTATCGACGTTGTGGAGAGCGCGTACAGGCAGGATGGCAAGGATCTTGCTGAGGAGACCCCCCGCCTTGAGATACAGATCAAGGGAAAGCACCTCCCCCACATCGCTCCCGGAACCACCAGCGTGGGTCAGGGAATGGCATACCTTGAGGAATCCAAGGTCTTCATCATCAGCTATACGTTCCACTTCGATTTCCACAAGTACATCAGCCAGATATTGGACCCCGAGACAGGGCAGACACTGGCGATCATCAAGCGGACGAGGGGAGCCTTTGGCACCAGACCAACAGGACTGGACTCGGGCATGTATAGAACCGGTGCAGCAGCAGCCATAGGAGCCAAGTACATGGCAAACAAGGATATAGAGGCAGTCGGAATCATAGGCACGGGGAGAATCGGGAGAGGCTCTCTAGCCTGCCTAGCGGAAGACCTCAAGTTCGACAAGGTCTACACCCACTCGGGTCGGAAAAGGGACGACTCTTTCAGGGAGATAATGAGCGAGTACGTGGACGCAGAGATCATCGCACTGGACTCAGTCAAGGACGTGATGGAAAGATCCAAGGTTCTTGTCACAGGAACATACGCTCAGGAACCAGTTGTGAAGGGGAGATGGCTCCAGAAAGGCACCCACATCAGCGGAATGGGCGCCGATGGCCCCATGAAGGCCGAGATGGACACCGAGGTCTTCAGGAGGGCTTCAAGGATTGTTGTGGACAGTAACAAATGCTTCAGTATCGGGGAGATCGCAAAATCTCTTGAAACGAGAGCCATCACCTTGAACGATATTCAAGGACGGATAGGTCACGTCGTAGCCGGTAAGATCACGGGCAGGGACTCCCCCGAGGATATAACTATCTTCGAGAGTGATGGCACCCATATTCAGAGTGGCGCAGTGGTCCACCTCATCTACGAGAAGGTGAAAAAGATGGGGCTAGGTAAGGAAGTTAACGCATCTGATTTCTTCGTCAATCCCTAGAAAACCATATCATCCGCCACACCCCACATTTCTCCATGATTGTAACCTCCGAGAACTCCATGAAACTCTACAGGGATATGGCCAGCAACCCGTCCGCTGCACCAGTTATGTCGATGAAAACTTTCCACGCTGACCCTTACAAGAAAATGGGGAAAGACGTGGTATCGATTGTAAGGACAGAGGATAGACCACATGGAATCCGGAAAGCCATCGAGCAGATAGGGGGCATTGAGCCACTCACAGAGAAGGTCAAGGGGAAAATACTCATCAAACCCAACTGCAACACCGACGATCCCTACCCCAGGGATACACACCACGAGACCATTAGAACCATCGCAGAGCTACTCATTGAATCAGGAATCAAGCCAGATCAGATAGTGGTCGGAGATATGTCGGGTAGGGCAAGGGGTCTGCCCACAAGGGCAACAATGGAAAACCTCGGGATAACCAAGGTTGTCGAGGAGATGGAGCTCAACGTATCCTACTTCGATGAAGAGGGATGGGTCACAGTGAAGCCAAGAGGGTCCAAATGGTGGCCCAAGGGACTGAAGATACCTAGGACTGTCTACGAGGCGGAGAGAATCGTATTCACACCAATACTCAGGAGCCACACCTCAGCCACGTTCACCTGCTCACTGAAGCTGGGGGTCGGGCTCATCGACGCGGAGGAGCGGGACTGGCTGCACGACGGAAAGAATTTCTACGAGAAGATGATCGACATTAACCTCGCTTACCAGGTTGACATGGTCATCGCCGACGCCCTCAGGATGAACACGGGGCTCAGGACAAACCCCGAGGACGAGGTCTCACCGGGAATCATCACGGCAAGCAACAACATGGTGGCATCAGACGCGGTCTCAGCTGCTCTAATGCAGAAATACAGGACCGTTAGGGTCGTAGACCACAGTACACAGGATCAGACCCAGTTCAAGCTCGCCGAGAAACTGGGTCTGGGGCCCCCAAACCTGTCAGGAATCCATCTGGGACACCTTGACATGGCCAATGATGACGGCCTCGAGGGACTGATGAGCTACATAAGGTCAGAGCTCAGATGAACCTGATCTCCTTCCAGCCGCCCTCAGGTGTCTGGTACTTCACCTTATA
>RCNB010001677.1_pt1 | contig 13821 bp, 10 predicted proteins | sample 2041321 | NCBI WGS metagenome assembly RCNB01 (sample SAMN09708232, study PRJNA481090) | Marine sediment metagenome, whole genome shotgun sequencing project. | reverse complement strand
AGCATCGACAGCCCGAGACCTCACAGTGCCGACGCAATCGACGTGCCCGCTCACCAGATGCCCACCGAGTCGTTCGCCCAGACTAATGGAGGGTTCAAGATTGACGGCAGAACCGGTGCTCAGCTTGCCCAGCGCCGTCACGTCGAGCGTCTCGACTGACACATCGGTATCAAAACCATTGTCCCGAAAATTGACGGCCGTCAGGCAGACTCCATTCACGGCAATACTCTCGCCAACCTCATAGTCCGCCCAAGGCAAGCCGTCAGAGCTAACCGTCAGGCGTACATCACCGCGCTGCCGGTTCATGGCAGTGATCGTACCTTTGGCTTTGATGATTCCTGTAAACATTATTCATTCCGCCTGAGCGCAGCAGTGATTCGGGTATCGGCGCCGATTCGTCGAACATCGCTGATTGTGAGCGTCTTACGATCCGCGAGGGAAGACCACGTTGGTGTATCGACAAGGCCCATTGTCTGGCTCCCCATTATGTGGGGCGCCTGATAAATCACAAGCTCGTCGACAAAACCTTTGTCCAACAAGTGTCCGGCAAGACCGGGCCCGGTCTCGACCAGCACATCGTTTACGCCACGAACTGCGAGTTCCTGCAGCACCGCATCCACGCTCACACGACCGTCTACTGCAGGGAAAGACACGACGTCAGCATTCGTATTGTGCAACGCGCTGGCGTCCGGCTCGCCGATGCAGCAGAGCAACGTCGTTCCGGGCAATGTCAGCATTCCCGCGGCTATCGGCATTCGCAAATCGCTGTCGAGAACCACTCGAACAGGTTGCAGGCCACCGGTTTCAATATCGGCAGCACGAACGTTCAGCGACGGGTCATCCGCCAGGACGGTGCCGATGCCGGTCATAACCGCGCCGCATCGAGCACGCAGACGCTGTACATCAGCGCGCGCCTCCGGTCCGGTGATCCATTGACTCTCACCGCTGGACATTGCGATAGCACCGTCGATGCTTGCCGCAAGTTTCAGACGAACGAACGGCCTTTGTTCGGTCACTCTTTTGAGGAACCCTCGATTTAATGCGGCGGCGACCGTCCGCATCAAACCAACCTGAACCTCTATCCCGGCAGCGCTCAAGGTTTGCAGCCCCTGCCCTGCAACCGCCTGATTCGGATCCTGCATTGCAGCAATCACTTTGCTGACGCCCGCTTTAATTAATGCCTCGGCACAAGGCGGTGTCTTGCCGTGGTGAGCGCAAGGCTCAAGCGTCACATAGGCCGTTGAATCGCGCGCGTCGCTGCCCGCTTGTTGCAGTGCGTTGACCTCGGCGTGTGCTTCACCGGTTTTTTCGTGAAAACCCTCGCCGATGACTTTCCCATCGTTAACGAGCACGCAACCGACCACGGGATTAGGATGTGCGGTATAGCGACCGCGTTCGGCCAGGCGCAATGCGCGCGCCATGTGTTCGCAATCCTGAGCGGTGAAATCAGACACCAGAGACTACTTCTTGTTCTTTTTGCCAAGCAGTTCGGGCAGCAACGACATTTGCTCTCGACTTGCGGCTGTTTCAGAAATCTTTTGCAGGCGCTTGATCTCGTCTTCGAATTCGGTGATGTCCTGGAAGCGTCGATACACAGACGCAAAACGTACGTAGGCAACCTCGTCCAGCTCGTGTAGCTCCTGCATGACCAGTTCGCCCACAAGGCGCGATGGGACTTCACGCTCACCCATCGTTCGCAGCTTGTGAATCAGACGACCGATAGCTTGCTCAAGCTCGTCGCTGGGCACGGGACGTTTCTCAAGCGCACGCACCATACTGTTACGAATCTTGGTTTCATCAAATGGCTGGCGGCTGTTGTCATTTTTGATCAGGCGCGGCATGACCAATTCGGCGGATTCGAATGTCGTGAAACGCTCATTACACGCCAGGCATTGACGTCGCCGGCGTATCTGTCGGCCATCACCCGCGAGGCGCGAGTCGATTACCTTCGTTTCTTCGTGGGCGCAGAACGGACAGTGCATCTGTTTTAACGACTAGGCGTAGACCGGGAACCGTGCGCAAAGCTCGAGGACCTGGTTTCTGACGCGCTCAATCGTCTCCTCATTTTCGAGATCGTCCAGTATATCTGCTATCCAGCCTGTGAGCTGCCGCGTTTCTTCAACACCGAAGCCGCGGGTCGTGATCGCCGGCGTTCCGAGACGCAAACCGCTGGTGACAAACGGGGACTGCGGGTCATTGGGAACCGAGTTCTTGTTGACCGTAATGTAGGCACGACCCAGCGCCGCGTCGGCGGCCTTGCCCGTTATGCCCTGTTTGATCAGGCTGACGAGCATGAGGTGATTCTCGGTACCGCCGGAGATGATTGGATAGCCGCGCTCGGCGAGAACAGCCGCCATCACCTTGGCGTTTTCACAGACCTTGCCCTGGTAGTCCTTGAAATCAGGCTTCAGCGCTTCCTTCAATGCGATCGCCTTGGCCGCGATCACATGCATCAACGGACCGCCCTGCGTTCCGGGGAATACCAGTGAATTGAATTTCTTGGTCAGCTCGTCATTTGCACGCGCCAAAATCAGTCCGCCGCGGGGTCCGCGCAAGGTCTTGTGTGTTGTCGTCGTGCAGACATCGGCATGCGCTATCGGGCTCGGATAATGACCGGTCGCGATGAGACCCGCGACGTGCGCCATATCAACAAAGTAATACGCCCCGACGCTGTCGGCGATCTCTCGGAAACGCGCCCAATCCACGACCTGCGAGTAGGCCGAGAACCCGGCAATGATCATTTTCGGTTTGTGCTCGGTCGCCAGCGCCTGCACTTCATCGTAATCGATCAGTCCGGTGTCCGGGTCCAGACCGTAGGAAACGATGTTGAACAATTTGCCTGAAAAGTTCGCGGGCGAACCGTGTGTCAGATGGCCGCCAGCCCCGAGGTCCATTCCCATGACTGTGTCGCCGGGGGAAACGAGTGCGTGATAAACCGCTGCATTGGCTTGTGAACCCGAATGCGGTTGCACATTTGCGTAGTCCGCACCGAATAACTCCTTGGCTCGCTCGATCGCGAGCGTTTCGACGTCGTCAACGTATTCGCAGCCGCCGTAGTAACGCTTGCCGGGATAGCCCTCGGCATACTTATTCGTCAGCTTCGATCCCTGCGCTTTCATGACCAGCGGACTGGCGTAGTTCTCAGACGCGATCAGTTCAATGTGCTCTTCCTGACGCTGACTTTCCTGGGCCAGGGCTTTGGCTACTTCGGGATCAAATTCTTCGATCGTCATCGATGAGTCGAACATGGGGTCTCCGGTAGAGTATTCGGCGAGCAGTTTCGCGAGGGGGCTCAAAAGACGGCGATATTACCTGCTATTGCGGTCGGATGGCACTGCGGACACTATCTATTTGGTTTCGACGAAGGACCGCACAACTCGAGTCCAGGCGCGGGCAACATTTCGGCGATTGTATCCGCCACCGCCCGTGCCAATGATGCGGCCTCCGCAGTATTTGTCAGCAAGGCGGCAGAGACTCGCAGCGGCCGTAGCATGCGCTTCCTCGGTCCAGCAGAGGTGTGTGATCGGATCGCCCTCGAGGCTGTCAGCGCCGCATTGCATCAGGATGAATTCGGGCTTTGCGGCTTCGAGATAGTCCTCAACCCGCGCCCATGCGGCGTAAAACTCCGTGTCGTCCGCGCCCGGGGCGAGCGGAATATTGAGCTTGGTGCCGCGCGCCCGTCCTTTTCCGGTTTCCTCGGCCGCGCCGGTACCCGGATACAAGTGGCGACCATCTTCATGGATATCTGCAAATATCAGGTCGGCGTCTTCCTCGAATCCGTAGAACACGCCGTCGCCGTGGTGAGCATCAATGTCCACGTAGGCAATTCGCTTAACCCCGAATTCTTTGCGCAGGTATTCGACCGCGATGCCGCAGTCATTAAATACGCAGAAACCGGCGGCGCGATCGCGTGCGGCATGGTGTAAACCGGCGATCGGGATGAAAGCGCGCTTGTAGTTGCCGTGCATGACTTCGTCGACCGCACCAAGGACCGCACCGACGACAGCCGATGCAGCGTCATAGATGCCCGGAACGGCCGGCGTATCACCATCATCCAGCCAACCCTTACCCAACGCCGACAGGCGAGATACCTTGTCGATGTAGTCGGCGGTATGAAAAAGCGCAAGTTCGTCGACCAGCGCCGGTCGCGGGTGACCGTAGTCAATCGAATCCGCAAGTCCGGCCTTATCGAGCTCGGAATGGAAGACATCGTGGCGGTCCACGCCAAACGGGTGCGTATCGCCAAAGCCATAGGCCGCGATCTCCTCCCCCCGGTAAACAAGCACGGTGTCGCTCATGGACGCCTTATGGTTGTTTTAATGCGTTGCAGCATACCGGATAATGCTGGCTCGGTAACAATTGGACTGAACATGGCTCAGTACATATACACAATGAATCGCGTGGCGAAGATCGTGCCGCCAAAACGCTATCTCATTCGCGACATCTCTCTTTCTTTTTTCCCGGGTGCCAAGATCGGGGTACTCGGACTGAATGGTTCCGGCAAGTCGACGTTGATGCGCATCATGGCCGGCCTCGATACGGAAATTGATGGCGAGGCGCGACCACAGCCGGGTATCAAAATTGGCTATCTGTCACAGGAACCCGAGCTCGACGCCAGCAAAGATGTTCGTGGCAATGTCGAGGAAGGACTCGGCGAGACTATCGAGTTGTTGAACCGCTTCAACGCGATCAGCGACAAGTTCGCTGAGCCTATGGAAGACGACGAGATGAATGCCCTGCTCGAAGAACAGGGCAACCTGCAGAACGAAATTGATGCAGCCGGTGGCTGGGAAGTCGACCGCAAGCTCGAAGTAGCGGCTGACGCATTACGTCTGCCGCCCTGGGATGCCGACGTAACGAAGTTATCAGGCGGTGAGCGCCGTCGCGTAGCACTTTGCCGATTACTTCTATCGCAGCCGGACATGCTTTTGCTCGATGAGCCGACAAACCATCTCGACGCCGAGTCGGTTGCCTGGCTGGAGCGCTTCCTCGATGAGTATCCGAGCACCGTCATCGCCGTGACTCACGATCGCTACTTCCTCGACAATGTTGCCGGCTGGATTCTGGAGCTCGATCGCGGCCATGGTATTCCCTGGGAGGGCAACTACTCATCCTGGCTTGAGCAAAAACAGGACCGGCTCAAGAATGAAGAAGCCGGCGAAAAAGCCCGGCAGAAGGCGATGGCATCAGAGCTTGAGTGGGTGCGCAGCAATCCGAAGGGCCGACAGGCGAAATCGAAAGCACGCTTGCGCCAGTTTGATGAAATCTCGTCCGCGCAATACCAAAAGCGCAATGAAACCAACGAGATATACATTCCACCCGGGCCACGTCTGGGTGACGTCGTCCTTGAGGTCAACGACCTCAAGAAAGGTTTCGGTGACAAGCTGCTGATCGACGGCCTCAGCTTTCAGCTGCCGCCCGGCGGCATTGTCGGCGTTATTGGACCGAACGGTGCGGGTAAGACGACAATGTTTCGCATGATCACGGGCGAGGAAAAGCCGGATTCGGGAACAGTTCGACTGGGTGATACGGTGCAGCTGGCGGCCGTTGATCAATCCCGCGACAGCTTGAACGATGACAAGACGGTTTGGGAGGAGATTTCCGACGGACTTGATCTGATTCAGGTGGGTAATTACGAGACGTCTTCACGCGCTTACGTTGGGCGCTTCAATTTCCGCGGGCAGGATCAGCAAAAAAAGATCGGCCTGTTGTCCGGCGGTGAACGCAATCGAGTACACCTTGCCAAAATGCTCCGTGCTGGCGGCAACCTGTTATTACTGGATGAGCCGACCAACGATCTCGACGTAGAAACACTGCGGGCATTGGAAGAGGCCTTACTTGAGTTTCCGGGTTCGGCGATTGTGATTTCACATGACCGCTGGTTCCTCGATCGAATTGCGACCCACATTCTCGCGTTTGAAGGTAATAGTGAGGCGGTCTTCTTCGCCGGCAACTACGCCGACTACGATGTGGATCGCAAACGTCGATTGGGTGCCGATGCGGCAAGCCCGCACCGAATCAAGTATAAAAGACTGGACGCCTAGGGCCGCGAGGACGACGAACAATGAACTTGCTACTGACACTAAGTGCAGTTTTCACTGTCATCGCTTTGTACTTTGTCTTTTCAATGACACGCCACGCCAGGCGGCGCCGTCCTGTCCGTGCGACGCGGTCTCTTGCAGGCGGTGCGGTTTCGGGATGTGCCGGTGCCGCAAGCATCATGCTCGCGTTCAGCTATTACGGTTACGGGCGGCTAATCGACGAGACTTTGGTCAGCAGAATTGAGTTCACGGAGTTTGCGCCGGGAGAATTCACCGCGAGAGTCATGATCGACGGCAAAACGGATCGCCTGCTGGATTTACGGGGTGATGAATGGCAAATGGATGCTCGTGTGGTCAACTGGAAATCGCCGGCGACGCTCCTCGGCCTCGATCCTATCTATCAGCTTGATCGATTGAGCGGTCGCTACTCCGATATCGATGATGAAATAACCGAAAAGCGAACGGTACATGCGTTGTCCGATGAATTAACACTCGATGTTTGGCGAGTGGTGAGGAAATTTCCGGTCCTCATGCCGGGCGTCGATGCGTACTACGGGACAGCGACCTATCTGCCAATGGCCGACGGCGCGCGTTTCGAGGTCACGCTGACACGAACAGCGTTAATCGCACGACCTGTGAATGAAGCGGCACGAGAAGCGGTCGGAGCGTGGGGCACTTAAGTTTTTCCAGATTATGTCAAGCAGCGGCAGCGGCGAGGAAAAGTTGGTGCATACTGGAAGTCGCTGATTACACTAAATAAATTGTCGTCATAGAGCGACAGAGCACAGCGAAAGAGTCAGGGCGAAATGTCGATAATATTGGACAAAGATCAGGGGATGGAAAGTGGGCTCGAGAAGCGCATTGATCTCGAGTGTCCGTATTGCAACGTCTACGCGCACATGAGTCCGCAGTCTGTTCCCGACGCGGCATCCCTGTTACGAGACAAACCGAAGCACGTTGGCCTCGTGTATCAATGCGACGCTTGTCATGCGCCAGTATTCCTGCGATTCACAGTTCGCGAGTACACGAACAATCGGGTCGAGCTGCTCCGCAACTTTGTCGAACTCGAGAGACCGAAAGAACGATTCCCGTTTTCCTATTTGCCCAAGCACACCGAAGTCATGTTCCGCGAAGCACTCGTCTGTTATTCAAACAACAGTTTCAACGCATTCGCATCGATGTGCCGACGAGCCGCAAAAAGCTCGTACGCCGCGCTCGGTGAAGGCGGCAAGTTGCGCGCGTTCGAGGAAGTGTTAGTCGCTCAGGATATCGCTGGAATCGACGACGAGACGTTCGCGCCCATCAAATCCGTCCTGTTTGGAACGGGCCAAGAGGAAGACTTGCCGCTATTGAGCCGCGCCCAAGCCGGTATCCTGCTCGAAATATTGAAGGACTTGTTCTATCAGTGCTTCGTTCGCCACGGAAAACTGACACGCGCGATCAAGGTTCGACAGTTCTTCGTCTCCGAAGAAAAGAGCAATCTTCAATCAGTCTGACATACAGGGTGACAGTGACCTTAAAGGCTAGTCGGCCTGAAACGATATTGAGTGAATACTCTCGATCGGGTGGATAACGACTCGATTCCCACCGACGTCATACAAAAACACATACTGCCCGGTTGTGCCGAGCAAGGCTGAGGTAACTGCGGCCCCGCCTTCGGCAAAGGTCACGTCCACCTGCTTCGCATTGCCTTCTGTCGTATCTTGTACCTGCAACGTCGCATAGGCAAAGAGAAACGACAGCACCATAAAAATCGCAAGGAAATTGTTCATGAATCGATAGCGCGGGGATCCGTACCAGCCGAACCACTTGCTCGGCCCTCTGCGTTCGAAACGTCGACTCGATGCATTGTCCAACTGAATAACTGCCGTGGCGCAAATAACAAGCACCCAGGTGAAGGGTTCCTTTAGCGATGCGAGCAGGAAATCGCTGAGCTGGGCGTAATTGAAAACATTAATCCCGAAACCACGCAGGTAAACCCAGGAATAAAACATCCCGATAAAAGACGCGGCGACATAAAAGCTGGACACCAGCAGCGCCGGGTGTTCGCGGAAGATCGGGTGCAGCCAGTCATGACGCGTCTCATTCATACGCGCAGAATACCATCAGCCGAACTCATTCCGCGCATTTCGGAACATCCGCATCCACGGTCCGTCATCACCCCAGTCATCCGGATGCCAGGAATTCTGCCGAGTCATTGCCACGCGCTCCGGATGCGGCATCATGATCGTCACTCGGCCGTCCTCATTACTCAATCCACAAATACCATCCGTTGAACCGTTCGGGTTCGCCGGATATGCGTCCGCGACATTGCCGTAGTTATCGATGTATCGGAGGGCGACTGTGTATGACGAGGTATAGCGCGCCGTGTCATCGGCGAAAACGGCTCTACCCTCGCCGTGTGAGGTCGCGATCGGCAACCGCGACCCAGCCATACCCTGCAGGAACAAAGACGGGCTCTCGACAATCTCGACAAGACTCAGACGTGCTTCAAATTGCTCAGACGTATTGCGCAGGAAACGCGGCCAGTTTTCGGCGCCCGGGATAAGCTCCCGAAGGTGCGACATCATCTGGCACCCGTTACACACACCCAGCGCAAAGGTATCGCTGCGCTCGAAGAAGGCCGCGAACTGATCGCGTGTCCGCGAGTGATAAAGAATCGACTTGGCCCAGCCACCGCCGGCGCCGAGTACGTCACCAAACGAGAATCCACCACAGGCAACAACACCCTGGTACTGATCCAGCGAATCCCGACCGCTCAGGAGATCACTCATGTGCACATCGACGGCGGAAAACCCGGCGCGCATGAACGCAGCCGCCATTTCATATTGACTATTTACGCCCTGCTCTCGAAGAATGGCTATGCGTGGTTTGGCCTTGCCGGCAATCGCTCGCGAGAAATCCTCGGATGGGTCAAACGTCAATCGGGCACTCAGCCCTGGATCCTTGTCATCAAGAATGCGATCGAATTCTTCCTTCGCCGTCGCCGGATTATCGCGCAAGGCCTGAATTCGATAGCTCATTTCCGACCACTCGCGCTGCATTGTGGCGCGATCCAGTTCGAGCACGACTTTGTCGTCGCTCTGAATCGTCAGTTTTGCATCACCGCCTACGCGACCGATTGCGTCCGCCGCAATGCCGAATCGGTCAAGCACCATCTGCACTTGCGTCAAATGCTTCTTCTCGACCTGCACAACAGCGCCCAGCTCCTCACTGAATATTTGTCGAAGGAGATCGACGCGCGAACCTTCAAGCGTCAAAGCAACGCCAATGCGACTCGCGAAAATCATTTCGGCAACCGTCGCAAATAATCCGCCATCGCTGCGATCGTGATACGCCAGCAACATGCCGCGCGAATTCATCTCCTGAATCGCCGCGAAGAATCCACTAAGCAATTTCGGATCATCGAGATCCGGTGTTCGACCGCCCGTTCGCCGGTAAGCCTGCATCAGGCAGGATCCACCCATGCGATTCGCGCCCTGACCCAAATCAAAGCGCAGCAGGTAGCTGGGGTCATCTGTCTCACGCAGCTCCGGAGTCAGGTGCCGAGTAATATCCGTAACCGGAGCGAACGCCGATATGATAAGCGACACGGGTGCGACGACCTGGTATTCACTACCGTCTTGTTCCCAGCGCGTCCGCATGGACATTGAGTCCTTGCCGACTGGAATCGCAACGCCGATTTCTCGACAGAGCTCATCACCCACCGCCTTGACGGTGTCAAAAAGATTGGCGTCTTCGCCGGGATGTCCGGCGGCCGCCATCCAGTTTGCCGAGAGTCGAACTTTGCTGAGATTCTCGATCGGTGCGGCCGCGATATTCGTTATCGATTCGGCAACCGCCATGCGCCCTGATGCCGGTGCATTTGTGGACGCCAGCGGCGTGCGCTCGCCCATCGCCATTGCCTCACCGGTTTTGCTGTTGAAGCCCGATGCCGTGATGGCAACGTCGCTCACCGGAACCTGCCAGCGACCGACCAATTGATCACGTGCGCTCAAGCCGCCCACCGTGCGGTCGCCTATGTGGATCAGAAAGGATTTGTCCGCAACCGCCGGAAAACGCAACACACGCATCGCAGCTTCTTTGAGCTCAATACCGTCGAGGTCGAGTTCGTCGTCGGGCAAGGTTTGCCGACTGACGTCGCGTTCCATCTTCGGCGGGTTGCCGAGCAGCATATCCATTGGCATATCGACAACGCGATTACCAAAGTCGCGATCATTGACCACGAGATTTCCGTCATCGGTCAGCTTTCCAATGAACGATGCAGGACAACGCTCGCGCTCGCACAGAGTCTTAAATTCCTCGATCCGATCGTCGCCAACCAACAGGACATAGCGTTCCTGAGCCTCGTTGCACCAAATCCCCATCGGGGACATTCCGGGCTCGGCGTTTGCGACCTCACGAAGTTCGATCTCCGCGCCATGCTTGCTGTGATCAACGGCCTCCGGAACTGCATTCGACAGTCCGCCAGCACCAACATCGTGAATCAACAGAATCGGATTATTGTCACCCATCGCACAACAGCGATCGATGACTTCCTGCGCCCGGCGTTCAATTTCGGGATTGCCGCGCTGAACCGATGCAAAATCCAGATCTTCACTGGATGTTCCGCTGGCAAGCGACGACGCAGCCCCGCCACCGAGTCCGATCAACATCGCCGGGCCGCCGATCACCACGATATTGGCGCCAACAGGAACATCGATCTTGTTCGCATGCTCGGCGCGAACATTACCGACGCCACCTGCGATCATTATCGGCTTGTGATAGCCGCGAATCTCGTTGTCAGCCAGACCCGGGGGATGGCTTTCATAGGTACGGAAATAGCCCGCAAGATTCGGTCGCCCGAACTCGTTATTGAATGCGGCACCGCCGATAGGCCCGTCAATCATGATTTCGAGCGGCGTTGCCATGCGGTCGGGGTGCGGGAAGTCGTCTTCCCAGGGTTGCTCATAGCCGGGTATTCTGAGATGCGACACCGTAAATCCGGACAAGCCCGCTTTCGGCTTGGCGCCGAGTCCCGTGGCACCTTCGTCCCGAATCTCACCGCCGGATCCTGTTGCAGCTCCGGGAAATGGCGAAATCGCCGTCGGGTGATTGTGCGTTTCCACCTTCATCACAATGTGGATGGCTTCATCGACGTAGGTGAATTCACGATCGCCTGAAGCCGGCATCAATCGTGGCCCATCCCAGCCCTCAATCACTGCGGCGTTATCGCTGTAGGCTGAAATGACACCGCCCGGTGTTTTCTCGGTCGTCGACTTGATCATGCCAAACAGACGTTTGTCCTGTTCATCTCCGTCGATAACCCAATTGGCGTTAAAGATTTTGTGTCGACAATGCTCGGAGTTCGCCTGCGCGAACATCATCAGCTCGGCGTCGGTCGGGTCTCGATCGAGATCCGTGTAACTCGTGACCAGGTAGTCGATCTCGTCACCACTCAGTGCCAGACCGAGATCGGTATTAGCGGCGACCAACGCATCACGTCCCTGCTCCGCGAGAGGAACGATAACGACCGGTGCTGCTGCATGCGTTTCGAACAAGGCCTGCACTTTATCGGGGTCCGAGAACACCGCCTCGGTCATACGATCGAACAATAGCGGGGCCAGAGATTTTTCGACGCCATCATCGACTTTTCCCTTGAATTTCAAGGAATAACAGATTCCGCGTTCGATACGATTCACCGCATCAATATCACAGGCCAGTGCAATATCGGTCGCTTTCGAAGACCACGGCGAAATCGTTCCGGGCCTTGGTACGACGAAGAGATTTGTCGTCCCTTTTGCCGGCTTAAGCGGCTTTTCGCCCGACAGCAGCAAGGCATCCAGACGCGAGCGCTCTTCGCGGGACAAGTCCTGACTGGTCGAAACAAAATAAACGTAGCTGGCTTGCAGCGATGCGACTCGACTATCAACACGCTTCAAGGCGCGAGTGAGTTTGGCAACACGGAAGTCTGAGAGAGCCGGTTGCCCGGGCAGTTCAAGCATAGTCAGCGAGGGTCTGAGATGAAAACGGGATGATACAAGAAGCGATCTGAAAAATATGCATTCGCGATTGTTTTATCCCTTGTCCCCCGGCGTGTACACGGGTATCGGGAATTGCGCGATATTGCCGTTCTCGAGCTTGCTGATCTTGCTGACACCCTGCTTATCAACCTCGTCGATTCGAATAATCGCGTGCATCGGTAGATACGTCCGTTTCACATTCTCAAATTCGGATTTGATTTTTTCCTCGGACGGGTCGACAAGCAGCGTCGTTCGCTCGCCAAACACGAGCTCCTCGACTTCGACGAAACCAAATAATTCACCATGACCGACGCTGCGAGCATAAATCTCGTAGACCTGTCCCTGGCTCATAAATACGACTTTAAAAAGGTTTTTCGTGCTCATTACGAATGCTGCAGGTGAAGGCCGACTAGTTTACCCAAAACGGCCAAAAAGAGCGCGCTTTTAAGCCTGCACGTCGGATCAACCACATTTGGTCGTTTTTTCACATTATGCGCGTCCAACATCGCCCGATTATGTGAACTACTCGGCAGCCTATCCTCTTGTTTCGATGCAGAATTTGTCTATTACAGCAGACCGGAACCTGCAATGCCGCTTGAACTCAAAATTGTCACTGAACACGCCGACCTCGTTGGCGATGATTCCGTTCGCGAATTTACCGAAAGCGGCGGCACGATTGGGCGCTCTTTGCTGAACGACTGGATCCTGCCCGATCCGGACCGGTTTATCTCGGGCCGTCATGCCACGATTGATTTCAAAGGCGGTATCTACTACCTCGCCGACACCAGCAGCAACGGCGTTTACGTCAATGAGGAAATGGAGCCGATCGGCCAGGGAAATCCCCGCCGTTTGTTTGATGGTGATCGTCTGAGAATGGGCGATTTCGAAATGCAGGTATCGATCGACTCTGGCGAGAGTATTTTCATGCCGCTTGACGAAGATCCGAGCGTCGCACCCGACAACATCGAACAATTCGTTGATGAAGTTTCCCTGCGAACCGGGATGAAACTGCTCGATGAAGAAGAAATCACCGGCGACGAAGAATTCCAGTCAGTGCTATTTGGTGGCGGTGACGAAGTTAAGCCGGAACCGAAAGTCGATGTGGAGATCGAGGAGCCGATCAAAGACGTCGGCTCGAAGGCAAGCGATGCGCCTATCCACGTCACCGCCGAAGACCTGTTCGACTCCTTCCTCGACGGCCTGGGCGTAAACCGAGTCGAACTCCATCCCTCGGTCAACAGAGCCGAAATGATGATGACGGCGGGTCAGGTAATACGAGAGTTTGTTATAGGCACATCTGATCTTCTGGCGAGTCGGGCGAACCTCAAGAATGCGTTCCGTCTGGATCAAACCACAGTGCTGCCCCGTCATAACAATCCGATGAAGTTCTCTGAGAACACCAACGACTTGTTGAAGCAACTCCTCATTGGTGGCGAAGGCGAATACCTGGGCGCACAGGATTCTATCCGCGAAGTATGCCGCGACTTGATTAACCACCAAAATGCATTTCTTGATGCGATGAACAGCGCGTTTATCGAGTTCGCTGATCGATTTGAGCCTGATGAATTGCAGGAAGGCTTTGATCGCACGATGGGTAAGAAGCTCTTTAGCTTCATGGGCCAGATGAAATTCGACCGGTCCCTGAAGAAGATCGAAACCCCTTATGTTGTTCCGGATAAAAAGGGTCAAGAGCATGAAATCCATGCTGACCAGTCTCGAAAGGGCGCCCTGACCGGCATATGCGCCCATTTTGACACTGATCTCCAGTTCTATGACCG
>RCNB010001676.1_pt1 | contig 13823 bp, 14 predicted proteins | sample 2041321 | NCBI WGS metagenome assembly RCNB01 (sample SAMN09708232, study PRJNA481090) | Marine sediment metagenome, whole genome shotgun sequencing project. | reverse complement strand
TGGGACAGGTTTGAGATGCGCGTGCACAAGAGGCTTATCGAGATCGATGCCCGTGACCGGGTCATGAGGAGCATCATGCGGATCCGAGTCCCCAGCGAAGTTTACATCGAGATGGAAATCCGTTAGGGTTGTCCGCAAAATCTCATAAAACGATACACGTTTCTCGTAATATCAATATTGTATGCCCTGGCGCGTGAATTGTCGGCTTCTGATATCGTGAGGGCAGCGGAGGAGGTCAAGACCAACGCCTTCGCCTACCCGAGGAGATTCGAACCTACGTTCATTAGCGTAATGTAATATGGTTTTTTGTTCCAAACAGGGCATTTTTAATGATAATTGTTTTAAGACCCTACCCATTCATTCTATTCCTCGACTAGGTGGAAAACTTGACTAAACGGGTAATGATCGCTCTGGGCGGAAACGCCATCAAGCAGCCTCATGAAAAGGGCACTTACGAGGAACAGATGGATAACGTCAATGTGGCGTGCCATCAGATAGCTGAGATAGCTCGCAATGGATACGAGATCGCAATCACACACGGTAACGGCCCACAGGTAGGCAACCTAGCAATTCAACAAGAGCAAGGAGCCCACATGGTTCCGGCGCAGCCTCTATTCATCCTGGGCTCGATGACACAGGGTCAGATTGGGTACATGATGCAGCAGAACCTCAACAACGAGTTGACCTCCGAGGGAAAGGAAGTGGCGACTATAGTCACCCAGGTCATCGTGGGCAAGGACGACCCGGACTTTGATGACCCGTCCAAGCCCGTTGGGCCTTACTACGACGAGGAAACGGCGAAGAGGCTTGGCTCAGAGAACGGCTGGCTGGTCAAGAAGGTTAGACCCACCGGGGAGAAGCCCTGGAGAAGGGTTGTGCCGTCACCAAAGCCGCTGGGAATCGTTGAATCATCGGTTATAAAGAAGCTTGTTGAGTCAGGAACAGTGGTCATAGCGTCAGGGGGAGGAGGAATCCCCGTACTCAGGAACGGCTCAGGTAAACTAGAGGGGGTAGACGCCGTCATCGATAAGGATAGGGCAGGCGCAAAACTGGCTGAAGAGGTCGGAGCGGACATCTACCTAATCCTAACCGATGTAGAGTACGCGTTGAAGAACTTCGGAACCGATGACGAAGAACCCGTCAGGGAGGTCTCCGTGGAAGAGACAAGGAAACTCATTGGTGAGGGGCACTTCAAGGCAGGAAGCATGGGGCCAAAGATGGAGGCGGCTCTGGGCTTTGTGATTGAGGGAGGCGACCACGCCATCATCACGAGCCTTGACAAAGCCGTGGACGCGTTGATGGGCAAGACAGGCACCCACATCCTCCCCAAATAGCATTTAGTTTTTAAACAATAGACACACCATTTTGTTCATGAGTGAACAAACAAGCTTCCTGACACCGCTCGTTACTCAGCTGGGTGTTGGCGGCATCATCGGTCTCTGCATCGGGTTTGCATTAAAGAAAGTAGCGAAGATCGCCGCAGCCATCATCGGGATATTCTCCCTTGGATTAATCTACATGGAGACACAGGGCATGATCACCGTCGACTGGCTGGGGGTTGAGGCGTGGGGAAACACAGCCTTGGCTGGTCTGGGACAGGCAGAGGGCGCGCTTGGACCCTTCCTCGCTAACCTACCATTCGCCGGCGGAACCGTGGTCGGATTCGCGCTAGGCATCAAGTGGGGCTAAGCTTTACACAATACAGTTTTTCGAAAAACAACCCCATTTCTTCCAGTAAATCAAATTTATATCCGCTTGTATCTGGCTCGGATATGTCCGAGTAAATGAGAAGAATTGAACCCCCGGGTTCAAGATGGTCTCGTGCGCCCCCGAGAAAACGTTCTATCAACTCTGCTCCGCCGGCCCACGCATGCTCGTCGGCCTCTCCCTCCGATGGCAGATATGGGGAGTTGAATATAATCCAGTCATACCTTCCATTTACCTCATCGAAGAGGTTGCTGAGGAGGAAGGAAATCTTCCCGGAGACCCCTGCATCATACGCACGTTTTTCGGCTTCTCCTAGAGCCTCCGGGTTGATATCCACGGCCAATACTGATTTTACCTCGGGTTTCAATGCAGCGGTAACCGCTTGAATCCCCGACCCGGTGCCCATGTCAAGAATGTTTCCTGATACCAAAGACTCAACATGTTTTGCCAGCAGGTACGAGTCCTCGGCGGGGCGGTAGACATCCTCCATAGACAAACACTTGCTGCTTGGGCGGATAAGGGTAATCATGCCTGCCCAATCACCTTAAACATGGAAAGGAGCAAAAAACGGTATGGAGATCACTGTCCTCGGAACGGCTTCAATAGGAGGCGTCCCAGAGTGGGACTGCACATGCCCCAACTGCGCCGCGGCTAGACAAGACCCCAGGCTTAGGCGGACGCGTTCATCGATCACCGCAACACTGGACGGCGACATGCATGTACTATTTGACGCCGGCCATGACCTGAAAACCCAGCTTGAATCCAACGGAATAGTTCCAAGGGTTGAGACAGCGGGAGAGACGTTCAGGGAGAGCAGGATAGACTCAGTCTTTCTGACACACGGACACGCCGATCATACTGTGGGGGTAGCCGAGTTCTGCACGGGGAAAAGCTTTGAGCTGCCTCTGCACGGGCCACCTGACCTCATCGATTTCTTGTTCGGCTCAGAGGAGACCCCCAACTACTTCGGGGAGCTGGGAAGGCTTGCTCGAAACTACGTTATTCCCATCAAGTTGATTCAGGAAAAAACCGTCACAAGGCTGGGGGAACTGGAGATCACAGGCATAGAGATACCCCATACCCAAGTGCTTGAGAACGGAAGGAAGTACCCCAGCAGCACATACGCGTACGAGATAAGGCATTGGGACAGAAGGCTTGTCTACGCCCCTGACCTGGGAAGGCTCGATCCCTGGTTCATCGATAGACTGGAGGGAGCCGACGTACTCCTCATGGACGCCACGTTCTGGTGGGACAACGAGCTCGAAAGGATCAGCGGGATACCAATCACAAGTTATAAGCTGGGTCACGTACCGCAGGATGAGGCCGTTGAGATATTGAAAGACAGAGGTATCGGACGTGTGATTTTCACGCATTTCAACCACACCAATCCGTCTATACTTGAGAACGGGGATCAGAGGAAAATAGTGGATAAGGCGGGCATGGAGACCGCCTTCGACGGTATGAAAATAAAGGTTTAGTAGGTCCTGCTCACGTAAGCGACGTACTTTGCCTCATCCTTACAGAAGACACAGCTACCTGTTGGCTCCTCTTCTACGTCCCAGCGTGTCCCACGGATCTCCCCGCTCACCTGGTCCTTGATATTCATGGCGCACTCGGCGTCACCACACCAGTTGACCTTAACGATGAGTCGAGCTTCCATGTAGGCCTCAAGCTGGTCCATATCGTAGGCGTCTTTAACCAGGCTGTCCAGTTTTGCCTTGTCCTTGGCCTTCAGGTTCTCGAATATGGCTTCGAATAGTTCATTGACCTTTTCAACCAATTTCTCCTCATCGACCTGGATTTTTTCAAAGTTGTCACGCCTGACCAGTGTGGCATTCTTGTTTTGGGCCTCACGAGGCCCCACCTCAAGCCTGAGGGGCACTCCGTACATCTCCCATTTGTAGTACTTGTCGCCCGGACTGGTTCTGTTATCGCTGTCCAGCACAACCCGGATACCTGCCTCCTTGAGCTTGGCTTCAAGCTCCTTGGCGTAGCCAACGGAAATCTCTTCCTTGCCTCTGAACAGGATCGGGACTATAACCACCTGTTTGGGCGCCACCTTGGGGGGCAGCACCAGTCCGTTGTTGTCGCCGTGGTGGGCTATAGTGGCAGCTAGAGTCCTTCCAAAGCCCATTCCGTAGCACGTATTTGCAGCCGTGGCCTGTTCTCCGTTCTCGTCCTCGAAGGTCTGCTCAAAGGCCTCACCGAAGTTGTAGCCCAGCTGATGTACTGTGCCTATCTGGTTCACCTTGCCATCTGGGTTCCACGTGTCGAACGCGACGCTGTAGTCAGCGCCCGCGAACTTGTCGAACACGGGCCTCTTCAGCATGATGTAGCTTAGGCCAAGCGCATCGTAGACCTCGCTGTAGATCCTGAGAGCTATCTTGATCTGCTCCTCGGCGTCCTCGTAGGTGGCGTGAGCCGTGTGCCCCTCGTTCCAGAGGAACTCCCTGCCCCTGTACAGGGGCCTGGTGGCCTTTGTCTCGTACCTGTAGACGTTGCAGGTCTGCTGCATCCTGATGGGGAAGTCCTGGTGGCTCCTCATCCAAAGTTTAAACATGGGATAGATAGCCGTCTCGCTTGTAGGCCTAAGGACTAGCTTGTTCTCCAGCTCGTTCTCCCCTGCGTGTGTGATCCAGAAGACCTCGCCGCTGAAACCGGCTATGTGATCCTCCTCTTTCTGGAAACTGCTCTGCGGTATAACTACTGGGAACTGCATCGGATCGTGATCCGTGTTGTCGAGTCTCTCCTCGAGCATCCCGATGATGCGTCTTGCTATACTCATTCCCCAACCCGTGTATACGGTGAAACCCTTCACGGGGTATCTGTCGTCGGCTACCTTCGCCTCTAAGAGGACGTTGTCATACCACTCGGTAAAGTTGTCCTTGGCGATTAGCTCTTTTTTCTTAGAGGACTTGTTCCCAGTCATTTTTATCTCCTCTACCCTCCCATGAGGGGGTTTGGGTTTTAAAAAGGTAGGGTAATGTGGGGCAGGTTTCCCCCATTATCCGTAAAGACTATACGTACAGTGTCAATATTCTATTTCATGCCCCAGATTAACACCGATGACATAGTGGCGATGGAGGACACCCGCATCACTGTACGAGGTTACAGGAGGAGAACCACGATACCATCCGGCATTTTCAGGTTCCTAGAGTTGAAGGACGGGGACGTTATCAGGTGGATAGCAACCAAAGACGGTGTTGTTTTCGTTTCTAAACTGGAAAAATAGGAAAAGGGTATCGGGTCTAGGAAAACGATTCCAGCATAGAACTTGTGAACCTGATGTAACTTGACACATACGCTGATTCGTACGATATGTCAAGGCCTTGGCAAATAGTACACACATCGAAACCGTTGATCCAAGCAGCCCTAGGCTAAACTCTCATCAGTACATGCGATAGTGCATCTGTCTGTAAGGTAAAGAAAAAACCGACTAATTAACGTTATATGAGCAGATCTGGGTCTTAGAACGAGGTAAATTTGACAGGATCCGATAGAAATTTCATAAAAATGCACGTTGAAAGATACCCCCAAGCTCAGCCGAGGGACATCTACAAGCTAATTTTTCAGGGAGTTTACGGAGTGGGGCATATAATCACTGGGAAAGCTTGGGACTATCTCCAGGAGGAGGCCAGTAAGATTTCTATAGAAGATTACCCAGATTGCCCTCTTATAGAGCCAGTCTCACCCGACGGCTTCATGATCAGGGTCAACTTGAGACCCTTTATGAGGATGAATCTAAGCCTCGAAGGTTTGTTCCAGGTGATGACGGCTTCCGCAGATGTGGAGGGCGATGAAGAGAGGTTTATCGAGCTCTGGAGGGTTTTCGTGGATTTGGTGGAGATAGGGAATATCCCGATGGAGTTGGAGAGGATTCGGGTGATACAGGACTCCATCAGGGGGGAGGGAATAAAACCCAAACACCACACCGAGGCATACCGTCAAGCTTACTACCCAGCTTATAGGGTCGTCAGGCTCGACCGGTTCAGGGGGAAGTTCGGGGACCCCGAACATATTTAAAAACCTGACAGACAACCTTTGTTCATCATGGAAGCAAAGAATACGGCTACTGGTTGGATCGACCAAAACCGCGGTAGGATTATTGAGTTAAGCGATGGTGTGTGGAGCACTCCAGAGCTGGGTTTACTTGAGTTTAAATCAGCCAAGCTGATGATAGACGAGCTGGAAAGACATGGATTCACTGTTACGGAAGGAGTTGGCGGTATGCCGACGGCGTTTGTTGCCGATTATGGGGCTGGAAAGCCTGTCCTCGGGGTGATGGGAGAGTACGATGCACTGCCAGGATTAAGTCAGAAGGTATCGACAGAGAAAGACCCCATTGAACCAGGGGCACCAGGTCAAGGCTGCGGCCACAACATCCACGGAGCATCGGGTCTGGCAGGAGCGATAGCCATCAGGTACGCCATGGAGGAACACGGGCTTGAGGGCACCGTGAGGTTCTTCGGGACCCCCGCAGAGGAGAGCGCCAGCGGAAAGGTCTGGATGGTACGGGATGGGGTTTTCGACGGCGTCGACGCCGTGCTCAGCCACCACCCCAGCAGCATGAACACTGGGAGCCTAGCCAGCAGCCTAGCCAACAACAGCGTCAAGTTCCACTTCACCGGCAAGACAAGCCACGCCGCAGGAAGCCCTGAGCACGGCAGGAGCGCACTGGATGCGGTCGAGCTCATGAACGTGGGCGTCAACTTCCTGAGGGAGCATATCATCCAGGAGGCAAGGATTCACTACGTCATCGAGGACGGCGGTGGACAGCCCAACGTGGTGCCGGGTTACGCGAGGAGCTGGTACTTGGTCAGGGCTCCAGAGAGGAGCCAGATGGACCCCATCTACGAGAGGGTGCTTAAGATCGCGAAGGGGGCGACACTGATGACGGAGACGGAGCTGCGGATCGAGTTCATCAAGGGCATCTACAACAAGATCCCTAACAGGGTACTGAGTGAGATAGTTGTCAGGAATATGAGGGAGATCGGGACTCCATCATATACTGATGAGGAGATCGAGTGGGGGAGAGAGCTCACCAAATCAGTGTCCAGGGAAGCAAAGATAGGCGGACTTAGGAAAAGCCAACGCCCTGATTGGCAGGAGTTGGTAGACGTCGTTATGGACACATCAGTCCCTGACCCTTGGAACGACGGCATCGTGAGCCCCGGCAGCACGGATGTCAGCGATGTCAGCTGGATGGCGCCCACCATGGAGTTCTCCACTGCGACGTGGCCGCTGGGGACACCCGGCCATAGCTGGATGAACGTGGCGGCCAGCGCCCACAGCATCGGTCACAAGAGCCTCATATTCGCCTCGAAGGTGATAGCCTCGACCGGATTGGACCTGATGACAGACGCCGAGCTCAGGGAGAAAGCTTGGGAGGAGCACCGAAAGAGGACCATGGGCTTGGAATACAAGACACCTATCCCTGAGGGGATGGAGCCTCCGCTTGATATGTGGGGCAAGAAGTAGTTAGAGGCTCAGGGTCTCCCCTGGCTTCATTGTTTTTACCTTGATGCTGCAAGCCGACTCGACTTGGACCTTGAACTCGTTTGGATCAGTGTCCCATATGTGCATGGGGATCGCCAACACGGGGTTCACAGCCATGGCGGCCTCCACCGCTTCGGGGCAGTCCATGGTGTAGGTTCCTCCACTCGGGACAAGCATCACGTCTATGCCCTTCAATTCTTTCATCTCCTCGATGAAATCCGAGTCACCCACGTGGTAGATGGATTTTCCCTCGGCGTACACAATGTACCCCACACCCAGTCCCTTGGGGTGATACGGCTCCCCTGGGTTCCTGAACCGTTTGAAGTTGTATGCCTCCACAGCCTTGACCGCCACATCGCCGATGCGCGTGGACTCTCCCGGTTTCAGGGACTTGACCTTGGCGCCCAGCTTCTCGCCGCACTCCGGGGTAGCGATGATCTTAGTCTCATCTGTCTTGATGAGGTCAATCTTGTCGGGTTTGCAGTGGTCGTCATGGTGGTGGGTGCTGAGGATGACATCTGCCGGCTCATCGTACTCCCCCTCGTAGGGGTCAATATAGATGGTCACGCCTCCCGTCTTGAGCTTCCATGAGGCGTGTCCTAACCATTTGAGTTCCATAATATTCGGTATGGGCTACGTTTCGGGGGTTAATGACGGTTCTGATTTCCTTGTCTCATAAGCGGAGCTGTAAGCGAACCCGAATACGATCCTGAGGCCCGCCGAGATGAGGAGGCCCTGGTTAATACCGATGAACCCCGAGGACGAGAGGAAGTTATCGACCACATATCCGCCAACATTACTGCCGATGAACGTCGCGATACCGAAGGCGGTGGTGCTGCTTGCCAAGTAAGTCGCTCTAAGGTCCCTTGGAGCTAAATCGATGACGTATGTGCTTTCGCTGCTCATCCACGCGGCCATGCCGACCCCGAGGAATAACTCGGCTAACGTAATGTGGTACCACTGGGTTGCGAACGCGTATGCGATGGGCGCTATCGCCATCATCATCCTGCTCATGACGATTACAGGTCTCCTGCCAACCCGGTCCATGAATCCACCCAGCCGTCTCTGGGCGAGCGTGGATACCCCGCTGCTTGCAAGGCTCAGCGTGGCGACCTGCCAGACGGTCATGTTGAGTTTGTGGGTTATGACGTATGGGAACAGCGGCCACGCCGTGCTCATCCCCATCCCGTAGACGAAGTTGAGAAGCAGGTACCTTGTGAGCCGGGGGTCGCTGAACAGTCGCTTCAGGTCCAGCTTTAACGAGACGCCCTTGGGCGGCTTCTCGTTTACGAATAACACAAGGATGCCCCCTAAGAAGCTGGCGATGGCTGCTAAGGCAAGTACTGCGGTGAAACTCGCCCGGTTCGTATCCCCCACCTGATTGAAGCTTATGGCGAACGCGACCAGCATGGCGAAGAAGCTGCCCATCTGGGCGAAGCTGTTGATCTTCCCGATTACCTCCCCACGGTTCCTGCTGTTTGTGTAGTCTCCGAGGAGGCTGCTCCAGCCCGGCCGGGTCATGCTGGTGGCGAAGCTGCTTACGAGGACCCAAAGGATGAGCCAGTTGGGGGTCTCGAAGAATATGAGGGCCAATATGGCAGCGGCGTTCAGGAACTGGCCGATGGCGATGAAGTGTTTCTTCCCGTACCTGTCGGCTAGCTGCCCGAAGAGCAGCTGAGTCAGGTTCCCGAAGAGGCTCTTTCCTCCCTGTAGGAAACCCATCTGGTTCACCGATGCGCCCGCGATTGAGACGAGGAGGTTGTTGTACCGGTTGTTGAGGCTGTCCCCAAACATCCTGATGAACCCTGTGCCGATTAGGATGTTGTCGGTCTCCAGTGGCTCGTCTCGAGTATCGCTCATTTGGCTCCGAGAGTGCGGTGATATGTATAAACGTACCTGAAAGTTGGAGGGGATTCAACTTGTGTGGGAGTCAAGCGGTATAAAATACGAAATGTTAAGTAAAGATTTATGGAAAATATGACTGATTGTCCATTGAAAATAATTAAAACTGGGTTATTAGTGATCGGAGCCGGGGCAGCTGGCAGCATGGCGGCGATAAAAGCGAGTGATATCACCAAGGACATCGTCGTGTTGGAGAAAGCGGTTCACAGGAGCGGTGGGGCTCTGGGGATCGGCCATTATACCAGTGAGATAAACCCGATGTGCAACGTTCCCGGTGGGCCCACCAGCATGGAGTTCGTGGAGGGGTACATGAGCAGCAGCTCTGGGTGGAGCGGCCAGGAGCGGCCCCTTGACAAGTACATCATAGCGGAGGAGTTCACGCCCATCGTCAGGGAGCTTGAGGAGTGGGGCCTCGAGATTTACAAGAAGGAGGACGGCACATGGGACAACTACTGGCACAAGCACATAGGGGAGCGCATGGAGAGCGGCTGCTGGGTCAAGGGGGGGACCATGAAAAGATGCCTCATGGACGAGGTCGAGCGAAGAGGCATCAATATAGTTGAGAGGACCATGGCGGTTGACCTGCTGACGAGGGACGGGAAGGTCATTGGAGCTGTGGCGTTGAACACTAGGACGGGGGAGTTGTCCGCGTACCACGCCAAGTCGGTCGTGCTGTGCACTGGTAGCAGCAGCCGGACGTACGTCGTGAACCCGGGTAAGAAATGGTTCTATATGAGGGACATGGGGACCAACTGCGGCGACGGTAGGGGAATGGTGTACCGGGCAGGTGGCGAGTTAACCATGATGGAGCTCATCAGGACGGATCATATGCAGGGTAACGTGATGGCTCGTTTCTGGGGTGGAAAGGCCGTCAACAGCAAGGGCGAGGACTTCCTGACGGAGACCTACAAGAAGAGGTGGAGCAGGAGCTACTCGATGCACTTGGAGGAGGAGAAGGGAAATGGGCCCCTCTACTGGGACAGCAGGAACATGACGGAGGAGGAGCTGGACAGGTGGGTGAGGTACTGTAGCGACGAGAAGAACTTCCCCGACGTTGTTCTCACCGAGACCTACAGGCAGAAGGGCCTTGACAGGCGTTCAGAGCCATACGAGTTTGAGAGCCAGCCCATCGGATTCCTCGGTGGACCAGTGTTCAACTATTACGGGGCAACAACGCTTCCCGGGCTGTACGCTGCCGGTGACGAGATATGGCAGGACAGCCTGTCAGGAGCCTTCGTCTTCGCCAGGAGGGCGGGGATCGCGGCCGCGAAATACGCTGAATTACAGGGGGATTGGGCTCCCATCGATGAGGGGCAGCTGAAGGACATTGAGGAGGCCATCCTTGCTCCAAGCAAACGGGGGGACGGAGTGTCCCCGCAGGAGCTGGAGGAGAGGATTAGGGTCATCATGACCAAGCACGCGTACTTAACCAAGACCGGGGGCATGCTTGAGCAGGGCTTGAAGAACCTCAGATGGATTAAGGAGAAGTGGGTTGGCAGGATCAAGGCGGATAACCCGCATGAACTGATGCGGTGGGCTGAGGTGAGGAACATAATGGACGTGGCCGAGGTTCACATGGGGTCAGCCCTGTTCAGGACCGAGTCTGTGCCCTATGGTAGGCACTTCCTTGATAGGGAGGATTACCCGACTCAGCACCCCACATGGTACAGGCAGAGGGTGGTGGTGAGGAGGGATGGCGACGAGATGAAGTTGTTTAAACGTCAGACAGTGGAGCAGCGGCCTCCGACGCTTGAGGAGTACGAGGCAGTGAAGGAGGTCAAGCCGTGACGGCCACCTTTGACTACGAGAAGTGCACAAAGTGCGGCACCTGCTACAACCTGTGCCCGTTGGATGTCATCTCGTTGGACGAGGGGGGAAAGCCTTACGTCAGGTACCCCGACGAGTGCCAGCTCTGCTTCATCTGCCAGGTCGAGTGCCCCGCGAAGGCGATCCACGTCAAGATTCCCCTGGCCTTCTGGTAACCTCCCCTTTTTTATGTATCATGTTAAATTGTTTTCAGCCGAGTTACTCCCATGGATAAAGTAGCTCTTAAGAGGAAACTGCTCGACACCGTAGAGGCCAGGGCGGATGATATTATCGCAGCGGGGGACTGGATCTGGTGCAACCCAGAGGCTGGGTTCAAGGAGTACAAGACGGCGGATTACACGACGGGCATCTTCAGGGACCTCGGCCTTGAGGTTGAGGAGAATATCGGCCTGACCGGTGTTCAGGCAAAGATCAATGGTAGGGATGACAGGCCAAACATCGCGGTCATCGGGGAGCTGGACGCTTTGCTGATTCCGGAGCACCCTGAGTCTGACCCTGATACCGGCGCAGTTCACTCTTGCGGCCACAACGGTCAGATGGCTAACATGATCGGGGTGGCCATGGCGCTGGTGGACTCGGGGGTCATGGAGCACCTGGACGGCTCGGTTACCTGTATGGCGGTTCCGGCGGAGGAGCCCATCGAGATAGAGTGGAGGAGGGAGCTGTACGGTGAGGGAAAGCTGTTCTTCCTGGGCGGCAAACAGGAGTTCATCAAGGACGGGTACTTCGATGATGTGGATATCAGCTTGGCGAACCACATGGCCACCAACACGGAGTGGAAGATCGCGGTCAGGGGTGGCGAGGGCCCACAGCCCGGTGGAGTGGGCTTCATGGGCAAGATGATCTCTTTCAAGGGGGCGGAGGCTCATAGCGGGGCTGCCCCCTGGAACGGGGTGAACGCGTTGAACGCGGCCAACATAGCTATGTCCGCCATTGACGCCCAGAGGGATACCTTCAAGGACACGGACGCCGTGCGTGTGCACTACTTTATCACCAAGGGCGGGGACGCCGTGAACATAGTGCCCAGCGAGGTCAGGTTGGAGATGATGATAAGGGCGGCCTCGGTGGAGGCCATCAAGGACGCCTCCATGAAGGTTGACAGGGCGCTGAGGGGCGGCGCCATTGCATTGGGGGCGGAAGTGGAGATCAGTAACATCCCGGGTTACCTGCCGAGCCAAATGCAGGGCAGCGATGCCCTTTGGAGGAGCATGAGGGACAACGCCTTCGAGATCTTCGATGAGGAGGACCTCGTGGTTGGCACGGCCGACCCGTCGCCCATTAGGACGCCCCACGGCGCAGTCTCGGATATCAACGACGTGGCCAATATCATGCCAAAGGCCAGCTTCGGCGTTGGGGGCGCCACTGGTGTGGGCCACAGCAGGAGCTACTCCATAGTTGACAAGTACGTGGCCTACGTCATGCCGGTGAAACTGTACGCGGGGATGGTCTTTGACCTTCTATGGGACGGGGCCAAGCTAGCGAGGCAGGTTACCGAGGAGTACGAACCTCAGGTAACGAAATCCGGATACATGGCCTACTGGAAGGACATCCTAGAGGGCTAGCCCCTCTTCTCTTTTATCGTCAGGAACAGGACCCCCAGGACGAGCCTGAGGGCACTCCCTATGAAGAGCCCTGTCTCAACAGCTGCTAGGCTACCGCCCAGTATGTTCTGGACCAGTTGGCCGCCAAGGTTGCTGCCTATGAAGGTTGCGACCCCTATCACCGCCATGCTTGATGCTAGGTAGGTCGCCCTGAGCTTCCTCGGGGCTATGTCTATCAGGTAGGTGGACTGGGCGCTGAGCCAGCTGGATATGGCGAGGCCGCTTATGGCCTCAACTGCCGCGATGTGGATCCAGGAGGATGCTACAGGGTAGATGAGGCAGCTTGATGCCATGGCCATCCTGCTGAAAGCGAGTATCCGTTTCCTGCCCAGCCTGTCGAGGAGCTTGCCCACGTATGGCTGGCTCAGTACTGCTGCCAGCATGTTGGTGATACTGGTTACCGCTACCTGCCAGACGGACAGCTGGAGCTTGGAGGCCATGATGAACGGGAAGAGAGGCATGGCTATGCTTGAGCCCACGTGGTATAGGAATACCAGCCCTAGGAACCGTTTCAGGTCAGGGTTTGACAGAACCTCCCCTATATTCAGGGCTTCACCGCCCCTGGGCTCCTGCTCCTTGAGGAAGAGTGAGGTTACCCCGGTTAGCAGACTCGCCGTGGAGGCTAGTACCATTACCGGTGTGTAGCTTGCCTTGGTTATCGGTCCAGACTGGTTCATGCTGATGAGGAACGCTGTTACCATGGCGACGAGGCCGCCGATGTAGCTGACGCTGTTGACCCTGCCGATGACCTCGCCCCGCCTAGACTCGGTGGTGTAGTCGCCCAGGAGGCTGTTCCAGCTGGGGATGGACATGCTGGTGAATATGCTTGTCGCGATTACGAGGCTCACGACCCAGCCGGGGGTGTCCACGAGCAGTATGGCGGCTAGGGTTAGCCCGTTCAGTATTCTACCCGTCGCGATGAGCCGCTTTTTTCCGTATTTGTCGGCGATCCTCCCGAATAGGACCTGGAACAGGTTTGATGCTAGCATGCCTGTGGCGTTGAGTGTGCCCAGTTGGTCGACTGTTGCCCCCACTGCGATGGCGAGGAGGTTTATGAAGCGTTTGAAGAGCTGGTCGCCGTAGTTCTGGAGGAATCCTGTGGCGTAGAGGATCCTGTCGGTCTCTAGGGGCTCCTCTGTCATGGGCTTGGGGGGGCTTTCTTGGTATTTTACCTTTTTTAGGAAGATTCATAAATTGCGTGGGCATTGTTTGGTAGCGTCTGCGGGGGTTCCCGAGTGGCCAAAGGGGTCAGGCTTAGGACCTGATGGACTAGTCCTCCGTGGGTTCGAA
>RCNB010002607.1_pt1 | contig 13827 bp, 17 predicted proteins | sample 2041321 | NCBI WGS metagenome assembly RCNB01 (sample SAMN09708232, study PRJNA481090) | Marine sediment metagenome, whole genome shotgun sequencing project. | reverse complement strand
GGTTTAAGATTGTCTTTAGGAATTAGGATTTTCAACTTAAAATTGATGCTTGTGCTGTCATCGATAAAACTAACAAAAGAATAGATTTTTATAATGATTTAGTATTGGCGGTCATGGTGAAAACGTGAGTGAAGATGGGACATGTTTAGAACAAATAGAATCCGACGAAATTAAAAAGCTTGTAGAACTTATATATGGTGGTAAACCAGAGACTGCAATCGAGGAAGACACCGGCATAGACGATCATGAAAAAATAATAAAACGTGTAAATCAAATTATAGGGCATGATTGACTACATCTGAAAAAATGATTCTTCTTGCGAATGTTTCAATCGGGGAAATTTAAAATAGTACCTATTTATAACAGATATAAAAAATAAATTAGAAACAATTTTTCGATTAAATTTAGATTTTCCAAAATGTTGGCATTTGGGGTAAGATAATGAAATATGGGCCACTGAAAAGCAAAAAACAAAAAATGAAGAAAGATACTCTCAAATCAACGAAACACGATGTTCCTGAGAAAAAGAATTTTTATTCAGGTTTTGAAAAAGGTGTTGACGACTCCTTTGATTTGTTTGCTTCCGTTGTTGATTTATACAAGCGGTATAAAGGTGATGTGAAATTACTCATGAATGAGCAACGAAAGGTATGGTCCGAGTGGGTGAATTATTATGATAGTCAGTCAGATATCGATGTTTCAACTTATCTTGACAGATACAACAACTGGCTTTTTGATTATGCGTTTTCTGATATTGATGGAAAAAAATCTGATGATTTCTTTAGTTTGTAGATAAATATGGTTATCGACAATGTGTCTGATTATCTCAGGTAGATTTTTAGAAGATCAAGTCGATTTTGGAATGCATTTAGATTCACGGTATTTTCTGATATTCGAATGAAATAGCTAAAATTAAATTAAGACAATAAAATATATATGTGTGTCAACTATACTATATATTGGATAAGGATCCAACTATTAATTAGCAGGGGGCGTTGTTATGAAAACACATATAAAAAAAATAACATGTTTACTTCTAGTAACTGTGTTTATTGTTTCTAGTGCTTCTGTTATCTCCTCAGAATTAAATAATAGTTCTCTAGTGAATATGGGTGAATCTGATTTTGATCCTCTAGTTGATATAACTGTGACAGTAGAAATACAAAAGATACGATCTCTTGAGAAATTTGACACTCAAATCCCCACAATTGAGAAAATCGATTGGTTTAGTGATCCTGATTTTTATGTTAAAGTATTTATTAATGATGAGGAATTTACCAGCCCTATTTGGAGAAATACAAAATATCTTGAGAATATATGTTGGGATGTAACACTTAATGTTCCTGATGATGAAGAATTTGTAAACATAACAATCCAACTGTGGGATTGGAATCTTGGTAGGGATAAACGCTGTGATATCAGTAGTGATCACGATGGCTATAAAGATAGCTTTGATGTAGAGCTTATCTATAGTATAAAAACAGGTCATTGGTGGGGCGACGATTTTGCTTATCATGACTATATTAATGCAGACCCCAGTGGTTACGGGAGACTTAATGGATGTGATGATGGGAGCATATATGAACGCGATAGAGACTGTGAATTATGGTTTAATATATATCAAGAAGATTTCGATAACGATGGTATTCCGTTTTGGACTGAGGTAAATGTCTATGGAACAGATCCTGAGGTATGTGATCTAGGTAGAGATGATGATAACGATGGAATCCCAATAGAATGGGAACACAAATGGGGACATTTTGCTTGGTACAGGGGGCATGAGGATACATATGAGCATGCTTGGATATATGATCCAGTTGAATGGGATGATCATGCGAATCTGGATCCAGATCTAGATGGTCTTGATAATGTGGAAGAATATCTTACCTCTCAATGGGGTTCTGATCCATTCAGAAAAGATCTTTTTGTTGAACTAGATCAGATGGAAGAAAGTCCAGACGGTCAGAAAAGCATCTTACCAGAAGGATCAAAAGAATTACTTCGGACTGCGTATGATCGGCAAAATATTGTATATCACCTTGACGATGGATGTATGGGTGGTAGTGATGTCCTCCCGTTCGATAAGACGTCAACTCATCAAGAACTCCAATTTACGTATTGGACCTATTTTTTACATGGTGATGAAAATAACTGGCGGCAAGGAGTTTTTCATTATGGATTGGTGGTATATAACGCAACGTATCCTGGTTTTGTTTTCCGTCCTGATTCATATCAAATATCAAGCAAGGGCATGGAGAAAAAAATACTATTGAATCGCAATGAGGAAAAACGAGATATTGTGTATGCTAGTGCATATATGCATGAATGTGGCCATACATTAGGAATATTTCATGGTAATACTCCAGGATGCGATGATCAAGATGGCAAATATATTTGGCAGAAGAACTGGTGGAAATGGCGACCGTATAAAAGCGTCATGAATTATGGATACATGTATCTCATGGTAGATTATTCTGATGGCTCACGAGGAAAAAACGATTTTGATGATTGGAATAGAATTGATCTAACATATTTTCAAAAATCATGGGGATAACCTTAATTGTTTGATAATTAAGGTGCATCATTGATTTTTCTACTACTTGCAACTTCTCTAAAATATCTGCGACATCCTCTTTTAATATTGGCAAGTTGCTGTTGAGGGATATTATAAGACTGTTGGGTGGCCTCAAGGGCAAAAATCAACCCGTGGATAAAAGCACCAGGATTGTATTCCCTTTCCTTGCTAAGATTGAATATGTCTTCAGTGATTTTCATAGCGTCTTCTATTTTATATGGTATGGATTCTGTTTTTTGATCATTTTTCCTTTTATGGGCCATGTTCTTGCATTCCATTTGTCCCTTATATAAATTTGTTTTTGGATCAAAGCCCCTGTGTTAATGGATAGATCATGAGTTTTAAAGATATGTTTTTAAATAAATGGGTGCTATGAACCGTGCTTCCAACGGGAAATCAATTAGGAAGCCCTGATATTCATCTGGGAGGATGTCACATAATTGTTTCAAGCTATGAAATATGATCCTCAAAGATTAATTGACTAGTGAACAAAAAACAGATAGAAAATATTGTCAAATTATAACATGAGGGGGATAATCAAGATATGAAAGAAGGTTACTTGCAAACAAAAATTGCTGAACTTAATGATAAGTGTAAACAGATAGATCAGATGATTTCAATCCAAGAATCTAAAATGAGACGGTTGCGTCAGAGGGTTGGAAATTACAAAGAATTGTTGAACAAGCTAGATGATGTACAAAATGTCAAAGACCAAATTGTTGATCATATAACTGAAGAAAACGAGAAACTTATAAAAAAACACATTGAAGATTTATCAGATGAGATTCACGGTATTGTTGATGTATCATTAGATGGCAAAGCACAAACAATCAACGAAGCATTAGATTACTTAAATAAACGGGAGGGGGAGATAAAGCAGCAAGCAGAAACAATTGTACAGCAAACTAAAGAAATCAACTTTCTTATAGAACATAATAATTTGCTCATGATGAAATTGGTCAACAAAGGTGTTCTTTCAGATCAGGATGTTACCGAAATGCAAAGGAGAGCTGCTAAAAAAGCTAAAAAGGAATGGTAGAAATACTCATGATGTAAAAGCAAAAGACACACATGATTTTGAAAGTGACTTGGTAACACTTTAAGTCAGTATGCCAAAGGACATAAGCGATAAACATGAGATCATTGTTCTTGATATTCCTGAAAATCATCTGAGGTTGTTCTCGATAATAAAACATCTATTTGGGCTGTAAAATAATCCGCAAAACCCTTTTCTGTTTCCTTTTAAAATATTTTTCTCAACTTGAATTCACTTATCCTGATAACAGTTGTACAACAAATCCTTAATAAGCAAATTTGCAAAGTATTACATGGTGAGAAAAATGAGATGTCGCAGTAAAGAAGATGATTTGTTTGAAGAAATATATGGTAAATTTGCAGAGAACTACGCTGCTCTTGTTGAGGAACACACACAAACATTGTTAAAAATTGAAGAAAAGAAAGAGCATAGAACGCGAAATTTGATTGCAATATCATTATTTGGCGTTCTTATTGCCATGTCATTTATTACACTGGTTGCTCCTATTGTTTTATAGTTGAAATTTCAGCGATCCGTGCATTGTTTAGTCGTAGTTTGACAAAAGATGATGCATAAATAATGACAAATACAATTTGTGAGTTGTTTCAGATACTGTAAAAATGAGCATTTTATTGATTATTTTCCTTTAGGATTTGCCTTAAACCATTTTAATGTGCTATAGAATCGCTGAACTGCTGTTATATTACCCATTACCGCAAAGTAGATTAGAACCCACTCCAAAAGAGAAAAACCCAAAGGCATTTGAAAATTATAATGGAGTAATATATGTTGAATAAGGGGGGTAATCATCAAAAGTACAAGCCTATCGGCTCTTCCCAATAGCCCAGAATAATCTCGTTTATATCCAATGGCCTGTGCTTGGGTTCCCATGTAACTTGTAAGCAACATACCTACGATTGCAAGAAGGCCAATTCTCACGTCACACCAAGAACTCAGTGCAAGGCCACCAACCATAAAAACATCGGCATATCTATCTATTGCATGGTCAAGAAAATCCCCTCTTTTCGACGTTTTGTTGGCCAATTTCGCAACCTTTCCATCAATAGCATCAAAAAGACCATTTAGAAAGGCAAATGAGGCAGCACCAATCAGGTAATAATTTATCGATTCTAACTCCGGAGACGAGAAATAAAAGAACAATCCTGCAATAAAAGCAAAAATCAAGGAAATCCACGTTAAAGCGTTAGGATTAATCTTTGAAAACCGTTTGGCTATTACCGATAAGAGGGGATCAATATTTCCCCTTTGATTTTCAAGAACCATTTTACTCAGCCTTATTTTAGAAATCTTTCAGTATCTCTTCAGACCAATCAATGTTTCCTATATTATGTTTTTTCATATGCTCAAACTTGTTTTTGATAATTTCCATAATCAAGGCTGCTACGTTGCTTATATCCATGTCTGTTGTATCTATTTCAATAACATTTTTTTCAGGATGACTATCCACCGTTTCACAGAGAATTATATCTAGTATCTCTGCTTCTATATTTTCTTTTATTTTCTCCTTTTTCCATCCCTTTTGAGACAGACGCTTTCTCAGTTCATTAGGGTGGCATCTAAGAACGATTACCTTATCTATACTTTTCAATAGATGTGACAGATGTCCTTCAATAAAAACAATGTCTTTTCCCTTATAGTTCTCCTTTATATGTCCATTTAATTTATCGATATCTACTATTTTTGAATTCCTTTTCTCATCATTGCCAATAAAAAAATCTTCACCGGCTGCAACCTTATTTATATCAACTATCTCAAAACCATTCTCATGTAAAATATTTGAAATAGAGGTTTTCCCAGTTCCAGGCGTGCCGGTAAGTGCAATAAGCATTCTATATCAACTTGTGGTAATCATATCCATGGAATCCTTCTTTGAAGCAGTAGTGTAGCTCTTGGAAATCCTTTCTGAATTCTTTGATCGCTGCTTTTATTTTCTTTGTATCTTCGTTTTTCAGTAGTGCTCTTTCGTAGAATTTGGCAATTTCATCCATTTCGTTTTCTTTCATGCCGATTCTTGTAAGTTCAGGTGTTCCCAATCTCAAACCTGATGGATTTAACGGGTCCTTGTCACCAGGAATCGTGTTCATATTGGTTACAATACCTGCATCTTCAAGTTTTTTTGATGCTTCATTTCCTTTTCCTGGCCCGATTTCAAGTAAAAGTTGATGGGATTTAGTAAAGCCAAGTTTTTCACCAAATACCTTAAAACCCCTTTCACATAGTGATTGTCCCAGACTTTGTGCATTTTTTATTATCTGTTTTGCATATGCTTCACCGAATTCCAGATGTTCGGCATACGCTATTGCCTTTGCTGCAACATGGTGAAGGTGATATGAAGAAGTAACTCCCGGAAACACTCCAAAGCCTAATTTTCTCAAAAATGATTTATCCTCTTTTGTATCTCCTTTATGATTCGATACAATCATTCCACCTTGTGGCCCCGGTAGGGTTTTATGGGTACTCCCACTCATTACATCAGCTCCCTCCCTTAAAGGATCTTGGAATTGTTTTCCTGCAATAAGCCCTAAGACATGTGCAGCATCGTAGACTAGATATGCACCTACGTCGTGTGCCGCCTCTGCGATTTCTTTTATTGGACTTGGGAACAAAAAGACAGACCTGCCGTTTAATGCAAGCTTTGGTTTTACTCTTTTAATGAGTTTTACAGCACCGTCAACATCGATGTTCATCTCTTCATCATTGAATGGGTATGAGATAAGATCGATGCCCCTAACGCCTGCTGCGCCCCATTTTCCAAAAGAGATATGGGCACCATTGGCAAGATCTAAAACTGTTGCAGTTTCTCCTGGTTTCATGAGTGCCTTTAAAATCGCAATATTTGCAGTTGTACCTGCAGTTGGTCTCACGTCGGCATAGTGACAGTTGAAAAGTTTTTTTGCAAGTTCCATTGCTTTTTCTTCTACATTGTCAAAAAACTTACATCCTTCGTAATATCTGTGGCCAGGGGTGCCTTCGGCATATCTACCATGAAAATCCGTAATAAGCATTTCCTTACACAAGGGTGATAATACGTTTTCACTTGCTATCATTGGAAGTGAGTTAGCAAAAAACTCATTGTTGTTCATAGCCTGCTTTCTGACATATTCAACTTCATTATACCAATTCATAGAAACCACACAAAAGCCCTAATCTATGAATCCAATAAAAAGGTTATTACATTTACAGTAGCTTGATAAGTTATTCAATTGTCAACTTATGTTTCCCACTTACCGAAATACTGATTGGTATCGGAACATTTAAATTATGGGGTGTACTGGTAATTAGTAAGGAATAAATTATGAAAAGAACAGTTGTTGGAATCATCGTTGGTTTTCTAATTATTAATGCGATGGCCCCAATAGCAATATCTGTTGAAACTAATGAAAAAGCGTATAATGAAAGATCATATCTTTTTAGTTTTAATTCATATATTGATTTAGAATTTAATTTATCTGCATTAAATGAGCCTATGCCTCATAATAAAACTGTAAGCGTCCCAATAATCATTGAATATTGGACCAATATTCCAGATAATTTTCTATGGTTTCTACCTTGGCAGATTAGAAACTTTATTTTGTTTGGAAGTATTATTAAGCCAATGCAAAAAATACATCTTGAAGTATTAAACATACCTGATTGGGCAAATATCTACTTTGCTCAACCAGACATACTTGTTCCGATTCCCACTGGGGGCATAATTATAGAAGCAACAACAAGCCTATTATTTAATATTGAATCTAGTGCACCTGCAGAATCGTATAGGATTGATATCAAAGTGTCTTGCGATGCGATTAAGAGATTAAATGGCTATTCCTATCAAGAAAGTATAGAATTTACACCTGGATAATATCACTCTTGCTTGAAAATAAATAATAATTCTGATAAAAAGATAATGGAAAACCCAGACAATGCAGTGCGAAAAATTATAGATCTTATATTTCCCTAAATTTCCTAGATGTCTTTGTAAGTATTTCTACACCATCTTTTTTTATTAAGATATCATCCTCTATTCTCACGCCGCCAAATCCAGGTATATAAATGCCTGGTTCAACTGTGAGTACCATGTTTTCTTTTAACTCAACTTTACATTCAGAGTTAAATCCTGCGCCAGCATCATGAACAGCAAGACCAACTGGATGTCCTGTTGAATGAATAAAACGACCTTTAAATCTTGTATTATCAATGTATTTGCTTACTGCATCATGCACGTCATGCGCTTCTATGCCTGGACGTATCGCATCAAAACCGGTCCTTTGTGCTTCTAAAACAGTTTCGTACATATCCTTCTGTTCTTTACTGGCTTTTCCAAATACAAACGTTCTGGTCATATCAGAGTTATATTTTCTAAAACGTGCACCAAAATCAAATAAAGTAAAATCGCCACTTTTCAACCGATAATCTCCATGACTATAATGCGGCTCCGCCGTGTTTTTTCCAAAGGATGATATAGTCTCAAAAGCACTCTCATCAGCACCATTTTTCTGCATGAGATAATTAATCTCGGCAGCTATTTCAAACTCATGTATTTCCTCATGCAGAATATCTGGTATCATTTTCATTACTTTATCGGCTATATTGCATGCTTCCTTGATTGTTTTTATTTCAAATTCGTCTTTTACAAGTCTTGCTTTTGCAAAAGCTTCTGAGACGTCCACAAATTCCGAATTTGGACATCTGTCTTTGATTCTACAGAAATCTCTATGTGAAATTCCGCTGAAGTTTAAACCAATGTTTTTAAGAGGTGAGAGTGTGTTTTTGAAAAACTCGTTGAACTCTTCTCCGTTTTTGTAGATGTTTAGATTTGCATTGGATTTTTTTGCAGATTCTGCTTCGAGCTCAGATACTATAATATCAGCTTTTCCAGTGGGGTGCAAAGCAGCCACTGAACCTTCAAAAAGACCCTTGTCCAGACCTGTGACATAAAAGAAATTGTCATCAATATACGGTTCGGATGAGTTTTTTATTATTATTGCATCCGGTTCTCTTTTCAGGTTGCTAAAAATGTTTTTTATCCTCTTCTCAAATATCATGATATCAACACGAACAGACTATCGTCTATATATAGTATATCAACCCAAAATAAATAAAAAGAAACGAATCTATGTGTGTATAGAAATTAAATGTTTAATTTCTATACTGCTTAACCAAGCCCTGTAGATCCGTTAAATCGCTTTTGATAGTTTTGACCTGCTTCATTTTCTCTTCTTCGAAATTGTCAAGTATCTCTGGCAATGCTTTAGTGAGCTTATAAATGTGGACTGGCCTTCCCTTCCCTTTTTTCTTCAAATCTCTCTTTTTTGCCCATCCTCTTCGTCTCAATTCTTGCATTGCCACACTCACCTCAGGTTGCCTTAAATCTGCACCTTGTTCAACCTCTGCAGAGCGGCATTCGTCAACCTGTGATATATACATGAGTGTTTTGGCAAGATTCTTCGGCATCCCAAGTTCAGCGAACAATTGAACGGCCTTATCGTCTTTTTCATCCAATACAAATGATCTTTTTCGCTTCATTTTCCTCTCCTCGAGGCATAAATCATTTGTGAGTATTTATATTTTTCTTATTTTTTCAATTTTTGATGAGTTTTTTTTGGTTTTAGATAACATTTTATTGTTATTATCAAAATTTCTGATTTTTATTTTACTTTCACTAATCATTTTCTTAGCAAGATCATCAGGATATTCGCCAGAATAAACTATCTCCTTAACACCTGCATTTATCAACATTTTTGCACAAACGACACAAGGGGTATTGGTACAATATAATACAGAATTCTTTATTGAGATCCCAAAAACAGCTGCCTGAATAATCGCGTTTTGTTCTGCATGTAGTCCCCTACATATTTCATGTCTTTCACCAGATGGAATGCCTAGTTCTTTCCTTAGGCAACCAACCTCTGAACAATGTTTGAGACCCTTTGGGGCACCGTTGTATCCAGTACTCAGTATGTGCTTATCTTTTACAAGAATGGCACCTACCTTTCTTCTCAGACATGTGCTTCTTTTTGCCACAAGGTGGGCCATTTCCATGAAATATTCATCGTATGATGGTCGCTCTCCCATAAAAATCAAGAGATAATAGCTAGACCTGTTTAATAAAATTATGATAAATCCAATAAAACTGATGATAAAATATCATTATAGCGATATTTTGCAAATTTCCGCCTCTTTTGCACTTGGAAATGGGGATTTGGGAGGAAAAATATAAGTTCTAAGAACTGTTTATGCAATGTGAGGATGCACTAAATGAGAGATATTATTGTAGAGTTTGGCATGAACGCAGGGAAAGTGTGGAAGGCACTTAATTCGTGGGGATCACGTACAGAATCTCAACTGATGGAAAACACGAGACTTAGCGTGAAAGAGGTACATGCTGCAATTGGATGGTTAGCACGAGAAAATAAAATATACGCAGACGGTAAATTGTTTAAACTTGGAGAAACAAATCTGACGGTTAAAGTTGGAGAAAACGCCGGTAAAATATGGTATGTGCTTCATACGCAAGGGGAAGCAGACATATTGCATATCTCAAAGTTGGCACAGATAGATGAGGGAGATACTTACTCTGCTTTAGGTTGGTTGGCTAGAGAGGGGAAGATAAATACAAAGGCGAATGGAAGAAATGGCGAAGTGAGATCAGCCAAGATTGAGATTGAAGGTATGAAAGGGGAATTAGAATCATTGCATGCAGATTTGGGGGCAAGAAACCATATAATTAAAGAAATGGCTACTCAACTTACAGAAGGACAAACACAATTTGTAGAGAATATTGGTGCTGTTGAAAGATTACAGATGGAACTGGATCAAAATCAAGACAAAATGGCGGAAATGAGAATGGAGCTAAATAAAAAAACAAACGATTTATCGCGATTGCAGAATGAACTAGGAACCGATTTTTTAAACCAAAAATTCAGTACAAGTACACTTTTCAGCAAAGATATTCCTTTGACACAGCTACAAAAACAGCAGAATATGTCAGAAATTGGTGAAGATCGTCATGAAAAAGAACCCTTTGGTTGGAAGGATAAACCACGACGCAATTGTGATGAGATGGATATATCTCATGATGTTGCAAATAGTCTTAAAACAAAAACATTAGATGACGATGAATCAGAATAATTGATACTTGGATTAAAACTATTTGTTTTCGTCAATATTGTGCTGAGGATTCTTAAAATATCCATTTAATGCTATTCCGTTAAACTGCACTACATCATCAAACTTAAAAGGATGGAATGTATATCTAGGCTGTAGAAGTTAGTTTTAAAGTTGTAGGAGAGATCAAATATGGAATCTATCAGTCATCTGGTGCAAGTTGTGTATTTTATAAGGAGGATGAAGATGGCAACCAGTCGACTTTCAATCTCTTTGTTGCACCTGAGATGGATGTTGAAGATAAAAACACAATCTTTGCTTTAATTGATAATGAGCAAATAGGGGAAGATAGTTGGTTTGGAGTTAAGGATCTAACCATACAGGATATATTTAGGGCATTTGATGGATGGGCATCTGGGGCTCCAATTGTCTTTGAGCTAGATGCCCAAAGAAACATAGGTAATTTTTTAAAGTTGGCGTTAGAAAATACTGGAAAACCAACGTCTTGATTATAAAAAATTTGGGAATTTGGGGGAGTGACTGGAAGTTTCTCCTTTTACTTTTTTAATTCAACTCCGATTTCCTGAAGATCTCTTGGTACAAAAGAATTCTTAAAAACCTTGCGCGCATCATTTTCCAATATGCGGTAGTCCAGGTATCTGGGGCTGATATGGGTGAGAAATAATTTTTCCACATTTGCTTTTTTAGCTATCTCTGCAGATTGAAATGCAGTGGCATGTCCATATTCATTTGCGATATCCTCTAGTTCGGAGTCAAATGTTGAATCGTGAATCAAAACATCTGCATCCTTTGAGAATTTGATCATGTCCTTGCAAGGTTTTGTATCACCAGATATGACTATTTTCCTTCCCTTTCTAGGTGTACCTAATACTACATCCGGGGTGATTTTCCTACCATCCTCTAGCGTTATAGTTTTTCCACGTTGAAGTTTACTAAATAAGGGTCCTTCAGGAATACCTAGTTCTAAAGCCTTGGGCTTGTTAAACTTGCCTGGTCTCATTTTTTCTTCGAGACTGTAAGCAAGTGCCGGGACGCCATGTTTAACCTTTAGAATTTTTATCTCATACTCGTCAAAATCAAGAATATCCTCCTCATTTACTTCATGTGGAAATATTTTGTAACCTGGTCTAAAATATCCAAGAGATAAAAGCTGGGATACAAGTTCTATTATTCCCTTTGGGCCGTAGATATGCAAAGGCCTGCTCCTATCGTTTAACTGCATTGTCTGAATAAGGCCAGGTATACCTAGAAAATGATCACCGTGGAAATGTGTAATAAATATCTTGGATATTTGCATATAGCTAAGATTTGATCTCTGAAATTGCCTTTGTGTTCCTTCTCCGCAATCAAACAATATGACTTCACTACCTCTTTTAATGGCTACTGAAGATACGTTTCGTTTCACAGTTGGCCAGCTGCCACCAGTTCCAAGGAATATGATACTCAGTTGCGTCATCTAAAAGAAGGGATTGTGCTTTATTGTAAAAGCGTTGTGGTTATTTCTGAAATACTGCAAAATAACGAGTTAGGCTCCTATGGGCTCTAAAGCCATGTTTTTCCACCAATGAAAAATACTTTTCACCTAACGGCAACATGTCTTTATTTGACAGTCCAATGACTGCTTTACCATTTTCTTTTAAAACGCACGATATGTTCTCAAAAGCCCGTTCATACAGCTTACGTATATCTTCTCCCTTTGTTGTAGTTGCTTTTCCATATGGGAAATCGGTTACAACGGCATCAATTTTGGCAGCATGTTTGGCAATATCGCCAATATCGGAACAGAACAATTTATGGTCTGTTATCTTGTAGAAATCAAGATTTTTCTTACATCCCTCAATCATTTTATCTTCGATGTCACTCCCAATCACTCTTGCACCAATCAAACCTGCCTCAATCAAAATGCCTCCTGTACCACAGAAAGGATCCAAAAGTGTTTCCCCCGTTCTGATGGCGGACAAGTTGACCATAACCCGTGCTAGCTTAGGGTGTAGAGAAATGGGTGAAAAAAACGGACGATGTTGCGCTTTCCTGTTTTCAAACTGACTTCTATTTAATTCTGACAATTTCAAACCAACATATATGGTTGAATCGGTGATTAATCCACGTACCTCGATATCAGGATTTTCAAGAGTTACCCTCCTCTCTTTTGAGTAGATATCTGCCAATGTTTGTACTATTGGCCGTGAATCAATAGTGTTTGATCTGTTTTTACATCTTATGGCTATTGAACCATTTTTTTTGATATGATTTTCCATAGCATATCTTTTTATCTCTACTGTAGACGGTGGACAAGAGAACAACATTTCGTCAATGTAAAATGTGAGTGACAGCCTACTAGCCAATTTTTTAATATTGCTCTCTTCAACATCTGTATCTACAACCAAAACATCCTCATTTGATTCTATGACTTTGTAATTAATCTTCTCAGCTCTCAGGCAAGCTAAAATCTCTGCCGCTGGCAACGTTTTATGTTCTTTGGATAATTCAAATGTGAACTTCATAGCTTCTCTGGAAGAATGTTCTATTTATTTTTAAATACAGCCTTGATCAAAAATGGGGCTACAAGTGTAGTTGCAATGGTTAAAAGCAAGGTCATGGCAAGTATCTGATGTTCAACTTCTGGACTTGATAATAACCCACTAGAAATTGCGGAGCTTGCAATAATCAGTGCCAATTCCATTCTTGGAATCATTCCTACGCCCACCTGTAAGGATTCTCTATTTTTCATTCCGGCTAGTCTTGCTCCAATTCCACAACCAACTATTTTTCCGACAATGCCAACAATAATGATTACTAATGCTAGTAAACCAATAGTGGCAAACGATGAGATGTCCTCACCAGCTCCATTCCACAAGCTAGCTCCAACCCATACGAAAAACAGCGGAATGAAAAATCCATATCCTATTGTTTTCACATCGTCGATAATCTTTCTGGACTTTACGGTATGTCCAATAATAAGTCCAGCGATAAATGCGCCTATTATTCCTGCTATTCCACATCTATCGGCAAAGAATGCAAATAATAGAAGTATGGCTAGGGAGATGCTTAAAAGGGCTTTTGGCAGATGTATCCTTTCTCCAAG
>RCNB010001675.1_pt1 | contig 13831 bp, 4 predicted proteins | sample 2041321 | NCBI WGS metagenome assembly RCNB01 (sample SAMN09708232, study PRJNA481090) | Marine sediment metagenome, whole genome shotgun sequencing project. | reverse complement strand
GGATCGTGACGATGAATGACCAGCTTGAAAACGCTGATGTGGCCCAGCACCGTGCCACAATGGACGTGGACGGTGTGTTGGAAACTGTTGCCGAGATGGCCCAGATCACAGCGGATTTCGCACGGGATACTGACGAAGACGCCCGCACCCGCATCGGTGCCGCGCAGGCGACGGCCAACATTCTGGCCAAGGTGCCGCCGATCTTAAACATGCGTGCCGAGATCGTTGCACAAGAGCGCCGGTATACCGCCCGTATCCTTGCAAACCAAGGCGAAGATCCAAGTGACCCCTTTGCCCGCATCCGCCGGGTCGAAGCGATCGAAACACTGCAACGCCACAACGCCCGCCTACCGCAGCAGGATGCAGATGATGATGACGATGACGTTTTAGGATAGGAACACGACATGCGACACGATTTGAACGCGTTGGGCGAGCGGGCCCTGGAGGTTCTGCAAGATGCATCGGAACGTGGCGACGTGCAGGCAGCGCGGACGCTAGCCGATTACGCGATGCAGCAGCATCAAGGCAAGTTGTCCGTGCCTGTGCAAGGCGATGTCTCTACCATGGAAGGCGTCCTCGAGACCGCACAAACGATCACGATAATGACCATGAACGGTCAGTTGCAGATGGCCGAGGGGCAAAAGGTTCTAACCTTGCTGCACCAGTACGCATCGATGCGCGCATTCGAACGGATTGAGGAACTTGCCGCCCAACTTAAGGAGTTCGAAAACGCGCGCAACAAACCGTCGTTATCGCTGGATTCTGACCTGGTTCCGGATTGGTTTCACGCAAAGCCACCGGGTGGGAAACAGGGGGCCAAGAAAGGGAAAAACTGATGCCAGGGATCAAAGTTAAAACGACGACGCACACATGGATGGGGCCGATTGTCGCCAAAGCCACCGAGCAGGCTAGGCAGTTATGTACTCAAGCGCCGGAACCGCAAGGCCGCATTGAAATTCCTCAGGAAATCAATGAAACGATATGGCCAGCCTAAAGTCATCATTACAGATAAGCTGCGTTCGTATGGCGCTGCAATGAAGGTCATCGGCAAACCGCGCTGATAGGGGTGTACGAAGGGTGACGGAAGGTGTTGGAAATCCAGTGGTTGTCAGCCAGCGGAAAGCTGAAGGGGCGAAATACGCTTCCAGGAACCCGGGAAAAAAGGGTTTCCGTCACCTTTTGGGGCTTCCGTCACCCGTTCCGTCACCACCTAAGCAACTGGCCGCTAAGGAATAAAAGGCCAAAAGATGACGGAGTGACGGAAATCCCCCTATTAGCTCGAATTTTGGCTCTTTGGAGCGCCATATATAATAAAATGGGAACCTGCGTCACCTCTCCCTAGTCTCCTGCTAGCGTCACTTGTCTTTGGCGTTGGTGCCCGACAGTCGTCGTATGAAAACAGATCGAACGCTTCTCTTCATCCGACCAACGCCGCTTCTTCTGCGTTCTAACCATAAAATGCCCTTAACACGGGGTAACTCGCAAACACTGCATACATTGCATACTATAGGTAAGTATTTCTTACTTACATTGATTAAATCCTCCAGTTGCAGTAATGTTGACGTGACTTGCCACCCAAAAGAAATCGGGCTGCCAAAAAGGGTCATTTGCCCGCTCCGCCTGAGAGCACCAGTACGGCAACCGATACCAACATATGAGGCATACAATGCCGCCATCGCTTTACGAAACGTTGCTATCCCAATCTGAAAAACCTGCCGGATTCCACAAACAACCATTCATGTCCCAACTGGCTGAACTGCGTCGGAACGGGACAGACAGGGGGGCGCTTGAACAGGCCTCCGACTGGATAGACCGGAATAAGAAACGATTTGCCGTCGTCGAGGGTAAGTCACCCCATGCACCGGACTACCGCCTGATTTCGGCACCTGACAACGGCACTGTGGTCGGTATCGTGCTGGAAACCCAACATAACCATGGCCTGCGCGACACGTATCTCATATTTACAGCCGCGTTCGACGGAGAACTTGCTGCCGCGACCGGACAATTGCCGAAGCACTTGCGGGAAACTCTGAATGCCGGTCGATACTTGAGATCAGAGAAAGGCCGCTTCACCTGCTCAATACCGGAAGGTTTAAATGCGATGGTTCCGGTGGCCTCTGGTAGTTCTGCACGTCGAGCCCTCGGTGTCAGGTCTCGGTTACTTTCAGACTATCCGCCTATCTACGCTGCCTAAAGTGCGGGTTGGGTTTGAAAGTAATCTCAGTGACGCAAGCATCGAAGAACGACACGGCTTTCGATTAGCCCTTGCGAGAAATTCTGTGTGTGGCACCGACCAAGTCGGCTCAGGCCGCCCAGCATCGAGTCCCCAAATTAACCGCCAGAAATCTTTAACCCCACTTGAGTTAAACTTCGTTAAAACTATATGTTTCGCCTAAAGACTCTAACAAATGGATGAAGCGATGGCGGACGATGTGTCAATTGCAGATGTAAGTGTTGATCGAGCTGCCACAAAGGCGGACTTGCTGAACTGGCTTGATCTGGTTCAGAGCGGTGTAGACGTCAAAGGGCTCGAAACGTTCGATACGAAGGGGCTCAGCCAATTTCTTTTCCCCGACGACAAGAGCCTTGGACGACCGCTGACAGTCAAGGAACACATTGTTCTTGTGCAGGACGATGGCGGTGTCGTGGTTTTGCTTAACGCGGCGCAGAACGGATTCATCATCCAGTCAGGTCAGCTTTTGCTCTCCTCCGGCCAACTTCAGTCGATTGCAAAGCCGGATGATGACTGGTCGCTTCTGTCGGATGCCGAACGGGTTGATCTGAATGGCTTTCTGCAGGGCAAAGACAGTGGCGTAAGCAGTTCGGTTGAGGTTGATGATCACCCGGTCAATCTCCCGCTTGAAGGTCTGGCGATCAGCCCTTTGCTGCCGCCGACCGAATACAGCTTTCCGGTATTTCTCGAAGAAGAGTCTGCCGGCGGCAGCGTGCCCGATGTTGGTATTTTGCAAACTGCTCCAATTGTGGCAAGCGAGACCGACGGAGCGGTCACAATTCAGTTGTCCGACTTCTTTGATGTCTCAGCTGGCAACGCTGCATTTGGCGAGCAACTTTCTGACATCGGTGTCACAGTGGGAGAATTGCCAGCCGGCACTGTTTCGAACTTTGGCAGCATTTCTGGTGGGACATTAACTTTCGTCGGCACGCCGGAGCAGTTTGAGGCTCTGACACTGACTTTCCCGCAGGATTTCTCCACTGAAAGCCGGACCGACGCAATGCCAGGCGATCTTCCGGCAGAAATATACGCCAATTCGAATTTTGGAGCAGGTCCGACGCAGGGTTTTTCGATCACAGTGACGGACGAGGCAGATCTGACAATGGCGGGGCCGGGGACGATCCCTTTGATCGAAACTGACGCTGTGCTGGAATTTCGTCCGGTTGATGCGATTCTGCCCGTGGCCACGGATATTGACGGCTCCGAAGTGGTATCAAGTGTTGAGCTTCGTCTGTTTGGTCTGCCCGCCGGAAGTGAGGTCTCATTCGACGGCGGTGGTAGCTATGCGGCAGTGACCGGGCCTCTGACCTTTGCAGGGCTGCTTGCGGATTATCAACTCATTACAGTGCGACTACCGGCGGACTTTTCGACGACAAACCCGGGAACGACGATTTCGGGAAGCGTCGCGGCGACCACAAATGAAGGCGGTTCACAGACCCGGCTTTTTGACGTCGCGGTTCAGGCAACGCCGGATATTGAAGTCTCAGCACCGGCTGTCATCAATGGGGTAGAAGATGGCAACGGCGGCGATGGATCTGGCGTTACGGTCGACCTTGATCTGGACGTTGTGGTTGACGACATTGACGGCTCTGAGAACGCGACACTGGTTCGGCTGGACTTCACCGGTCTGCCGGGCGGGACGATGGCCAATCTCGGGACATTGGCAGGTCAGACCTGGGTTGGAACTGTGGTCCAGGCAAATGCGCTGACCCTTACGTTTGTCGGTGATTATTCTGGTTCTGTTCCCGTTGTTGTCACGGCAACCAGCCCAGAAGGTTCAGCGACAACAACGCAAGTGATTGAGATCGCGCCGGCGGGCGATGTCGATCTCTCCGCAGTACCTTTTGTCACCAGCGAAGCTGACGTTCCGGTTATCATCCGTCCCTCCAACGCATGGCAGGCAACGGTCAGTGACCTTGATCCGGCGCTGCCTTCGGAAGAATTGACAGAAGTCGTCCTAAGTCTTGATGATCTGCCGTCGAGTGTTGTGGCGCTTGGCGTTCCTGCTGGCACCATCGCTTACGACTCGGTCGCAGGCGGCACGCTGACCTTCACCGGAACCGCTGCCCAATATGCGGCGCTACAGCTGTCTTTTCCGACTGATTTTTCAACCGAAAGCCCATTTGCTGGTGGTCTTGTTTTGTCAGGTACCCTCTCGGCAACCTCTACTGAGGGTGCTGCGAGTCCCATAGCCGTTACTCTTAGGATCACGCCTGAAGGGGATGCGCTGATCGACGATACGCTACCCGACACAGTGCCAGATGAAACTGATGCGCCGACCACCGTAACTCCGGCAAGCTTGTTGTTGCCCGCTGTGTTAGATGCCGATGGATCTGAGGCGTTGGACACGTTGGAACTTATTGTTGCTGGACTGCCAGGCGATGGCAGCTTTGTCCTCTCCGACATAGCAGGCATTCCGGCTGCAGCCACTACGAGCTTGGTGGCGGCTGTTGACGGCAGTTTGACGCTTACGATCCAGATGGATTCAACTTCTGCAGTGGATCTTGCCGTAGCGTATGCCGGATTATCTTTCGTATTGCCGGCGGATTTTTCCACCGCCAACCGGTCTGATCTCTCCTCTGGGACGTCACTCGCACTCGAATTCACATTGAATATCCAGACCGACGAAGACCAGGACGCAGGCACCGATACGCCAAATGACGGCACGGTCACAGCAACACGTACCGTGGAAATCGGGTTTGAAGAAGACATCACCCTCACTGGACCGGCCACACTCGGCGCGATCGAAGATGGCGGCGTGCCAGGTTTGCCGGCACCCGGCACTGTGATCGATCTTGGCATCGACATCGTCATAGACGACATTGACGGGTCCGAGACCGATGATCCCAGCGATCCACGTTTTGCTGCGACGGTGGAGGTTGTTTTTACAGGGCTGCCCGCAGGCTCGGCAGTGAACGCAGGGGCTTTGACGGGATCGGTCTGGACCGGAACTGTTGCTCAGGCAGAAGCGCTAGTCCTAACGGTCGCCGGAGATTTTGCAGGCACCATTAACACTGTGATTACCGCGACCACGCCTGAGGGGTCGGAAACCACCAGTCAAGAAATTACCATTGCCCCATCAGCTGACTTATCGGTTTCGGGAAGTATCGATGCTGTTGAAACCGATGGGCCGCTTGAAGTGCTGATTGCGCCGGGCATAACGATCAACGTCTCTTCGCCCGCAGAGCAGGTTTATTCGATCGTCTTTGACTTGCCGGATCTACCGGCAGGGACAGTCGCAACCGACGCAGCAGGCAATCCGGTTGGAACATTTGTGCCAGGCGCGGGCGGTAGCACAACCTTCTCGATCACGCTGATTGATGCCGATGGCGATGGCGCGGATGATGCGACAGGCGTGCGCTTTGACGAGGTGCGGTTAGTATTCCCGGCGGATTTCTCTACAGAGAACCCGGATGTCGACTTTGTAGCGAGCATAACTGTTGCAACCCAGCAAGCTGGCATTGTCCTGACCCCTGTTACAGCGGCGATCCCGGTGACGATCGACGTAGAAGGTGATTTGGAAATTTCCGGCAGTGGCGTTATCGCGACAAATGAAACCGACGCGGTGGTTGATATCCGGCCTGCCGATGCGCTGACGCCGGCAGCAACGGATGCTGATGGCTCAGAAACCGTTAATAACGTGACCGTATCTTTCAACGCCTTACCGGCAGGCACGCTATTCTCGATCGATGGCGGCGCAAGCTTTGCAGTAGCAACGCCAACGCTTGGCTTCTCAGGTACGCTTGCTGAATATAACGGCCTGATTGTTCGCCTTCCTGTTGATTACGCTACGGATAGTCCCACGAGCACTCTGATCGCCAATGTGACTGCGACCACCGACGAAGGCGGTATGGCCAACGCGGCGCTGTCAGTTGAAGTGAGCGCCGAAGGTGATATCGCAATCTCTGGTCCGGGTACTCTGTCTATTGCGGAAAATGATGCCCCCGGTGACAGTGACGAAGATGCGACCACAAGTGTCCCTCTGGAATTTCGCCCGGTCGATGCGGTCGATGCAAGCGGTGATGATGCTGATGGCTCTGAAACAATTGCGCAGGTTGATGTTGTTGTCGATGGCCTGCCAGATGGCAGTTCTTACACTCTCGGTGGGAGCTATGCTGGCGTTCCTTCAGGATCCACCTTTACATTAGCCGGACTGAGCGCGGCGGAATATGCGGCACTGACATTCCGTCTGCCTGCAGATTTTTCCACTGAAAACCCGGGCACTACGATAACTGGCATGGCAACATTTACAACGAATGAGGCCATTCTTGCCGGGGAATCTGGCAGCGTCCCTGCTGACGGGATCGAGACCGCAGGCTTTACGATCACTGTTACGTCCGAAGCGGATGTCGAAATTACCGCCGCAGATATTACCGTGATCGAAGATTTGGGCCTCGCAATTCCGCTGAACCTGGACGTGATGACAACCGACATTGACGGGTCGGAATCGATCTCGGGGATTACGCTGACATTCTCTGGCCTGCCAACAAATGGCCTGACCAATCTGTCGGATGGCACCGGCCTAACAGGCCCGTCGGCCACATGGACGGGTAGTTTGACAGAGCTTCAGGCGCTGGGCGTTGACAGTTTTCCGACACATTTTTCAGGTATTATTGCTGTCGATTTGACCGTCGTCACGGACGAGGGCGATCCGGCAGGTACGACTGAAACCTTTCTGCTCAACGTCACCCCTGTGGCAGAGCCAACCATCAGTCTCAGCGTCGATGCAACCGAAACACAAGTAACTCAACCGAACCCCGATCAGTTCAGCGTCAAGGAGGACACTGACTTCTTGCTTTTGATCGATGCGGACACGCCGGACGCAGATGGCAGTGAGAGCCTGAGCCAAATCGTGATCGAGAACGTACCGACCGGTTGGTTGCCCGCAGGTACTGTGCCCGGCGGGCTTTTTGAAATTGGTGCGTCGGATGTTGCCTCGGCTACAATGTCAGGCAACACGTTGACGATTATCCTGCAACCGGGTGTTACCAGTTTCGCTGGCGGCCTGCGGCTTACACCGGGGGTCAATGAAGACCGTGATGTCGAAACAATCTTGTCTGGCGATCTAGTTGCGACAGTCACCTCGGTCGATACTGCCGCAGGATTGTTGGATAATACAGCGACCGCCAGCGATGGAACGGATGTGGATCTGGATGCGGTTGTCGACACAATTGCACTTACGACAAGCAATCCGTCGACAACTGAAAACGTTTCGGGACGCCGTGGGCGCTCGCTGAACATTGTCGATATTGGCCTTCAGGACACTGATGGCTCAGAAAACTTTGACCGCGTCGAAATTGACCTGACGGTTGCGACAGCCTCGGACAGTATCGACCTGACAAACCCAAGTGAATTTCAACTCAGAGTGCCGACTGCCGCGCTTAGACCGTTTGCCGACATTACCCAGACCGGAGTGGTAGGCAACGTGGCATCTTACGAAATCGTCCCTGCCGGGGGCGCAACTGATGCGCAGTTTGCCGCCGCATTGGAAAACTTGCAGCTTCGGGTTGGTTCGCATTTCAGTGGCGTTGTCACCTCTGACGGGATGGTGTTCTGGAGCGAAACCAGCACCGGGGATGTCGAGATCGATACAAGCGACAATTTCGGAGTGCAAGGGTTTGCTACGACAGTAACCTTCCGTCCGGTGGCCGAAGCTGTGCTGAATGCTAGTGTTTTTGTCACCGACTCCAGTTTCGCCGCCGATGCGACGACCTCGATTTCCCAGAGTGCTGATGGCGCGGCTGAGGTGGTACCTGGCACTCTCACACTGTTTGAAAGCACCGGCGACGGGTCCGGGCCCGGGCAGGTGTCGGTGTTTGTAGGGATCGATGCATCGACTCGCGACCTTGATGGCTCTGAGGAGCTACAGACGGTGGTGATCAGTTATGTTCCGACTTCGTGGATTGACGAACAACTGACAGGCACAACACTGGACCGCGCCTCGTTGCGCACGCTGGATGGCACCGGCCCAATTACGGATGCGGAATACGACAAGATCGCCTCGGCTGACTACAACGCCGCCACCGGTGATCTGACCCTGACATTTGTGCCGGATGTGACGGCATTCGAAGCGTCGCTTACGTTGCAGCCCGCGCCGTATGAAGATTATGACATCAATCGCGACAACAGCGATAGCTTTACCGCTGATGGCCAGTTTTTTGCGGACGACCTTTTGGTTGAACTCACCACAATTGACAGTAACTCGGCCACAAATGCGACCGAGAGTGCCAGCGTTCAATTTGATGTTGATGTTGATCCGGTCAACAACTTCGCCACAATACCGACGCTGCCTGTTGGAAATGAAGCCGTGATCGATGCTGCCGGCGGGATTTTCCAGATTCCTCTGGATCCGGTCATTCTGGATCTAGACGGATCTGAGACGATTTCGGCGGTTGTCCTCAGAGACATTCCTGCCGGTGCGACCATCTATGTAACGGATCTGAGCAATCCGACCGGCCCCAAGGTGCCGGCGCTCTTGACCGAGGTAAATTCGCCCGTCGGCTTCAACACTTGGAGCCTTGAGAATGGCGAATGGCTAACCGCCGAAATACGAGGTATTCCCCTGCATGTTGCTGGCGATTATCCGATCGTCGTTGATGTCATCACCACCGAAAACGACGGCGGCGGGACGCGGACTACTACGCTTAATGTGCTACTCGACATTGAACCGGCGATCGATGGCGGTAATCCCGGCGAGACCTTTGCCGCGGTAGAAGATACCGCAATCGCGATCCCGATTGACGGAAACCTGATCGACAATCCGACCAATTCGCCAGCATCTCCAGAAGCAATCCTCGATGGTGTCATCATACGCGACGTGCAACCCGACAGCTCCGGGCGTTATCCGCGATTTTTCAATGGTGCACCAGTCCCGGACCCGGCATCACCCGGAGACTATCTTAACGAACTCACCATCACTATTTCTGTGCCGGGTGGCCCCGGCACGACAACGCTGTCAGCAGCGCAAGCCAGCAACTTGTGGATCCTGCCCGGGCAGGACAGCAACAACCAGATCACCTTTGATGTCAATCTGGTCTATTTTGAAACCATCGATCCAACCGAATTCACAGCGCAGACAGGCACGATCACAGTTAACGTTCAGGGGATCGCGGATGATCCGCTGGTCGACGCGCAGGATGCAGCTTCATTTCCGACGCCGGCAGACATCGATGGCGTTTTTCGGCCCGGTGAAGTGGTTGACGGTACACCGAATTCGGAACGCGTTTACGGCTATGCCGGTTTTGACAGTGCGCCGTTTCTCCTGGAAAACAGGTTACTTGATGGCGTGATCGACAGTGGTGTAATCGATGTCGATCCGGCACTCACCTTTACCGACGTCGGCGTAACCCCATTGTCGGGAGCGCCAACAGAGATTCTGGTGCCGATTGGATCGCCGACCGCCGATTTCGACGGATCTGAAACAGTCTATTATCTCATTACAGGTGTGCCGGCCGGCGTATCCTTCGCGGGCGCAAGCCCAGTAGATATAAGCGGTGCGACCTTTGTCGTGGCAGCAACTTCGCTTGCGGGTTTGGAATTTGTGCCGGAAGATGTCACTGAGCCAACCTATTACGACATGACGTTCACCACCCTCGTGGTCGAAGATGATCAAACCCTTCCTGATTTGTCCGGTTTGTCGCCCGAAGATTCGATTGCCGCCATCAATGCGCTTCCGGGTGGTGCCGCACAGTCTGTTGATTTTACCATCGTGGTTGTCCCCGATCCGAGTGGAACTGGCCCAACACCATGCGACCCGGATCAGGAGTTGCCTTTGCCGGATCTCGAACTGATCCCGCAGGGGCCAACGAATGAAGATGGCGTGATCGAATACAGGATGCAGATCACAGATAATTCGCCTTTTTATGACAGCATCACCGATCTTGCGACGCTGCCAAATGGGGTGCTTGGAAGCTTTGGTCTCGGGATCAGACTGCCCGCTGGTGCAACCCTGGAAGGCGATCCGCCTGGCGCCGTTCTGCTGGACCCGGTGACAGGACTCTATGTGATCGATTTCGCCGAGTTGACAGATCCGGCAGACGACAATCTGTCGTCCGGGCTCTTGCGTTTTACACCTCCACCGCAAGAATCGAGTCCGGCGAACCCGTTTGCCGATTCCGAGACACTTGGGTCCAGCGATCCGTACGACGGTCTTGATCAGCTTGAGTACACCATGTTGCTCAACAACTTCACCTGTGGCACGACGGATAGCGATACACGGTTCTTCGACATTGTAATCAATCCTGTGGTTGACGGGCCGTCCATTACCTTCACTGGCGACACCACCATCGATGAAGACGTCGAGGCTGAACTGGGCATCACTGTCGGTGCAATTGATCCTGGCGAGCGACTTGTTGGCAATGTCATCATCGAGGTCGATGCCAGCAATGGTGGGATGTTGCTGGATTCAGCTGGCAATCCGCTTTCGGGGACGCCAGTCTCAGGTGGTTTCATTCAATACTCGGTGGCCCCCAGCGATCTCGCCGGTCTGCGGGTTGCTGCGGCCCAACACTATAGTGGGGTCTTGGAAGTGCGGGTGACGGCAACAACCGAAGATGTCGATGGCAGCACGCTGAGCAATACATCGGTTCTCAACCTGAGCATAACACCTGTCGCAGATATCCCTACGATCGCCTTCATTGATACAATTATCGACCCGGACACTGGGGCGCCATTTGTCGACACATCGGCAAGCCCCGTGGTAATACAGGGGATAGAGGACATACCGTTTCTCTTGTCCACGGCTATAACAGCTGAGACACCGGATCAGGATGGTTCAGAAATCTCCTCGGTGGTGATCTCCGGCGTGCCCAGCTACCTTGCGGTGGTCCTCGCCCCGGGGGGACCTTCGAATGGCCTTATCAACAACGGCAATGGCAGCTATACCATCTCGTCGGATGCCTATCCGTTTGTCACATTGCAGCTACAAGATGCCCATGCGCGGACACCGGACGCTCTTGATCTGGCCATTCCTACTGAAATTCCGCTGACCGTGACTGTCAACACATACGAACTGGCAAATGCAGACGAGAACTCCGGCTCGGTTGGTTTTGTTTTCAGAGTCCGCCCTGACGCTGATCAACCTACGCTGACTGCCAGCATTGCACCAACGACTGGAACTGAAGACGCTGGCGATGTATTCATTCTTTTGCTCGTCGCGACCACGCCTGATCCGCACGAGACGATGTCTTTTGAGGTGGTTCTTGCACCCGGCGCCACTTTGCGGATCGACGGCGTAGATCAGGTGCCAGATGGCAACGGTGTTTTCATTGTCCCTGGCGGGGTAGGCGCGACTACAGGCTCGGGCGATATATCCTTTGGTCCAACCGGTACGGTGACACTGGTTGCAGAGCCCGATTTTGGTGGAGACGTGACGGTTGAAGTTACAGCGGTAACGTCAGACAGCAGCGTGGACCTGTCCTTTACCGATAACCAAAGCTCGGCACCTGCGAACCTCTTGCTCTCCATCACAGCATCACCGGATTTGAACGTGACGCAGTCCGACGACACAATCGTCATAGGCGAAGGCGATTCCCCGACCAATCCGAGTTTTACGCCTTCGGATGAGATCTCGATATCCGTAACCGATACCGATGGCTCAGAGAATGTGGACAGCTTGATTTATACGCTGAACGGCGTTCCGGCGGGCACGACATACAGCACGGGTGGCGTGCCCGTTGCCGTTGCCGGGTCGACCCTTGTGTTCAGCGGGACTGTGGCAGAATTCGCAACGCTCGAAGTTCAATTCCCGGTGAACTATTCTACCAATGGGAGTCCCTTGGCAGGGGCGTTGCGCGCGACTACAAACGAAGGCGGCGATGAAACTGTGGCTTTCACGGTTGAAGTAACCGGCGAGCTTGATCTTGGCGTTTCTGTCTCAACAACTGATCTGGCGCAAACCGGGGCTGATCTTGTGGTTCCACTTGGAATTTCCATCTCGCTCGACCTGCCACAAGACACAGGATCCGAGACCCCAGAAGAGGTTGTGATCACTTTCAACGTGCCGCTGCCACTGGGCACCATAGTTTCAGCCGGGGTTCTGGCAGCGGACCGCCAGACTTTGACGGTTCAGCGCGGCGCAACATCACCCGCAGATTTCTTCCTGCTTGTCGCGGCGCTATCTGTTACCGTGCCAGGCAGCTTTGATGGTGTCATCGCAGGCACCATCGTGGCGACCAGCAATCACGGGTCGACGGCTGCGGTCGGCTTGTCGATTGATGTCAATGATCAGCCCGAAATATCGGGACCCGTCGATCTTGGGGAAACAATGACAACCACACTTTCGGTGAGCTTTGCCGATCTTCTGGCCAATGCCAGCGATGCCGACGGCCCATTGGTTGTTCAGAATGTCTCGAGCGATGTACCGGATGTTATTTCCACAATCGTCGGCACCGATGTCGAGATCACGGTGGTGAGCGGTTACACTGGGCCAGTGACGTTCAGCTACGACGTTGCTGATGCTGGATCACCTGTCGCGGTTTCTGCCGCGGTAGCGGTTCTGGACATCGTGAATACGATCACGCTGGTTGCATCCGGTGCCACAACAATCGGCCCGGGCGGGGCGATGATACCGATTATGGACGATTTGGACGGGGTGGCAGGTCAAACGGATGTCGCCTTGGGCAGCGCCGCGAGCGAAGCCGTGATCTTTGATCCGGCGTCGCGCGATTATGCTGAAATCGAGAGGTTTTCCCTGTTGGGAGGCGAAGATTTGGTCGATCTCAGCCTCAGTACAACCGGCTTCGAGCTGGACATGGGCACAGGCGCGGACGAGGCGATTGGCGGATCCGGCAATGACATTATCAATGGCGGTGCCGGAGCGGACACTTTGACAGGCGGGGCTGGCGCGGACATCTTTGTGCTGGCGGCTGCGCTTGATGTCAAGGATGCCATCACGGACTACGAAGGCGGCAGCGACCAAATCGATCTCAGCCAAGTTCTGACTGGGTCTGATGGGATCGACGGACGCGCCAGTTATGACGCCGGGTCGGGCGAACTGACTGTGCTTGGCGATATAGCGGCACAAATCACAGCGAGCGGCGGCTCTGTTCCGGCCTCCGTCGAGGTGATATTTCAGGATGCAAGCGGGGCTCAGGCCACGGCTGTCATCTAGCGCTCGCGCAACGCTTCGGCGCTGGCTTTGCGGAACGGCTTGAGCAGATAGTCGAGCAATGTGCGCTGGCCCGTCAGAATGTCGACTGAGGCCACCATGCCTGGTCGAATGTCATGGGTCTGATCGCCGCGGATCAGCACATTTTGGTCTGTTTCGATGATGATCGGGAAATAGGTGCTGCCGGTTGTTTCGTCCGTTTCGGCATCTGCTCCGATGCGTGTCACGCGACCCGGCAGCGATCCGTAGATCGTGAAATCGAAAGCAGTCAACTTCACTTTTGCAGGCAGGTCCAGACGCACAAAGGCAATGTCTTCAGGCTTGAGGCGCGCTTCGACCTCGAGTCCATCATCAGCGGGCACGATACGTAGAACCTCTTCGCCTGGCGCAATCACCGAGCCGATTGTATTGATGCTAAGCGCCGATATTATGCCGGGGACCGGGGCGCTCAGAGTGGTGCGTGCCACCACATCGCTTGCGCGCTTGATCGA
>RCNB010001674.1_pt1 | contig 13831 bp, 14 predicted proteins | sample 2041321 | NCBI WGS metagenome assembly RCNB01 (sample SAMN09708232, study PRJNA481090) | Marine sediment metagenome, whole genome shotgun sequencing project. | reverse complement strand
TCCAGAGACGGAAACCATCAACATACTGTCCCCGATCACCTCATAATCAAGATCAATGCCAACTACGGCATTTGCACCAAGTGCGGCAGAATTTTCGATTGTAGCACCAGAGATCTTCATCACCCCACGGAGCCTTCCAGCGAAATCGCAACCAAAGCCTGTGCTTCCATGGCAAATTCCATCGGCAACGCCTGCAGTACGTCCTTGCAGAACCCATTCACAACCAGCGCGACGGCCTCTTCTTCGTCCATGCCACGCGAGCGGCAATAGAACAGCTGATCGTCATCCACCTTGGACGTGGTTGCCTCGTGTTCGACCCGGCTCGAATTATTGCGCACTTCGATATAAGGCACTGTGTGCGCGCCGCATTCGCCGCCGATCAACAAGCTGTCGCATTGTGTGTAGTTACGCCCGCTCGTCGCCTTGGGGTGCATCGAGACCAACCCGCGATAGGTGTTCTGGGCGTGGCCGGCGCTGATGCCCTTGGACACGATCCTTGACTTGGTGTTCTTGCCAAGATGGATCATTTTGGTGCCCGTATCAGCCTGTTGGTAATTGTTGGCGATGGCAATGGAATAGAACTCGCCTTGGGTGTCGTCGCCGCGCAGGATGCAGGATGGGTACTTCCATGTCACCGCAGACCCGGTTTCCACCTGCGTCCACATGACCTTGGCCCGATCGCCCCGGCAATCGGCACGTTTGGTCACAAAATTGTAGATGCCACCTTTGCCATTCTCGTCGCCGGGATACCAGTTCTGCACCGTTGAGTATTTCACTTCGGCGTCTTCTTCGATGATGATCTCGACCACCGCGGCATGCAGCTGTGAAATATCGCGCTGGGGGGCAGTACAGCCCTCAAGGTAAGATACATACGATCCCTTGTCGGCAATAATCAGGGTGCGTTCGAACTGGCCGGTATTTTCGGCGTTGATGCGAAAATAGGTGCTCAACTCCATCGGGCACCGCACGCCGGGTGGTACGTAAACAAAAGACCCATCCGAAAAAACAGCAGAATTTAGTGTCGCATAGAAGTTGTCGGATACAGGAACTACAGTGCCGAGATATTTCTTCACCAACTCGGGATGTTCTCTGATTGCCTCAGAAATCGAACAGAAAATAACGCCCGCCTTCAGCAACTCGTCCTGAAAGGTGGTACCCAGAGAGACTGAATCAAACACAGCATCAACAGCGACCTTGCGCCCTTCGGCGGGGATGTCCTCAGCGCCTTCCACACCTGCCAGAATCATCTGTTCTTTCAATGGGATACCAAGTTTTTCGTATGTGGCCAGCAGCTTGGGATCGACCTCATCCAGCGACTTTGGTTTTACTTCAAAGCTTTTGGGGCGCGCATAGTAGTATTGATCCTGAAAGTCGATTTCCGGATAATCCACCATTGCCCAAGTAGGTTCCACTTTGGTCAGCCAACGCTCGTATGCTTCAAGCCGCCAATCGGTCATCCACTGCGGCTCTTCGTTCTTTTCGGAAATCAGGCGCACGATGTCTGGTGAGAGCCCCTTGGGGGCGTATTCCATTTCCACATCCGTAGACCAGCCGTGCTTATAGCTGCTGCCGACCTCGCGAACCGCATCAACTGTATCCTGGTCAACGCCGTCTTTGACGTCCAGATTGTCCAGTGCAGCCATTTCATCCACTCCTCAGTCGGTTACGCCACGCGGCGTTCGTGGTTTTTACGTTTGTCCAGCCAGATCTCAGCAAACCTGAGGACATCGTCTTGTGTTGTGTCCAACCCCAACGACACACGGATCGCAGAGCTGGCAATATCATCGTCATATCCCATCGCGCGCAAGACGCGACTGGCGCGCACCTTGCCGCTGGAACAGGCTGACCCCGCCGAAATGGCAAAGCCGGACAGGTCCATTTGCATCACCTGAGTCTCGCCCTTCCAGCCGGGGGCGGCAAAACAAGTGGTGTTGGGCAAGCGTCGCGCGTCTTTCCCGACAAAAATAGTCTTATTTACGCCAGCCTCAAGAGCCAATTCTAGAATATTTCTAAATTGGCCGATTTCATCCCATTTTCCGGCACTAACATCAGCAGCAGCAGCTTGGGCGGCGGCACCAAATCCGGCGATGCCAATTACGTTCTCGGTCCCGGAACGACGTCCCATTTCCTGCCCGCCGCCTTTGATCTGTGCGGCCACCTCAACACCCCGGCGCACCACTAGCGCGCCAACGCCTTTTGGACCGCCCAACTTGTGCGCCGAAATCAGCGCCATATCTACGCCCATCTCATCGAAGCAGAGCGGTATTTTACCAAAGGCCTGCGTCACATCACAAACCGAAAGTCCGCGCGGAATGTCCTGCACGATGCCGGTTTCGGAATTGGCCAACTGCAACACGCTGCGCGCCGGGTCCGTCACGTCGGCGTGTCCGGCGCCGTCCACGGCCAGATCGGGCGTGATCCACGCGGCGATCGCATCGTGCTCGACGTCCGGTCCGTGCAGATCGCGCCCCGCACACGCCAGGGCCGCGGCCTCAGTCGCACTGGCGGTAAAAACGATGTCTGCATTACCAGCACCAAGGGCTTGGGCAATCTGTCCCCGCGCGCGCTCGACCAGTGCCTTGGCGGCTCGACCCTCAGCGTGAACGCTTGACGGGTTTCCAACAACGTCCATCGCCGCCGCCATCGCAATACGGGCTGCAGGCCGCAAAGGCGTTGTTGCGTTATGATCCAGATAGATACGTGTCATCTCTTCAATTGTTCCAGAATCGGTAAAAAAGTGTGTCGTTAGCCATCAACCACGGCAAAAAGGTTGGGCACGGCCGGACAGGGCGCCAACTCGTTTGCAATCACGTCCGACAATCGTATCTGATGCAGATAGACATAGACTTGCGCGCTCAGGCCCTCCCACAATCGGTTGGTCAATGATTGCGCCCGGGTGCCGGACAAAGCGCCGGATGCGCCTGCCCCTTTGTGCATTGCGTCGACCGTTTCATCGACCGCAGACAGGATATCGACCACGCGAATATCAGACGGAAGTTTTGCCAGCCGGTAGCCCCCCCCCGGGCCGCGCACTGATGCCACCAGCCCTGCACGGCGCAGCTTAACAAACAACTGCTCTAGATAGGGTAACGAGATATCCTGCCGTTCCGAGATCTCGCCCAGCGTGACAAGTTCATCCCCAGAGGTCAGCGCAATATCAGCCAATGCAACCATTGCGTACCGTCCTTTGGTTGAGAGTTTCATGTTTCTGATCCCTGACTTCTCAGCAGCAGCGTGATTTGATTGACGTTTTGAACGATTGCGCTTAAGTCCCAAAAGCCAACCGCAAGACAGCGGCCATTCAATTAGAACCGTTCTAAGGTGCCTTAGCAAATTCGTCAAGAATTGCCCAAGCATCTGGATCCACAGACAGGGGTGCATATGCCCGAGGTTATTTTTCCCGGACCCGAAGGCCGCCTAGAAGGTCGCTACCACCCACAAAAAGAAAAAGACGCACCAATTGCGATTCTGCTGCATCCGCACCCGCAATTTGGCGGCACGATGAATCACAAGGTTGTCTACAACCTGCACTACGCCTTTTATAACATGGGCTTCACTGTGTTGCGGTTTAACTTTCGCGGTGTCGGACGCTCGCAGGGTGAATATGACCTTGGGGTTGGTGAGTTGTCTGATGCGGCGTCAGCGCTCGACTATCTTCAGTCGATGAACAACAATTCCAAGCATTGCTGGGTTGCCGGATTTTCCTTTGGTGCATGGATTGGTATGCAGTTGTTGATGCGACGGCCGGAAATAACCGGCTTTATCAGCGTCTCGCCGCCTGCAAACATGTATGACTTTTCGTTTCTGGCCCCCTGCCCGTCATCTGGCCTGATCATCAACGGCAGCGCTGATCGTGTTGCGCCCCCCGATGATACCGTTTCGCTGGTCAACAAATTGCACGAACAAAAAGGCATCACCATCACCCATCAGGTCATCGAGGGCGCCGGTCATTTCTTTGAGCCACCGCATATGGATACGTTGATCGGCAACACCACCGAATACGTCAAACGGCGGCTGACAGAAACCACGCGCTGAGATGTCGCGCGCTGATGAAATAGCCGATGATCTGGCCAGCCAAACCATGGAGATCATCAACGCCACGGGCAACGACGACATCGTCAACGAGGTGTCGGCAGCCCTTGGTGGATATTCGCAGACGCTCTCAGAATCGTTCATGACAGCGATACGGGTGCGCCGTGCGGAACAGCGCGCGCGTAGCATTTTAACCACGCGACGCAAGGCGGCTGGTCTGCCAGACAATGACTGATCGGCTTGAGCAGCAATTTGCCTTTCTGAACGAGGCCGACAAGCTCAAAACGATCCTGAGGGGCACGACGCTGTGTGACGGATCGCGCCGCGAAAATTCAGGCGAACACAGTTGGCATATCGCGCTTTACGCGATGATTTTAGCAGAACATGCGATCAAACCCGTGAATGTCGACAGGGTGATCAAGATGCTGTTGCTGCATGATCTGGTCGAGATTGATGCAGGCGATAACCCCATTCACGGCGACCATGATCTCAAGGAAATGGAAAAAATCGAACAGGCTGCCGCAGAACGGATTTTTGGTCTTCTGCCGCCAGATCAGCACGACGAATTTCGCGCTTTGTGGGATGAATTTGAGGCGGCTGAGAGTGATGATGCGATATTTGCCAAGTCTCTGGATCGGGTGCAGCCAGTTGTCAGCAATTTGCAATCCGGCGGAGGTAGCTGGCGAACCTACAATGTGACCGCAGAGCAATTGCAAACCCGCGTCGGCGCCAAAGTACAACGTGGTGCGCCTAGCCTGTGGGATTGGATACGACCGCAATTGGTCGGTTTTTTTGGTGGTAAGGCGATCTGATTGCGTCGCGAGGAGATTTTGCCAGCGCGAACTCGCAGGGTTTTTTCGATTTACACAACAGAAGGGCCGAATGAACAAACATGACTGAATACTTCGGTTCTCCAACCCAGATTGCAGTTCAAAAACGGCTGTTTGAAACCCATTCCCAGATCTCAGCGTCCCCCTATCTCGCCAATGGCGGGCGGATACTGAATATTCTTGATCCCGACGCATTGGGCTGGGATCAGGTGCGCGTGTTGGCCGAACGCGATTTGTTTATCGGGCTGACGGCCGTACCGCTGCAGGAAACCCTTAAAAAACTCCGGGCTCTCTTTGGCCCCGATATCGCATTCCCTTACTGGCATGCCTTTTTGGGAGATGTCAAAACGGTCCTCAAGGCCTGCGGCACTGTCGTGGCATCCACCGAATTGCCTGAGGGGTGGCGCGCGGAGACGATCTCAGTGCCCGACGACAACGTGATCAACGCCATGCGAACGCTGAACTCCGAGACCGGCGTTTTGCCGACCCCGACATACTACCTAAAAAGTGAGGTGGTCCCTTCCCTGACGACCTGCATATGGACCGAAACCGGCGCGCTGGCGGCGTGTGGCAATGCGACAATGCGGTATCATCCGAAAAGCCGCTTTGCGAACACGCTGTTTGCTGGCGGCGTATCTGTCGCCCCGCGGTTCAGACAAAACGGGCTTGGCACGCTAACCAACGCGATCTTGTTGCGCGACAGTCAAAAAATGACCGGTTGGAGCCGGGTTCTGGAGCAAGCCAAAGAGGACAATCTGCCGTCATGCGGGATGATCCGGAAATGCGGGCTGGAACAGGACCCCAATCTCGTCACGATTGTTGTGAATCTTTCCGCTGAATTTATCACGCGATAGCGATGATCTTGATTACATTTATTCGGTATACCTTTGTATGCCGTCTATCCATTGCCGCCAAAGCTGGCTAAACAGCATATAATTTGATTTCAACACTTACTCAAAGGCAGCGTACCCATGACAAAGATCAAGGTGGACAACCCCATTGTCGAACTCGATGGCGATGAAATGACCCGGATCATCTGGGACTTCATCAAACAGAAGCTGATTCTGCCCTATCTGGACGTTGATCTGAAATACTACGACCTTGGCATAGAATCGCGGGACGCAACGGACGATCAGATCACCATAGATAGCGCCGAAGCGATAAAAAAATACGGCGTCGGCGTCAAATGTGCAACCATCACCCCGGATGAGGCGCGCGTGGAAGAATTCGGCCTCAAGCAGATGTGGCGCAGCCCCAACGGGACAATTCGCAACATTCTTGGCGGCGTGATCTTTCGCCAACCGATCATCTGCAAAAACGTTCCCCGACTTGTGCCCGGCTGGACCAAACCCATCGTTGTTGGCCGTCATGCCTATGGCGATCAATACCGCGCCACTGATTTCAAGTTTCCCGGCAAAGGCAAGCTCACGATCAAATTTGTCGGCGATGACGGCACCGTCATTGAACGCGACGTGTTTGACGCCCCCGATTCTGGTGTCGTCATGGCAATGTACAATCTCGACAAGTCGATCATCGACTTTGCGCGCGCGTCGATGAACTATGGGCTTAACATGGGCTGGCCGGTCTATCTGTCGACCAAGAACACCATTCTCAAACAATATGATGGCCGGTTCCTGGAGCTGTTCCAGCACATCTACGAGACCGAATTTGAAGACAAATTCAAAGCCGCTGGCATCACCTACGAACACCGGCTGATCGATGACATGGTCGCCTGTGCTATGAAATGGAATGGCGGTTACGTCTGGGCGTGCAAGAACTATGACGGCGATGTGCAGTCCGACACCATTGCACAGGGCTTTGGCTCTCTCGGTCTGATGACATCCGTTCTGATGACGCCAGATGGAAATACCGTCGAGGCAGAAGCCGCACATGGCACCGTAACGCGCCACTATCGTCAGCACCAAAAAGGGGAGCAGACCTCCACCAACTCCATCGCGTCAATCTATGCGTGGACCGGTGGTCTGAAACATCGCGCCAAACTGGACGACAACACAGCTCTGATGACCTTTGCCACGACGCTCGAAAAGGTCGTTGTCGATACCGTTGAAGCTGGCGACATGACCAAGGATCTGGCATTGCTGGTTGGCCCCAACCAGCGGTGGCTGACCACTATGGGTTTCCTTGAAAAGATCGACGAGAACCTCAATGCGTCACTCAAAGGATAAGTCTGGAGTGGGGTGCATTTCTCACAGCCAATTCGTTTGACTGTTGGCAAGTGCAGCTGCGCTGGCGTTCAGAGCGGGGATATTGAACCGGATTTGATCGGTGGCCCAACAACCCAACGCCACAGACCGCGCGAGCCATTGTGGCCGGGTGGCCGTTTCTTGGACCGGTGCTTGCGAAAGTCTGAGTTGGAATGTTGCTGACAGATTTGCCTGTCACGCTTTGCTTCCGGCACTTCAGCGGTGATGAGACGCCATTACAAGAGATTGCGCGTTCCATCGACGAACGACCGGCGAAGGAAATCAACAAAAGCCCGCACTTTAGGTTGCACGAAACTGTGCGACGGATAGACCGCAAATATACCTTGCGCGTCATTTGATGTGCCCAGGTTGATCTCTTCCACCAGACCGGCCTCTAATGCCTCGGCACAGAGATAAGTTGGCAGATAAGCGATCCCGAGCCCTGATATCGCAGCATTCAACAATGATTGTCCGTCATTCACGGTCAACCAGCCTGCCGTGTAGACCTGACGTATTTCGCCAGAAGCAGATTTCAGCTTCCAGACGGCATCATTTTCCGGGTTGGAATAATGCAGAAGTTTGTGCTCACTCAGGTCATCGATCTTGAGAGGGCGGCCGGTCTTCTGAACGTAAGACGGTGAAGCGACCATGATATTGGTCGTTTTGGTCAACTGACAGGCGCGCAAAGAACTATCTTGGGGCTCTCCTATGCGGATCGCCATATCAAATCCTTCGGACACCAGTTCGACATGCCGATTGCTCAGCACCATGTTCACTGTAATGTCTGGAAACTCTTTAAGAAAACTACTCATGACGGGCGACATACAACTGACGCCAAAATCTGTTGCGACCGAAACCCTAAGCACCCCCGCCGGTACAGATTGGGTCGCGGTTACAAATGAATCCGCCTCGCCGGCATCATTAAGCACCCTGCGGGCGCGATCATAATAAGCGAGACCAATTTCTGTTGGGCTGACTCGCCGTGTTGTTCTGTTCAAAAGCCGCGCGCCTAAACGTGCTTCAAGAGAAGTCACATATTTCGAAATCGCTGATTTCGATTTGCCCATTTTTCTCGCAGCATCAGTGAATCCACCTTGATCCACAACTGTGGCAAAGGCCTCCATTTCGGATAGTCTGTCCATTTCTCATCACCTACTGTCTTGGCCCCGTAGCGCTACGTCTATGTGATGAGTCGGGCGACAAATTGGTCCCGCGCTGCTCAGAAGGTGTTCATTTTGTGAACAGTGCGTCAACGCGGGGAGTGGCGCATGACAAACAGGCAACAAAAAAGACCAAGGCGCTGGCACGCCGCGCTTAACAAGAAAAAGGGCGGCACCAATAAGCGCCGCCCAGTTGTGAACCATCCCATACCGCTCATTTGTCAGAGCGGCATTTTTCGTCAATGGCCCCTGTTATGCATCCGGTGATGGAGTTTTTCGATGATCCCGCTCGCGGTTTTCTCAAACATGCAGGGGATAAGGGCGTGCAGCAGCGCCGCGCCAGCCGCAGCGAACAAAAGCCCGGAAAACCGCAAGGCAAACCACATATGTCCAAGAAAACTCTCATCTACGCTGGCCGGGTGGGCCAGAAAAACTCTGGTGATCATCGCGCTCTCCTAATTCGAATTGACCAGACACTAGGGAATATGGTGCGAGCATATATCCCAAAGATACGAATATTCAGCTTGCATGCGGGATAATTTCCCCAGATATGTTGATATATGATGACAATTGATGACCTTGACCGCCGAATCCTTACCGAATTGCAACGCAACGCGGACCAGTCGCTCGATTCGCTCGGGGAAAAGATCAATCTGTCGCGCAACGCCTGTTGGCGTAGGATCAAGGCACTCGAGGCATCAGGGGTTTTGCAAAAGCGCGTCGCAATTCTGTCGCCTGCAAAAGTTGGTCTCGGCCTCATGGTGTTCATGCAAATCCGCACCAGCGCACATGAACAGGACTGGCTGGATCGCTTTTCCAAGGCGACACGGGCAATTCCGGAAATACTGGGCGTCTACCGGATGACAGGTGACCTCGATTATTTGATCCGGGCCCGGGTGGCCGATATGGCCGGGTATGACCAGCTTTACCAAGACCTCATCCGCCGGGTTCACCTATCAGATGTCTCGGCCAGTTTTGTCATGGAGCAGATCAAAGACACCACTGAATTGCCATTATAGGAGCCGCCATGCCGGTGCATTACATCTATCTCATTGTCGCCATCGCGGCAGAGACCATCGGAACCACAGCGCTTCAGGCCAGTGTACAGTTCACCCGCCTATGGCCGTCCGTCATGGTTGTGGTGTCTTACGTTGTTGCGTTCTATTTTCTGGGCCTCGCACTTAAGTACATCCCCGTCGGCGTTGCCTATGCACTTTGGTCTGGCCTTGGAATCGTCTTGATTGCCTGTATCGGGTTCATGCTTTTTGGTCAGAAACTCGATCTGGCGGCTGTCGCAGGTCTGGGCCTGATTATTGCTGGCATCCTTGTCATCCACCTGTTTTCAGACACTTCGACGCACTAGCTGCACGTTTGAACTGGATTTTGCTGGCGTTCTGCAGCGCAGCGATGTATGCGCGCGACAACTCCGAACAAAGGTAGATCACATGGACCTGCGAAATATCGCAATCATCGCGCACGTTGACCACGGCAAAACCACCTTGGTTGACGAATTGCTGAAACAATCCGGCGCGTTTCGCGAAAATCAGGCTGTGGCCGAGCGGGCCATGGACAGCAATGATCTGGAGCGCGAACGCGGCATTACCATCCTTGCCAAAGCCACATCTTTGGAATGGAAAGGCATGCGCATCAACATCGTCGACACGCCCGGTCACGCCGACTTCGGTGGTGAAGTCGAGCGCATCCTGTCGATGGTGGACGGTGTTGTATTACTGGTCGATGCCGCCGAAGGGCCGATGCCGCAAACCAAATTTGTAACTTCCAAGGCCCTGGCACTTGGCCTGCGCCCGATCGTGGTTCTGAACAAGGTCGACAAACCGGACGCCGAACCGGACCGCGCACTGGACGAGTGCTTTGATCTCTTCGGCAACCTTGGTGCAGATGATGATCAGCTAGACTTTCCGGCCATGTACGCCTCCGGCCGCTCTGGCTGGGCTGATATGGAACTGGACGGCCCGCGCGAGAATCTGGATGCCTTGTTTGACCTGATTGTCGAGCATGTCCCCGCCCCGGCGCAAATTGCGCGCCGCGACGAACCGTTTACCATGCTGGCAACCACGTTGGGGTCAGACCCGTTCATCGGGCGCATTCTGACCGGCCGTGTTGAATCAGGCACCCTGAAAGCTGGTGAAACTGTCAAGGCAATCGCCTTGGATGGCACTTTGATCGAAAACTTTCGGGCGACAAAAATTCTTGCTTTCCGGGGCCTTAGTCAACAACCTATCGAACTGGCCGAAGCCGGTGATATTGTCTCTCTTGCAGGCATGAGCAAAGCGACAGTGGCCGATAGTATTGTGGCGCCTTCCGTTAACGAGGGCATCCCGGCCCAGCCGATTGATCCGCCGACCATTACCGTCACCTTTGGCATCAACGATTCCCCTCTGGTCGGGCGTGATGGCAAAAAGGTGCAATCGCGCGTCATTCGGGACCGGTTGATGAGAGAGGCCGAATCCAACGTCGCCATCAAGATCAGCGACACGCCCGGCGGTGAAGCTTTCGAAGTTGCCGGTCGTGGCGAACTGCAAATGGGCGTTTTGATCGAAAACATGCGCCGCGAAGGATTTGAGCTCAGCATTTCGCGCCCACAGGTTCTGTTTCAGACCGGCGAAAACGGCGAACGTCTTGAACCTATCGAAGAAGTCACCATTGACGTGGATGACGAATACTCCGGCTCAGTAATCGAAAAAATCACCGGCACCCGCAAAGGTGTGCTGACGGAAATGAAACCGGCCGGCGCTGGCAAAACTCGCATCATTGCGCTGGTGCCGTCGCGTGGCCTGATTGGCTATCACGGCGAGTTTCTGACAGACACACGCGGTACAGGCGTTTTGAACCGCGTGTTCAACGGATGGGCGCCGCACAAAGGCGCAATTCCGGGCCGTCGTGCTGGCGTTCTGATCTCGATGGAAAACGGGACCTCTGTTGCCTATGCGCTGTGGAACCTCGAAGACCGGGGCAGAATGTTCATTGGTCCGCAGACTGATATCTATCAGGGCATGATCATTGGCGAACACAGCCGTGAGAATGACCTAGAAGTGAACCCGCTTAAAGGCAAAAAGCTGACCAACGTGCGCGCGTCAGGCACCGACGAAGCCGTCCGCCTGACCACACCAATTTCGATGTCGCTGGAACAGGCAATTGCCTACGTGGACGATGACGAACTGGTCGAAGTCACGCCACTTGCGGTCCGTCTGCGCAAACGCTTCCTTGATCCGCACGAGCGTAAGCGGCAAGCCAAAGCCAGCTGATCAACCCGTCAGTTGGGGCAAACCCCGCCTGACGTCTCTATTCGGTGGTTTCTACAATCATCAGTTCGCGCTCGGATGCACCCTGCGCGTGGCCAAGAGCACGTTGATAAAGCGCTGAATTATAACATTCTTCGGCGGCCTCAACTGACGGGAACCTGGCAACCACATTGCGCGGGCGTGCCTGGCCTTCAAGTTGGACAAACCGCCCCCCGCGGGCAATGAATACACCGCCATGGGCCGCAATCGCCTCGGTCGCGATGGCCGCGTATTTGGCATAGGCCTCGTCATCCGTGACCGTTACATGTGCAATCCAAAGTGCTGGCAATGTCATACCTCCAAAACAGCGGTCGCAGCAGCAATTGCAGCGTCAGCTTTGCTGGCATCCGGGCCACCGCCCTGCGCCATATCAGCGCGTCCACCGCCACCTTTCCCGCCCAACTCTGCCACGGCAGCCTTGACGAGATCAACGGCAGAAACACGACTTGTCATGTCATCTGTCACGCCAGCAGCAACTGCAGCTTTGCCGCCGGTGTCAGCAATCAGCAGAACCGCGCCGCAGCCGATCCGAGATTTGTGCTCGTCGATAAGGGCTGGAAGGTCCCGGCCTGTCACCCCTGTAAGAACTTGAGAATAGAACGACATGCCATTGATTTCTTTGGACTCCGGAGCGATCTGACCGCCGCCCGACATGGCCAGCTCGCGGCGCAGTTGCGCCACTTCGTTGCTCAGGGTTTTGCGTTCATCCAGCAAGGCACGCACGCGCGCGGGAACTTCTGCCGGCGGAGCCCGCAGCTCCTGCGCCAGTTCAGACACGCGACGATCCTGCGCACTCAGATGGCGAAACGCTCCCGCCCCGGTCAGTGCCTCGATGCGGCGGACACCAGCGCTGGAGGCGCTGTCTCCCAGTAAGGCAAACACTCCGATATCACCGGTCTGACGCACATGGGTGCCGCCACACAACTCCAGCGAATAGGTGTTGCCATCCGTTCCCTTGCTGGATCCGTCCTGCCTGCCCATAGACACAACACGGACCTCGTCGCCGTATTTTTCACCAAACAATGCCTGAGCTCCGATCGCACGCGCATCATCCGGCGTCATAATCCGTGTTTCAACCGGCGCATTCTGGCGAATATAAGCGTTCACATCTTCCTCGACCTGCGTCAGTTCCTGCGGCGTCAGTGCCGCAGTATGACTGAAGTCAAAGCGCAAGCGGTCCTCAGCATTCAGCGAACCGCGTTGTGCGACATGATCACCAAGCGCCTCGCGCAGCGCCTCGTGCAGCAGGTGGGTCGCCGAATGGTTCGCGCGAATCGCAGTGCGTCGCAGGTGATCAACCTCCAGTGCCAACGGCTCCCCTTTGGCAAACCGGCCCCGATCTATGGTGACATGATGTGCAAAGATACCTCCGCCCATCTTCTGCGTATCCGTGACCCGCGCAATATCGTCTTCATTCTCCAGCCGGCGAAGATACCCAATATCTCCTACCTGCCCGCCGGATTCGGCATAAAAGGGCGTCTGATTGAGCACAATCCACCCGCTTTGCCCCTCTTCCAGCGCGTCAACTTCGCTGCTGTCTGATACAAGTGCCAGCACCTGACCCTCTGCAATCTCGGTGTCATAACCCAGAAAGTCGGTGGCGCCATGGGCATCAGCAAGATCGAACCAGACCCGCGCATCCGTCGCCTCACCGGTGCCGGACCATGCCGCCCGGGCTTTGGCCTTTTGCTCGACCATGGCCTCATCAAATCCCGCAACATCCACCGAGCGGCCTTTTTCCCGCAACGCATCCTGGGTCAGATCCAAAGGAAAGCCGAAAGTGTCATAGAGTTTGAATGCCGCCCTGCCGGGCAGCTCTGCCGCCTCCGGCAAATCCGCCAGTTCGTCATCCAGCAGCTTTAATCCACGGTCCAACGTTGTTTTGAAACGGGTTTCTTCCAGTTTCAGCGTCTCAGTGATCAGCGATTGGGCGCGGCCCAACTCGGGGTAAGCCGCCCCCATCTGACGCACAAGCGCCGGCACAAGCTGGTACATGACCGGATCTTTCGCCCCCAGAAGATGGGCATGGCGCATTGCGCGGCGCATGATCCGGCGCAGGACATAGCCGCGCCCGTCATTGGATGGCATCACCCCATCCGCGATCAGGAAAGAAGTCGAGCGCAAATGGTCTGCAATCACACGGTGATGGGTTTTTCCGGGCCCGTCCGGGTCCGTGTTGCTTGCGTCTGCGCTCGCCTCGATCAGGCTGCGCATCAGGTCGGTGGCGTAATTGTCATTGGTGCCCTGCAACAGCGCAGCAACCCGTTCGATGCCCATGCCTGTGTCAATCGACTGGTTTGGCA
>RCNB010008185.1_pt1 | contig 13836 bp, 11 predicted proteins | sample 2041321 | NCBI WGS metagenome assembly RCNB01 (sample SAMN09708232, study PRJNA481090) | Marine sediment metagenome, whole genome shotgun sequencing project. | reverse complement strand
TTAGGAACATACATGTTTTTTGCCCGACTCCATTTCATAGCTGATAAATAAATACGAGTCGCAGATTCGATGACATCGGCACGGTCGGGGTTCATATCAAGTTCAATAATTCTTTCATCATTAGAATATGATTTGACTAATTCGTAAAAAGAAACTAAATAAAAATAGCTCAATGGCAATCCCATTTTCTTACCACTATGTTTAAAAATACTATTAATATTACCTCCTGAACCAATCACTTCTATTTTTTTAAAAGCCTTGGTTTCTTTTCTAATCCAATCTTTCATGTCATCCCACATTTCCTCCTTAACCCTACCGTTGAGAAGTCTAACTGTCCCAATAGCGAAGGAGTGAGAAGCAATTTTTTCACCATTTTCAAATACGCTCAGTTCTGTACTTCCTCCTCCTACATCAACATAGAGAAAAACTCGGTCATTTTGGATAAGTGATTTTAAATCGGTGGAGGCAATAATCTCGGCTTCTGCTTCCCCATCAATAATATTAATCTTAATACCTGTTTTCTCTTCAATAATATCTACCACCTCCCCGCTATTGGAAGCTTCTCGCATCGCTGAAGTAGCGCAAGCTTTATAACGAGTTATGTTATGCGTGTTCATCAAGAGCCGAAATGCATTCATTGCATCTATCAATCTGGAGGCATTTCTTAAAGATATTTTTCCATCAAGAAACACATCCTCTCCTAAACGAATAGGTACTCTCACAAGCGATGTTTTCTTAAAAAGAGTTGGTCTTCCCTTTTGCTCAATAACGGTTGAAACTAGGAGGCGTATTGCATTTGACCCTATATCAATTGCACCATATTTTTCAATCTTCAACAAATTAATTTTTTTTAAGTTTATCTAAATAATAATCATACATCGCGAACTGAGAACGAACCAGGGCTTCACCATTTTTTCTATAAGCATTGTCATTGGTCAAGGATATCTCTCTTGCTTTTACATTATCACTCCAGCCTATTTCAAACATCTCCAATATTTGTTCTTTTATATCTAGGTCATATATTGGACAACTTATTTCAACTCTGTTATCTAAATTCCTTCCCATAAAATCCGCCGATGATATATATATCTTATTATTTCCGTTATTTTCAAAAATAAACAATCTTGGATGTTCCAAAAATTTCCCAATGATACTAATTACTTCAATGTTTTCACTCATTCCCTCAATTCCAGGAATCAGGCAACAAAGACCTCGAACAATTAATTGAATCTGAACACCTGCCCTACTTGCCTCATAGAGCTTATCGATCATTTTGTGATCGGACAGGCTATTTAATTTTAACTTAATCCCACTTGAGAGCCCCGATAGCTTGTTTAATATTTCAGTATCAATCATTGCGTATAACGCATTCCTAGTATAATGTGGAGAAACTATTAAATGATTGTACTTTTTGACTTCATAATTAACTTCGAAGAAATCAAATACCTTATTTATTTCTTTGCAAATCTTAGAATTTGACGTGAATAAGGAATAGTCTGTATATATCTTAGCAGTCGATTCATTAAAATTTCCTGTACTAACGATAGCGTATCGTTTTAATTTTTTGTTCTCTAATCGCTCAACCAAAATTGCTTTACAGTGAACCTTTAAGCCAGCAACACCGAAAATTAATTTCACTCCTTCGCTTTGCATCTGCTCAGCGTATCTAATATTAGCTTCTTCATCGAAGCGAGCTCTAAGTTCTATCTGTACCGTAACGTCCTTTCCGTTTTTTGCAGCATTTATAAGAGAACTTGAGATATGAGAAACCTGTGCCAATCTGTAGATTGTAATTTTTATGGTCTTAACTTTAGGATCTAAGGCTGCCTCTCTTAAAAATTTGATTATGTATGAGAATGTTTGATATGGCGCGTGAAGTAAATAATCTTTTTTAGCGATTTTGTCTAACAAGCTGCCTTCTAGGCTCAATCCTGCAATAGGTACTGGTGTCTTAGGCTCATACTGTAAATCATATCGCCCTAAGCTAGGGAAATCCATATAATCCCTTCGATTGTGATAACGTCCACCAGGATTAATACTATCCGTATTATTAATCCCCATTTTATCTAATAAAAACTGAAGGGTCTTACTATCAATTGATTTGTCATAAACAAATCGTACTGGATCTCCTTTACTTCTCTCCTTTACACTCCTAGAAATTTTATCAATAAAACTTCTACTTAAATCACTATCAATGTCCAATTCGGCATCACGACTAATTTTAATCATATGCGCAGAAATACTCTTATATTTAAAAATATTAAAGAGGTTATGCAGGCAATATCGAATTAAGTCATCCAAAATAATAAGATATTGTTTATCCCCTTCCTGAGGCAACACTACGAAGCGCTCAACTGATCTGGGAATTTCGATAAGAGCATAATTATATTTGGTGTCAAAAGATTCATCCTCCTTTGACATTACCATCTTTACCGCGAGATACGCGGCTGTATCTTTTAAACTTGGGAATTTATCAAGCTCACCTATCATAATTGTCACCAGTGCAGGACTCACCTTACTAATAAAATAATCTGAAATAAATTCACTTTGTAATGGAGTGACTTCAGTTTCGTCAATAATAAAGATATTCTCTTTTTCCAGTTGTTTATTAATCTCATCTAATATCCTAAGACTATTCCTTTGCTGGTTTATAACAGTCTGGGTAATTTCTTCCATCAATTCTTTTGCTGAATACCCACCGAGAAAACTTCTCCCCCCTTTTCCTGCATCGTCGATTCTTTTTAAAGTAGCATACCTAACTTTAAAAAATTCGTCTAAATTATTTGAAAATATTCCAATAAAGCGTAATCTCTCAATAAGTGGAACAGATATATCTTCGGCCTCTTGAAGTACGCGAGCGTTAAATTGTAACCAACTTAATTCTCGGTTTCTATATTGATTTTTGATAACCTTATGTTCAATTGTCTCTTCTGTCATTATTTTAAATCTCTCGGGAAAATTACCATTTTAGTAACTCCTGCCTTAACTTTATTCCAACTATCAGTATCAAATTCTATCATTAAAAATCCGCAAGTAGGTACGTTATCAAAGTATTTGTCACCAAGCATATTAGCAATTGATGTAAATGCATGGTTATGGCCAACAATCATTACTGAATCTAGGGAGTTATCTAAATCCTTAATAACCCTCATAACATTTTGACCCCCAAAATCATACAATTCATGATTGGTTGTGAAATTTGCAGTGCTAACTTTTAAGGCTTCTTTAAAATATAAGGCTGTAGATAGCGCTCGATTAGCATCGCTACTTATTATTTTCTCTGGCGGGATGATACCTTGTTTTACTGCGCTCGAAACTAGTTCACAATCTTTCCTTCCTCTTCCCTTCAAAGGGCGTTGATGATCAATAACGTCATGCTTCCAAGAGGATTTAGCATGCCTTACCATATAAAGTGTTTTCATAATTCTGAATTTCGAATAATCACCGACAATCGTAGGGTCATACTTTTAATTAGTTTTATTTTATTCATGCCATATTAACTAGTTCAAATAATAATACAATGCAACCTATAAGTCACACTTCGGCTATTGTCATGGCGCCAATCTCTCAATTATCCAATCATATTCCTGCAACTTATATCGAATTCTATCGTGTAAACGATTAGGCCTCCCCTAAAGATATAGGTGAAACTAAATATCCACCCCAATTAGCAGGCTTCGGAATATCTTTATTTTCGTATTCGACTTCTAGTTCCTTCAATTGCCTCTCCAAAATATCTCTATTTTTTATCACCGAGCTCTGATCTGACACTAAGGCTCCAATTTGACTTCCTTTTGGACGAGAATGAAAATAGTTTGTGGAATCAACTTTTGATGTTTTTTGAGCAGTTCCTTTAATAATAACCTGACGTTCCATATTTGGCCAAAAAAATGACAAAGAAACCTTATTATTTACTTCAATCGATTTACCTTTTTCACTATTGTAATTCGTATAAAAATAAAATCCAAATTCGTCATACTTCTTTAGTAGGACTACTCTTCCCCGTGGAAATCCATCAAAATCGATAGTGGTAAGTGTCATAGCATTTACCTCGTCAACACCCCCAGAATCCTGACATTCATAAAACCAACTCCTGAATTGCTGAAGCGGATTACTATCTACAGATTTCTTAGAAAGTTCTCCCTTTTCATAAGATTTTCGACTATTATACAAGTCATCTTTCATACATAAACTTTAATGCAAGTTACGAGTTTTGAAGAATGTTTGAAAGACTCTATCAATTAAGTTACCGTCATTTTTTTAAGAAAATTACTTTGAAGATCATTTCTTGACTATAAATGTACTATTTCTTTAGAATACGCCTTATGTACGCCTGGTTCGAGTCTTGATCATATATTCTTAAAATATATATGCCAGTATTGAAGAGTTCTAAACTAATAGTATTTGATTCGATAATCCCTTTCTTCAAAATACAATGGACTTACCATCCTCTGCAAGTTCAACATTCGAAAAAACTTGTTGTGCTTCTTTTCTAAAAAGCTCATAATCATCATAGCGCCCAGAATAATGACCAAGCAACAATGTCACAGCCTCTGCATCCTTCGCTATTTGAGCTGCTTCCTTCGCTGTGCTATGCTTTGTTTTTTCAGCCAACTCTTGGTGTTCATCTAGAAAAGTTGCCTCGTGATATAGGAGTGTACTATTCTTTATTTGCGGAATTATTTTCGGCTCATAGGCTGTGTCACTGCAATATGCATACGATTTTGGTGTGTCTGGATCAAGACTAAGCTCGCTGTTGGAAATAAGTTGACCATTTTCATTCTTAACATCAAACCCTTGTTTAATCTTTGAATAATAACTCATACTCACATTCGCCTTTTGGGCGGCATCAATATTAAGTTTTCGATCTCCAAGTTTCTCTCTAAAAAGAAAACCGTTGCAATAAATTCGATGCCTCAATGGAATAGTATGAACAGTAACTTTATCGTCTTCATAGATTAATTCAGCATCTTTACTTTCTAACTCATGAAAAATCAAGGGGTAATTTGTCCAGGATTTACCTAATTTCAGCTGAAGTGTGATCGCTTCTTTAATTCCTTTAGGCCCATAAACATGTAATTCTGCCTCTCGTCCCAAGAGTCTGAAGGTTGATATGAGCCCTACCAATCCAAAAAAATGATCTCCGTGTAAATGCGAAATAAAAATATGCCTAATCCGTGAAAATTTCACCTTAAATCGTCTTAACTGAACTTGAGTTCCTTCTCCACAATCAATTAAGAACAAATGACCTTTGACTTCTAGTACCTGAGCTGTTGTATTAGAATTCCATTGTGGTGAAGCAGAATGACAGCCTAGGATTGTTAATTTCATATTTATTGCCTGTATGCCTGTACTTTTTTAAACCTTCTTAAAAAACCCTCTCTGCCAGAGGGAGAGAATAATATTCTTAGATACTTTAAAACCCTAGATCCCGTTCAATCTCCTCCATTTCAACAATGTCTCCAGCCTCTTCAAGGGTTGGGACAACAATCATTTCCTCTGGAATATCGTCAATGTTGATAGCGTCATTCACTATGACAAAAGAATGCTTGGTGGAGCGATGATAATTTGAAAGCTTTAAGAATACCAATAATTTACTAAGGTTCAGTTCTTTATATTTCAACAAATCAATAACCAAATTATCCTCCTCGAATTTAAGAGGAACCATTCGCTCCAAATAGTGCGCGAATTTTAAAACATCATCACGCTGATCCCCAATTACGATATAGTTTTCGTGTCGACTAGTCTTCATTATGTTTTATTTTAGAAGCTAAAAGGTACAAAACAGCCATTCGAATAGCAACTCCATTTTGAACCTGATCGAGAATAATTGACTGTTTACTATCGGCTACGTCACTTGTTATCTCAACACCCCTATTAATTGGGCCAGGGTGCATTACGACGATTTCCTTTTTTAAAGAATCCAATAGTTTCTTATTCACCCCGAATTGTTGAGTATATTCTCTTGTTGTTGGGAAATAACTTATATCCATTCGTTCATTTTGCACCCTCAACATATTGGCCACATCACACCACTCTAGTGCCGAACGAAGGTCGCTCTCTACCCCTACCCCAATTTTATTTATATACTTAGGCAATAGTGTTTTAGGACCACATACTTTAACTTCAGCTCCAAGCTTTTGAAGTGCGAAAATATTGGACAATGCCACTCTTGAATGTAAAATATCGCCGACAATAACTACCTTTTTTCCAGCAACGTCGCCCAGTCTTTCTCTAATCGAATAACAATCCAATAATGCCTGTGTAGGATGTTCGTGAGCCCCGTCACCAGCATTGACAATACTCGCATTTATGTGCTTTGCCAAAAAAACACCGGCCCCGGGATTTGGATGGCGTATTACCACCATATCCACTTTCATTGAAAGTATATTATTTACAGTATCAATTAAGGTTTCACCTTTCTTTACTGAAGATGAGGCTGCAGAAAAGTTGATTACATCTGCTGAAAGCCTTTTTTCCGCCAGTTCGAAGGACAAACGGGTTCTTGTACTATTCTCAAAGAAAAGGTTTGCTATTGTTATATCTCGAAGGGACGGCACCTTTTTAATAGAACGGTTGATAACCTCTTTAAAATGATCTGCAGTTTCAAAGATGAGTTGGATATCGGCTTCGGATATGTATTTAATTCCCAGTAAGTGATTTACACTTAGTTCGCTCATTCGAAAATATTAATTTTAAACCTATTTATATTCTCCCCTTGAGGGGAGTTAGAGGGGTGTTTTTCGAAACATAACCCTAGCCCCATTCAAACTGGGAATCTTCCATTTAGCTATTTACCAAATAAACTGCATCCTCTCCATCCTGTTCCTTCCAACATACTTTTACCTTTTCGTCACCTATGGCATCAACCTGCCTGCCACGATAGTCCGGCTGAATTGGTAGATGCCTGCTGAATCTACGATCAATTAATGTTAGTAATTCAATATCAAGAGGACGACCAAATGACTGAATCGCTGTTAGTGCTGATCGAATGCTACGACCCGTATAAAGTACATCATCTATAAAGACAATGTTCTTATCCTCTACTATAAAATCTATATTTGTTGTATTTGCTTCTAATGTTTTATCTCCCCTTCGGAAATCATCGCGATAAAAAGTAATATCGAGATACCCCAACTGAATGTCCTTTATTTTATATTCCTTTTCGAGAATCTCTTTGAGGCGTTCGGCTAAATATACACCTCTCGGTTGTATTCCGATAAGCGCGGTATTATTGAAAGTATCGTGATTCTCTATTAATTGACAAGCCAAACGATGAAGAGCGATTTTTACTTCGGTTGCGTTTAATAACACTTTTTGACTCATAGGGTAGTTTCTGAATTCTATTCAGGACACAAAAGTAGTATAATTTTAAGAATTTGCTGCTAATAATTGTTAGTGCTTTAAAATGACCCCTCCGCCCTTTGGGCACCTCCCCTTTTCAAGGAGAGGACTCTTCTCGTTTCTAACAATTTTGGTTAATTGATAAAAACAGAAAAGTCGAAGGAAAGCACTAATCATTCTCCGCCTATTGGTGGAGGTGTCTGCCCTAGCCAGACAGAGGAGGAGCTTGCGTTAGGGATTGAAGACGCTACCGTGTAGCGCTGAAAGCCCGGCCCGTGAAGTAGAGCAGAGCTCACTTCGCGGGAAACGCCCATAAAAAAAGCCTCCCAAAATGAGAGGCTTTAATATTAGAATGAATGGGATTCCTATCTTGCGTCACCGCTATAGCTTTAGCGCACGCAGTCACAGGGATTGGATTATTTCCCGTCCATTTTATCTTTAAGAGCTTGAAGCGCTGAATTGGCATCACCTAAAGTAGGTTTAGAATCCTCTGCTTGTGCAGCTTGCTTTTTAGCAGCTTGCTTTACAATTTTAGCTTCTTCTTCCTTATGAACAGCCATGTGAGATGCAACTATTTTCTTGAATTCTTTGTTGAACTCAATAATTTGAAATTCTGCTTCTTCACCTTTCTTAAGATGGTTTCCATCTTCCTTCTCTAAGTGACGTGAGGGAACAAAGGCCGTAATATCTTCATTGAAGTTGATTATAGCTCCTTTGTCAACAATCTCATCAATACTAGCTGTGTGCTTGCTACCTAAACCAAACTCAGCTTCGTATTTATCCCAAGGGTTTTCCATTGTTTGCTTGTGACCTAAACTCAATTTACGTCCTTCAACATCCAATTCTAACACAAGCACCTCTAAGGTTTCCGCTATGCTAGTAAATTCACTTGGGTGTTTCACTTTCTTAGTCCAAGAAAGATCGCTTATATAAATAAGTCCGTCGATTCCTTCTTCCAACTCAACGAATACGCCGAAGTTAGTGAAGTTACGAACGATACCTTTATGTTTAGATCCAACAGGGTATTTCTTAGTGATATCAGTCCAAGGGTCTGGCGTCATTTGTTTGATACCAAGAGACATTTTTCGCTCTTCGCGATCCATTGTCAATACTACCGCTTCAACTGTATCCCCAACATTTACGAAATCTTGAGCGCTACGTAAGTGCGTTGACCAAGACATCTCACTAACGTGGATAAGTCCTTCAACACCTTCAGCAACTTCGATAAACGCACCGTAGTCTGCAATAACAACTACTCTACCATTAACTTTATCACCAACTTTAAGCTCTTCGCCTAAAGCATCCCAAGGATGGGCGTTCAATTGCTTAAGACCTAATTGAATACGTGTTTTATCTTCATCGAAATCAAGAATTACAACGTTAAGCTTTTGATCTAATTCAACGATTTCATTTGGATGGTTGATACGAGACCAAGAAAGGTCTGTAATATGCACCAACCCATCTACACCACCTAGATCAACGAACACACCATAAGAAGTAATATTTTTAACAATACCTTCTAATACTTGTCCTTTTTCTAATTGGCCAATGATTTCTTTCTTTTGTTCTTCGATATCAGCTTCAATAAGAGCTTTATGCGATACAACAACATTTTTGAATTCGTGATTAATTTTCACCACTTTGAATTCCATTGTTTTACCAACGTATATATCGTAATCACGTATTGGTTTCACATCAATTTGTGAACCGGGAAGGAATGCTTCGATTCCAAACACATCTACGATCATACCACCTTTCGTTCTACACTTAACAAAACCATTAACAATTGTAGCTTCATCATGAGCAGTATTAACACGCTCCCAAGCTTTAATTGTTCTTGCTTTACGGTGAGAAAGGATTAATTGTCCAGTACTATCTTCACGTACATCAATAAGAACCTCAACGGTATCTCCAACCTTAAGGTCTGGATTATAACGGAACTCATTTAATGATACTACACCTTCACTTTTTGCATTGATATCAATAATAGCATCACGATCAGTAAGAAATACTACCTTTCCGTCAACTACTTCATCATTTAATGTATCAACGAAATTTTCAGTAACTAATTTCTCAAACTCTTCTAGCTTACCATCGTCGACAGGATCAATTCCTTCTTCGTAGTTATGCCAGTTGAAATCTGTTAAGAATTTTTCAGGATCCCTTTCTTTAAGAGAAAGTTCTACAACTGGTTTTGCAGGCACCTCAACTTCGGCGGCTACAGTTTCTTCCACTTGAGCAGTTGCCTCAACGGCTACTTTTTTAACTCTTACTTTTTTAGCCGCAGGCACCTCAACTTCGGTAGCTACAGTTTCTACTTGAGCAGTTGCCTCAACGGCTACTTCTTCAACTTTTTCTTTTACTTTTTTAGCCGCAGGTTTCTTTGCTGCCGTTTCTTTTGTTGTTGCCTTTGTAGTTTTCTTTTCTACAACAGCATCTTCTTTTGCTTTATCAGCCATTCGATATAATTTATGATTTTTCAGAAGTCAATCCTCAAAATCAAACTTTTGTATTCTGTGTTATTACTGGATTTTACTGCAACTAGCCCACAGAAGGATTTTTATAGTTTTATCTTCAGTCCCCTTTAATCCAGTCTCGTCGCTAAAAGGGGTGCAAAAATAACTGTTATTTTTCTAATTTCAAAAGGATTACAAGACATAAACACAAAAGAACACTCAAATTAAACCGTACTTAAGAATTCAGTTGAATTTTTTTTTGTCTAAAATCAATATCTTTAACAAATAAAACCAATAGACCCAATGAAACCAATTATAATTTTACTTCTAGCCATTCTAAACTTGAATGCTTGTAATACCAGCAAAGTTAGTACATCGCAGGACTTATTAAGACTTCACGACATTTGGGCTTTACAAGAAATTAGCTTCAACGGCCTACCTCTTGAGTTGGATTACAATGAAATTAAAAGGCCTGTGTTGGAACTGCATGTGAATGATAGAAAAATAAACGGAAATGACAGCTGTAATTCGATTTTTGGTTCTATTGAAACCCTTGATAAAAGCTCTATTTCCTTCGGAAAGATTGGTAGCACTATGATGGCTTGTCCAAACTTGACAATCTCAACTGCTTATACAAAAGCTCTTCAACAGGTAAAATCGTATAAATTAGAAGGATTAAACCTATTCTTTTATAATGCAAAAGACGAAGAGGTTTTACGTTTTTTAAAAGTCGATTAAATCAAAAGATTTAAGTTGGCACATATTTTATATCTTTAATAGCCAATTCAAACACCAACTAAAATGAAATACATTCCATTATTATTAGCCATTATTGTCGGCTCATCAATTTCCGCTCAGAATCTTTCAGAAAACAAACAAGAAATTCTAAAATCGGTTGAAAAGCATGAAGCCAAACTCATTGAGATTAGCGATGCAATATGGGCAAATGCTGAAATCGCGTTTCAAGAGGATCAGTCTTCAAAATTATTAGCAGATTATGCAGAGCGCAACGGATTTAAAGTTGATCGGGGTGTTGCAGGAATGCCAACGGCTTTTGTTGCAACCTATGGAAGTGGGAAACCTGTAATTAGTGTTTTAGGTGAATTTGACGCCTTACCAGGTATTTCGCAGAAAGCAGAGCCTACAAAATCACCTTTAAATAAAGGTGCTGCCGGTCATGGGTGCGGTCATAACCTTTTTGGAGCGGCTAGCCTAGGATCTGCAATTGCCATAAAGGAATTATTAGAAAAGGGGAAGATTAAGGGAACTATTAAATTTTTAGGCACTCCTGCTGAAGAAAAATTCTTCGGAAAACTGTGGATGGCGGAAGCCGGAATATGGGATGATGTTGATGTTAATATGAGCTGGCATCCCGCTGCCGAAATGAAAGCAGATGTTCAGAGTTCATTGGCATTGGTAGATTTTATAGTTGAGTTTTATGGGCAAGCGGCTCACGCTTCAGCAGATCCATGGAACGGAAGAAGTGCTAGTGATGCGTTAGAATTATATACAACAGGAATCAATTATTATCGCGAACATATTCGGCCTACGGTTAGGATTCATTATCATATACAGGATGGCGGACAAGTAGTGAACGTGGTTCCAGATTATAGCAAATTGTGGGTGCGAGTGAGAAACACAGATCGCGACGGAATGATGCCGGTCTATGAACAGGTTATGAAAATGGCTGAAGGTGCAGCAATTATGGCGAATGTTGATTATAAGATTTCGTTGGTCTCCGGATTATATGAAGTATTAGTGAATCGCCGAGGGGGTGAGATTATGCAGCAGAATCTTGAACTTTTAGGACCGATAAAATATTCAGAATCAGAAACAGCGTTCGGGAAGAAAATTCAGGAAGAAACAGGGAAACCACAAGTAGGAATGGATAGTGAAATCAAACCATTGGAAGCTACGAAAGAGCATCCAGGAGGTGGTTCTACCGATGTTGGTGATGTTAGCTGGAACGTAGCGAATATTAATTTAGGGGTAACAACGGCTCCAAAAGATACACCTTGGCATTCTTGGGCAGTCGTTGCCTGTGGAGGCATGTCCATTGGACACAAAGGATTGGTCTATGCTTCAAAAGCCTTGGCTTTTACTATGGTTGATCTGTTTGAAGATCCCAAAAAGGTAGAAGAAGTTAAAGCTGAATATAAGGAGCGTAAAGGAGACCATTCATACAAAGCAATGATCCCTGAAGGACCGCCGCCAATAGGTAGCAATTAAAGCTTGCAAAGCTATATGAGCGAATATTATTTTTTACTTAGCTCCTTATTGAAGGAATTATAACAAACAAAAACAGCCACTAAGGCTGTTTTTGTTTGTTATAAAATGTGAAATGATTATTAGTCCATAATAATCCAACCTACCCTTGTAATAGTCCCGGCTAGATCTGTCCATTGAAATGCACCAGAGGACATTACTTCACACCATCTCCAGTCTATATAATCGTCTTCTAATGGATCGTATCCTAAGCTCCATTTAGCTATACCTCCTGCCATTCCCGAAGTCTGGTAATCGCACATAACAGTGTTCACTAAAGAGTTTGCGCCTAAAGTAGGAACGAAGTCTACAATTCCAAGACAATTGGAAGCATCAAAATTATCAAAAGAATTGTCGATAAAGACCTGAGATCCCATCGTAATCATTAATGAAGTAATAGCTTCGCCGTTATTTCCATTTGGATTGGATGTAGAACCATCAGATATTAGATTCCATGTTCCTCCAAACCCAGTATCGTCAAATTCTTCGAATGTGGTTGTGATTGCACTTGCTCTATTGTGGCTTCTGCTCTTTACAAGATTCGTGAAGTAGCTAGTACCATTGAATACCGCGTTGGTAACTATTGGCTGGTTAAAATTATTCAGATCCAATACAAAACTTCCTACACTATTTGTGAATATATACGTTGAAGTTGTTGCAGCCTGTTCTTTTGTTTCGTCTTGTAAGTCGAATTGAATTATTTTACCGCTTACCATCTCAACATAGGCATTATATTGATTGTCATTGCTAACGTTTATCCAGATCTTTCCACGAGAACGATCTACTCCAGATGCAATAACGCCAAAGTAAATTCCATTCTCAGAATTGTCGAAGGATTCACTCGGAATTTGATTATTTGCTGTTTGCTGAATTGGGGCTGTAAGATTGAAACTTTCATCTATGGAATCATTTTCCTGACTACAAGCCAGTAACAAAAATGAAAGCACAGCTGGGGCAAACAATGTCTTTAAATGTTTCATAAGTAGGAATTAGATTATTAAATTTATAGCAAAAATACAATATTTATCGTTTAAACACAAATAAATACGATTAAAGCGAATTTATAAATATTTATATTAGTGTAAATAAAAACAGAACTACAGCGATTAAGCCAGTAACGCTTGGTATAAATCCATAAAAAAAGCAGCCATATAGGCTGCTTTTAATTTATTGCTTTGTGACTTAAATGAAATCAAGTCAATAGTATTTTAATCAACTTTTAGCAAATAAAGAAGGTTTGATTGCTTCTGATTAAATTTAGTAATAAAAAGACTACAAACGCCCAGCTATTCTATCTTTAGCAAGTTGCAATATGATATGAAATTGATCTTCTATGTTCATTTCACTATTATCAATTTCAATAGCGTCCTGCGCTTTAACTAATGGAGAGTCTTCACGTGTAGTATCAATATGATCTCGTTCTCGAACATTCTCAAGTACTTCAACATAGGTTACTTTATCTCCGCGAGCTACTAATTCTTCATAGCGACGTCTCGCCCGCTTATCGGCTGAGGCGTTCATAAATATTTTTAATTCAGCTTCTGGAAATACTACCGTACCAATATCGCGCCCATCCATAACTACACCTTTCCCATCACCCATTCGTTGCTGCTGTTCTACTAACTTCCTTCTTACCGAAGAAATGGTTGCTACAGAGCTTACTAGTTCAGATACTTCCATCGTACGAATTTCTCTTTCCACGTTTTCACTGTTAAGGTACATCTCAGCTTTACTGCTTGGGCTTTCTTTTTTAAAGCTTAAGCTAATCTCA
>RCNB010001673.1_pt1 | contig 13836 bp, 11 predicted proteins | sample 2041321 | NCBI WGS metagenome assembly RCNB01 (sample SAMN09708232, study PRJNA481090) | Marine sediment metagenome, whole genome shotgun sequencing project. | reverse complement strand
ATTTTCCATTACTCCTCCTAGACTGAATAAATGCAACCCTGAAAAAGTTTTTAGTCTTAAACAAGGACAAATTTAAAGAACAACAGCACACCTGGGTGTGCTGTTTTTCTTTAAATTTGTCCTTGTTTAAGACTAGAACTTTTTCAGGGTTGCATTAATTCAGTCTAGGAGGAGTAATGGAAAATAAAGAATTGATCTCACGGGTTAAAGAAGATGACGTAAAATTTATTTCCTTGCAATTTTCAGATGTCACAGGATCAGTAAAAAGTGTTGATATCACTACCGGACGCCTACCCAGTGCTTTGGAAGATGGAGTATGGTTTGATGGATCTTCGGTTGAGGGTTTTGCCCGTGTACAGGAAAGTGATATGCGCCTGGTATTGGATACTGAAACATATGCCGTCCTACCCTGGAGTCCTGATGAATTCCGGAGAGCCAGAGTTTTCTGTGATATCTATAAGCCTGATGGCAATCCATTCGAAGGAGATCCGAGAGGTGTTTTGAAGCGGGTCTTGAAGTTAATCGATGAAAAAGGCTGGGTCTTTAATATCGGTCCGGAACCAGAATTCTTCTTGTTCAAGCGGAATGGGGCTGAAGATATCCATCCCGTGCCATATGATGTTGGTGGTTATTTTGACTTCTCCGCCCGGGACGAAGCTACATTGGTTAGAAATGAATTAATGCATGCCTTGATTGAAATGGGCCTGGATGTAGAAATGGGACATCACGAAGTGGCCCGCGGCCAGCATGAGATAGATTTCAGGTACGGTGATGCCTTGAGAGCCGCTGATAATGTGATCACCATGAAATATACTGTAAAAGCCATTGCGGCAAAATATAACCTGATCGCTTCATTTATGCCTAAACCGATCTATGGCGTAAATGGATCTGGTATGCACGCTCATCAATCTATTTTCAGCAAAGATGGTGAAAACCTGTTCTTTAACGAGAAGGATGAACACCATCTCTCAGATCTGGCCTATAAATTTATGGCAGGGCAGCTCAAACATGCTCGCAGTATGTCGGCAGTATTGGCACCGACAGCCAACTCCTATAAACGCCTGGTACCTGGTTATGAAGCACCGATCTATATTGGCTGGGCCCAGATCAACCGATCTGCTTTGATCCGCATACCGAGATATACTACTGGACGGAGCAAATCCGTTCGGCTTGAATTACGCTGCCCAGATCCATCTGCCAATCCCTACCTGGCCTTTGCGGCCATGCTGGCTGCTGGACTGGATGGTATTGAAAACGATCTGGATTGTCCAGGATCTTTGCACAATCTCAATATCTGGGATTTATCAAAAGAGGAAAGAGCTGAAAGAGGGATCGAGTCCCTCCCGGGGTCATTGGCAGAAGCCATGCACGAATTTGAATCCAACGATGTCATAAAATCTGCCCTGGGGTCAGTGATCTGTGATGTATTCAGCCGGGCGAAATGGGCTGAAGTGGATGAGTATCGAACCCGGGTAACTGATTGGGAGATAAGCCGCTATCTGGAGCTAGCCTAGGATTTGATTATGGCGGTTGTAACTAAGTACATCCCGTTGGATACTAAAGGAAATGGTGATGTGATCAATATCACCGAAGCAGTCCAGATTTCCATCGCAGGTAGTGGGGTAGGGAATGGTGTGGTCACGATTTTCACACCTTCAGCGACAAGTGGGCTTACCACCCTGGAATATGAGTCTGGATGTGTTGAGGATCTGCAGCGTTTATTTGAAGAGATCCTTCCTTCTGATAGGGAATATGCTCACAATCAGCGCTGGGGTGATGGAAATGGGCATAGTCATGTCAGAGCCGCACTGGTGAAACCTTCTCTGACAATTCCTATATGCGATGGGTTGATGACATTGGGAACATGGCAATCGATTGTCCTGATTGATTTTGATAATCGATCCAGAAAACGGAAGCTTGTGGTCCAGATCATGGGTGAATGAAATAAGTAAGAATTTCACACAAAAAAGCCTGGAGTGTATCTCCAGGCTTTTTTATTAATCTTCAGTTTTGAGGAGTTATTTACTCCTCGACTGATCCGGGTTTTCCAGAATCCCGGTAGGTTAGCCACATCGCACCGATACCTACCAGTGTCACACAGAGACCTATTACCAGGCCGATAAATGGAATGGCCCGCAGGAAAGTGTAGAGGAATACACCAATCAGCATAGACCAGATGAGCTGCTCTTCATATTTTGGCGCTAACCATCTGATCAGCAGTTTACCAACAAGATAGGACACCACAAGTTTGCTGCCGTAGGAAATCAGCAAGCCAAATCCTGCCATGATCAAACCCAGGCTGGAAAAGCCGACTGCCAATATTACTCTAGACAGTTCACCGAGGGTCACAATTCCAAAGAAAATCGCACTGGCAAGGACTAATCCGCCGGCGAGGAATGCACCTAGGTAGACCACCATGATGCTGACCAGGCCCCAACCCAGGGAAGGCAGAGCTTCTTTTTCAACTTTATTGCTAACTTTGTTTAGTAATCCAGGTATTTGCCAGACAATCAGACCACCAAGCAGCATTAAGGTGATGAACACCCGAACCTGTTTCACGAGCCAGGCTCCCACTAATCTGGCCCCAACATCTTCGGGATCAGGTGAATCTATATTGGGATTTATCTGTGGATCGTAATCAAACTCTATCCCTCCGAGAGGAGCGATGGCAATAGCTCTCGATTGATCCTCAGTACTCTTGTAATAGAGGGATCCACCGATCTCTGCATCTTCAGAAACGCGGATACCAGAGGGAGCGATGGTATCGATCCCGGGAGGACTGGGATACATTTGAGGAGGCTGTCCATCTGAAGGACTGCCAACTTCTGCCCGGACATTATTTCCAACATATCCGTTTATTTCCAATGCACCAACGCCAGCTTGCACATCTCGCCCAACCTCACCTGCAAGCAGGGCCTGGTACGCGCCAACTAATAGATCGCGATGGATTACGGACCCTTCTTCTGCGGATAAGTTAAACCCTCCATAGAACATGTTCCGGCCAATTTCCGTATCCGGTCCAAGGGTTATTGTCATAGAGCCAGCGTAAACACTGCCGCTCACTTTTCCGTTGATCAGGATGGTCTGGGCACCGGAAGCCAGACTGCCGTTGATGGTGCCGTTGACCTTTACGATAGAACCCGATGCAAAAACGTCACCGTTCACGGTTCCATTAATTTCAACGACATCGCCTCCGATAAAGAGATCATCATCGATGATTTCTCCCTCTTCGATAATGCCATCCTGGTCGAATTCTACAGCTTTTGCAGTAGCTACAAATCCAAATCCAATGGTCAATACCAGTAAGAGGGGGATAAAGATCAGCAGTACTTTTCTTTTTGTGGACATAAATACTCCTTAATAATAATGATAAAAAACCCACACGGGGGATATATTCAATAAAGTATACGGCAGGTGACTGAAAAAGTTGCATTGGTAAGATAGTAGAAACCCATTAAAAAAACACCAGCCCAGGATAGGCCGGGCTGGGAAAAATCTCCAAATGTGGTCGATTAAGGTTTTATTTATTTCGAATCGATATATTTGTCCCAATATCGTTTTATGCCATCAGCTGACATGCCTGAAGGATTGGCTTTTTCAAATGCATCCAGGTTACCTTTTTTAATCCCTAATTCTAATGAGCGATTTTTAACCCAGTTTAAAAATTCCTTTCTCAGGTCTTCAATTGAGTACTCTTTTGGCATTATCATGTGCATCCATTTTTCGACCGCATCTAGTTCGTATAAAATAGAATCCAAATGCCATGCGACATCGTTGAAAATACCAAAATGGGTTGGGGCGATCCTGGAGATCCTTTCCTTTTTGAGTTTGGCTATGGATTCCCGCCATCTCGGTGGATGGAACTCTGGAGGAGGCATGGGTATTCGCAGGTGTTTTTTTCCTGAAGAAGCTATTCGGACGCCTCCTACATCACCGCTGAAGCAAAACTCATCCAGGATGTAAACCATATGATGGTTGGCATGGCCGGGAGTATCCAGAGCCCGAAAAGTGTAATTTCCAACCTCGATTTCCATTCCATCTTCCAGAATCACCAGCTGCTCTTCAGGGACAGGAAGAAAATCTCCCCAGAGAGTAGCCATCTTTTCTTGATAGATCCTTGTTGCGCTGGCCAATAACCTGGATGGATCAAGCAGATGGGGAGCGCCCCGCTGATGGACATAAACGTTTGCACCTGACTGGTTCGCCAGCCATCCTGCTGCGCCAGCATGGTCGAGATGGATATGGGTTAGCAGAACATGAGTGATGTCTTCAACTGAATAACCTAATTCATTAAGAGTCCTGGTTAATTCGTCCTGGGTCGATCCGGGTCCACTCTCGACAAGGACTAAACCTTCTGTATAAGGTATTAGATAACTGGCAATAGCGTTGGGGCAGTTCAGGAATTTCAGATCAAGGGTGATGATTTCTGGTTCTTTGGTCATTTATATATCCGATAATTTATAGTGATGACCTATTTTAACATTGATTGTAAAAGATAAACCAAATATTTATATTCAACAAAAACTAAGACCGAAAAAGATATACGCAAGCATAAAAAAAATGATCGTAATACCCCTTCGACCTTACAAAAATGTTAGCTCGAAAAGTTTAAGGTTGAATCGCTTCACTGTGGGTTGCGGTATCAGATTGTGTATGCTAGAATACGACCACTCAACCGGATATACAAGGGATATTTACATATCCACCCACGTATATGGGGGTATTTTACAAAAATTTATTGTGGGATCTGATTGAGTAATTTTATCTTTGTTTTCAAGTGCAGGAGTCTCGTAGATGGCAATAAACGTCGATCCTAAAGAACAGATTAACGTCGTTAATCCTATTCCATCAATACCAAAAGGGCTAGCAAATGTAGATTTGACAGAGAATGCCCTCGAAGTATTCAAGCGGCGTTATATTCGGAAAGGTGAGAACGGCGAGCTAGCAGAAAGTAAAGAAGAAACCTTTTGGCGGGTGGCATATAATATCGCGCTTGAAGAACAGAAGTGGGGCGGGGATGTTGACAAAATCGCTCGGGAATTCTATCACCTTCTTGTAACTAAACGATTCTTACCTAATTCACCGACATTCACCGGCGCAGGCACTCCCCTGGGTCAGTTAGCAGCATGTTTTGTGCTTCCTATCAGTGATGATATGGGTAAGTGGAGTGATGGAATCTTCCAGACGTTAAGGGATGCAGCTTTGATCCAGCAGACGGGTGGAGGAAATGGTTTTTCATTCTCTCGCCTGCGCCCCAGCAAGTCATTAATAAAAGCGTCATCCGGTCATGCCACTGGACCGGTTGGGTTCTTGAAGGTTTATGATAAAGCATTTGGGGAGATCGCCCAGGGAGGCACTCGCCGGGGTGCGAATATGGCTGTCCTGCGCGTGGATCATCCTGATATCGAACAATTCATCACCTGCAAAAGCGATGAAACCGCAATTACTAATTTTAATATATCTGTTGGCATAACAGATGCCTTTATGGAAGCTGTTATTAAAGATGAAAGCTGGGAACTGCGCTTCCCAGATGTAAAAGATCCGGCTTATCGCAAATTTAATGGCACTTTAGATCAGGCAGAAGCCGCGGGTATCAACATCCTGGTTTATGGTTCGATTCAAGCCCGGGATCTATTTGACAAGATCGTTTATCACGCCCACCACAATGGCGAACCTGGATTATTATTCCTTGATCACGCCAACCGTTTTAATCCCATTCCACATTTATATGATCTTGAAGCAACCAATCCATGCGGAGAGCAATATCTCGGTCCTTATGAAAATTGCTGCCTTGGATCCATCAATCTTAGCCAGCATGCACGTGATGATGGAAAACCGGATTGGGAAGCTCTCCGGAAGAGTGTTGAAACTGCAACTACGTTCCTTGATGATGTTGTTGATGCCAACGCTTACGTACCGCCGGTTCCTCAACTTGAGGAAGCAGCCATGCGAGCCAGGCGGATCGGATTGGGAATTATGGGCTTGGCCGATCTGATGTTCCGGGTAGGTGTCCGATACGGTTCTGAAGCTGGCCAGGAATTTTCTGCCCAGATCATGGAGTTCATTCGCTATCATGCTATGTTAACCAGCATCAATCTGGCGGAAATACGGGGACCTTTTCCTGCCATTGAGGGGAGTCGTTACGATCCTAATAATTTGAGCTGGGAAGTTCCGCAATCGATTATCAGCTATCAAAATGATTGGGGTAGGCCTACCCTTGATTGGGAATTTATCGTTAAGGGCATTAAGAAACACGGCATCCGCAATGCGGCCCAGACTACAGTTGCACCAACAGGGACCATTGCGACCGTCTCAGGTTGTGAAGGCTATGGATGTGAACCGGCTTTTGCGTTGGCGTATACTCGACATGTGGTTGAAAGTGACGGAGAATTAGATTTGATCTATACCAGCCCACTATTCAATAAAGCACTCGAGAACTCTGATTTATCATCCTCCACGCAAGAAGAGATCATCAACACGATTTTGGAAACTGGAACTTGCCAGGGAATTGACCAATTGCCGGAGGAGATCTCCAATACTTTTGTTGTTTCAGGTGATATTTCTGCAGAAGAACATATCCGCGTCCAGGCTGCTCTCCAGGCATTTGTTGATAACAGTATCTCAAAAACTATAAATTTCCCCTCATCAGCTCAACCTGAGGACGTTTCGCAGGCCTATATCCTGGCGTGGGAAACAGGATGCAAGGGAATCACAGTTTATGTGACCGGATCCAGGGATAAGGTGGTTCTTGAAACAGGCACAAAAGATAAGAAACCAGTTGTCCAGGAAGTCCAAACACAGATCCAGCAATGGCAAAGTGCAAAGAAACCCAGGCCGCGACATTTGGAAGGATACACTTACAGTATCCAGACTCCTCTCGGGAAAACTTATGTAACCATCAACGAGAATGGGGATAGCCAGCCCTTTGAGATCTTTATTAATACAGCGAAAGCTGGATCGGACACGGCGGCCGTATCAGAAGCCATTGGTCGCTCATTGTCTTATATACTCAGAATGTCTTCACCCATTCCTCCACGGCAGCGTTTGGAAGAGGTTTATCAGCAGTATACTGGTATTGGCGGCCGCCGCCCGACAGGTTTTGGACCCAATCGGGTCAGATCCCTGCCTGATGGCATAGCACAGGCCCTGCAGGAATATCTGGAAAATACTGGCTGGCAATTTCAGGAGCTATCTCCAGAAGAGATCGAGACCATCGATGAGATCGCACAGCCAGAAACCTGGTTGGAGGTCGGAGATCTTTGTCCAGAATGTGGACAGGCGGCATTGGTAAATGAGGAAGGCTGCCGGAAATGTTATTCCTGCGGTTACAGCGAATGTTAAGCTGATTATCCCTCCGCACAATTAAAATTTAGCATCTAATCATCCCCCGGAACAAACCCAAGGAGGGATTTAATGACTACCCCAACTATCGAATTAATCCATCAGCATGGATCCGTCAGGAACTATAAACCTGATCCGGTTCCTGATGGCTGGATTGAAGAAATCGTAACTGCAGCTCAACACACCTCCAGTTCCTCGAATTTACAAACCTATAGTGTGATCGTCACGGCAGATCCGGATAAAAAGGCGAAAGTCCAGGAGATCAGTGGAGGACAGTCCCATATATCACAAGCCCCGGTATTTTTATTATGGTGTGCGGATTTCAGCAGATTAAAAAGAGTATGTGATCACCAGGGATACGATATTGAGGCAGGTTTCACGGAAAATTTTATGGTCGGTACTGTAGATGCGGCCATCACCATGCAAAGTGCAGCTCTGGCAGCTGAATCACTGGGTTTAGGGTTTTGTTTTATCGGTGCTTTACGCAACGATCCAGAAGGTATTCGGGCTATTTTCCAACTGCCGGAACTGGTTTTTCCTGTTTGTGGGATGACTCTGGGGTGGGCAGAAAAACCGCCTCTGATCAGGCCTAGACTTCCCTTGAAGTCGGTGCTGCATAGGGAAACTTACCAGGGGGATGACCTGGAAAATTTATTGGCGTATGATCAGGCTATGATCGGAACTGGAATATATGGTGGACGCCAGGTGGATCGAGAGGATCGGGATCCTGAAGATTACGGATGGATGGAACATTCCGCCAGAAGGGTCAGCAAGCCGTCAAGGCCGGAGCTTAAGGCGGCAATCATTAAATCAGGATTTCAATTAAAATAATGAATAATTTAGGGACAAGGATTCTAGCCGAGAATTGAGTAGGAGAGAAAAATGAGTGCTGAGGATAAAAGACCTTCCTGGAATAAATATTTCATGAATATTGCCCACGAAGTTGCACAAAGGAGCACATGTGAGAGAGCACAAGTTGGGGCAGTGATCGTCCGAGATAAACGTATACTAACTACAGGTTATAACGGAAGTCCCCGTGGGTTGCCCCATTGTTCAGAAGTTGGGTGTTTAATGGACAATGGACATTGTGTCCGAACTCTACACGCTGAGCAAAACGCAATCATCCAGGCAGCTCTTCATGGGGTGATAACAGAGGGTGCAATTATATATGTGACCCACCAGCCATGTTTCAATTGCGCCAAAACTATCATCAATGCTGGTATTTCTGAAATTGTCTATGGAAAGGAATACAGGGATGACCGTTCTCTGGATTTTCTTAACCAGGCCGGTGTGAAGATCACTGCGCTAAAATAAAAAAGCGGATAATTTAATAGCGGGATCTTACGTCTTTCAGATCTCGTTTCTTGTTTTAACTACTTCGTCTACCTAGGAAATTAAATCAGAATATCGATCTTCCAATCGTTCAGTGTATTCGTCATAATCCGGTGCAATCCGTTCATACTCGCTGTCAAGTAGGGGAGAACTAATGATGTAATCTGCAGAACAGCGATTCATCGCAACCGGAATGTTCCATACCACTGAAAGCCGCAGTAATGCCTTGATATCAGGATCATGCGGTTGGGATTCGAGTGGATCCCAGAAGAAGATCAAAACATCAATTTCTCCCTCGGCAATTTTAGCTCCTATTTGAAGATCTCCGCCCAGTGGGCCGCTTTGCATGCGTTTAATTGGAATTTTCAATATATCTGTAAGTACCCGGCCTGTAGTGCCAGTGGCATACAGAATATGCCTCGATAATTTCTCCTTGTTGAATTTTGTCCAGGCAAGCAGATCATCCTTTTTATGGTCATGAGCAATCAGTGCTATTCTCTTCTGTTCGAATGGCGATTTTTTTTTGTTATCCATTTTAGCCTTCCCGGTTTCTGGTGATCAATACAACCTATTTAACCATATCTTGGAAGAATGAGTATTGATTGGACAGAAATTACAAGCCAATTTCAGGTTGTTTAGGGTAATGAAAAGTGATCATCTAACATTTGTTTTGGATTGGTCTGATTAAGAAATGTTTGATACTATCTATAATATAAATATGTAGATTTTTCAGGTGATATTTTATGGACGATCTCGAGAAGAAAACAAATACACTGGCCAATGATCTAGTATTTGAGCTGAATAAATCCCTGGGTTTCAGAAAAGATGGACTACTTCAGCCGTTTCTGAAACCGCTTGTATGGAAGCCAATGGTGCGATTCTCTGAGTTAGCGACAATCTTTGAATACCGGGTTGTCCAGGAAGGCTGGCAAAAAGCTTCTGCCTGGTTTATCACTTATTTTGTTGATAAAGTAAAAGCATTGGGTATGGAGCATTTACCAAAAGAAGGTCCACTGGTGATTGCTGCCAACCATCCTGGGGCTTATGATTCCCTGGTGATCTCCTCCTATATCCCCCGAGATGACGTAAAGATCATATCATCGGATATCCCGTTTGTGAAAAAGCTGCCGGATACCAGCAAACACATGATATTTTTGTCTCAAGATGCTCACGATCGGATGAGCGCTGCGCGGGGTGCACTGCGGCACTTGAAGAACGGTGGCGCGCTGCTGGTGTTCGCCAGGGGTACTATGGATCCAGATCCGGAATTTATGCCAAATTCTGAAATTGAGCTTACTCGTTGGACATCCAGTTTGGGCCTTTTCATGCGCAATGTACCTCAAACCAAACTGGCCGTTTCTTTGATCAGTGGTGTGTTATCGCGCAAATACATCAATCATCCGGCGACATTTTTTAGGAGGGGCCGGGTAAATAAACAACGATTATCCGAATTCTTCCAGGTGATGAATCAACTCCTTTCACCAGGAAAATTAATGGTATCGCCCAGTTTATCATTTGGCCCTCCTGTCACGCTGGACGAGCTCGGTTTAAGGGAATCACGGGATATCAACAAGATTACTGATGAAATAATCAAAAAAGCCCAGGAGCAATTCCAAATCCATAAGGATAAACTCCTATCTGCCTGATCTTATTCTGGCATACAAATCAAGAACCCCTGGTTTTGCCAGGGGTTCTTCTTGTTGTACATGAAGAGCAAGCTAATCCTGGTTATTAAAATTACCGCGGATCCATTGAAACAAGACTGCCCCTGCCAAGGCAAAATAAGCCAGGAAGCTTCCACCGACCAAGAGCCATTTCACCCCTGATAGAATCGAAGTCGTCAGAGCTAGCCCGGAAACTTGCGCAGGATAGATGGCCATCACAAGGGATGCACCTATATTTTCCAAATAGTCAAATAAGCCAGCTATAAGAGGCAGAAGGTTCGTATAGCCAAGACGCTCACTTGGTTTTCCAAGGTGTATATAGAACCAGCTGATCCCTGACACTAAAAAACTGATGTATACGAGAGGGAAAACCAGGTCGAAGGTCCACCGGGCTTGAATGTAAGCTTGTCTCCCTTCTGCCCCGTACTCTTTTGCTGCCTGAAGCAAATCACCGGGGCCATAGAAAAAAGAAGTATCTGGGGATATGCTGCCGCCAGCGTTTTCTTCAGCTGTGGCTGCCTGGCCTGGAAGGACGAATATCATGAACAGCACCATGATCAGCAATGCCAGCACCATGACCCTACTATTTGAGACTTTTATCAACCAGGCGGATAATTTTGTACCCATAAATCTCCTTATATATCCTTCAGGTTTTTGATCTGCTCTTGCAGCGTCTGGACTGTTTCCTGATATCCGGTCAGTTTGTCTTTTTCTTTCTGTACCACGTTTTCTGGCGCTTTTTCAGCGAAAGGACTGGCTAATAAACCTTCCAATCTTTTGATTTGTCCCTCCAGTTCCTTAAGCTCAGAGCTCAGACGTTCTTTCTCTGCTTTCGGGTCAATCAATCCACTAAGAGGAAGGTAAATTTCCACGGAACCAGCCACGAGAGCGATCTGATCTTGTGGCTTTTCATCCAATTCTTTATTGATGGTTGTCTTATCCGGATCCAGCTGAGCCAGTGTGATCAGGCTACTAATTTCCCTTTCAAGCATCTCGCTATATGTTTTCGAGATCAGGTTTGCAGGAATCAATTTTCCGTGTTTGATATTCTTCTCTGCCCGTAAATTCCGGATGGTGCGGACGATATCTTTAATGATCTCAAAATCCGATACCTTTTCCTTCTCCCAGTCATATTCAGCTTTGGGTTCAGGCCAGGCAGATATCATTAATGCCTCTTGCCAATCCGGCATCCGTTCCTTTAAGGGCGATTTACCCACACCATCTTTTAAATGTTGCCAGAGTTCTTCCGTTATATATGGCGTGAAGGGATGCAGCAAGCGCATGCACAGATCAAGAACTTTGACCAGGGTTTCAATCGTATAAAATGCACGATCTCCACCTTCTGCGATCTGACTTTTGGAAATTTCCAGGTACCAATCAGCATATTCACCCCAGAAGAAATCATATATATAACGTCCGGCCTCACCATATTGATGATTGTTGAAAAGCCGATCGACATCCCGGATCAACTGCTGCATTCGAGCCCAGATCCAGGAATCAGCCAGGGTCCAATCTGGATCAGCCTGGGGAACCAGAGGGGCATTTTCAAGGTTCCCGAGAACAAATCGCCCAGCGTTCCAGATTTTATTGGCAAAGTTCCGGTTGGCTTCTACTTTTTGGAGGCTGAGGTTGGTATTGAGTCCCGGTGTTGATCCCACAAGCATGGTAAAACGGACAGCATCTGTGCCCATGTCATTCATAACATCAATAGGGTCAATCACGTTTCCTTTGGATTTGCTCATTTTTTGGCCGTTCTCATCCAATATCAGGCCGTGCAAATATACAATCTCAAAGGGGGCTTTCCCGGTGAGTTCAAGGCTGAACATGATCATTCTTGCTACCCAGAAAAATAGAATGTCATATCCGGTCTCCATCATGGTTGTGGGGAAATAATAGTTCAGGTCTGGTGTTTCGTCTGGCCATCCCAGGGTGGAAAATGGCCATAGTCCAGATGAGAACCAGGTATCAAGCACGTCTGGATCTTGATGGATATTTATACTGCCGCAGGCCTGGCAGGCTTTTGGATCCTGCCTGGTGACGGTCAGTTCTCCGCAGTCATCACAGTACCAGACTGGAATCCGGTGCCCCCACCACAGCTGGCGGCTGATGCACCAATCATGGATATTTTCCATCCAGTTGTAATAAACTTTCTTAAAGCGCTCAGGTATGATTTCGATATCACCATCCTGGACTGCTTTGAGTGCTTTTTCTGCAAGGGGAGCGATTTTCACGAACCATTGGGTGGAGATCATGGGTTCGATGATTTCTCCTCCGCGCTGGGCTCGGGGAATCTGGTGCAGATGATCTTCTTCTTTGATGACCAGTCCGATATCCTTCATATCCTGCCAGAGGTTTTCCCTGGCTTCAAATCGGTCCTGCCCCTGATAAGGGCCACCTATTTCTGTCACCTTAGCTTTTTTATCAAGCATGGAGAGCACTTCCAGGTTGTGGCGCAAGCCGATCTCATAATCATTTGGATCGTGTCCTGGTGTGATCTTTAATGCACCTGTACCGAACTCGACGGAAACGTACTCGTCGCTGATAACGGGGATCTCCCGGCCAAGAATGGGAACAGATACCATTTTTCCGATATATTCCTTATATCTGTCATCGTCCGGATGAACCGCAACAGCAGTATCGGCCAGAATGGTTTCCGGACGTGTTGTGGCAACCGGGATGAAGCGATCAGGATCTTCAGCCAGCTGGTATTTGAAGTAATACAGTTTTCCTTGTTCCTCGGAATGTTCCACTTCCAGGTCAGAAACCGCAGTTTGCAAAGTTGGAGACCAGTTGATCAAGCGAGGTCCCCGGTAGATCAGATCCTTTTCGTATAGGTGTACGAATGCTTCTCGTACAGCCTTTGATAGTCCTTCATCGAGGGTAAATCTTTCCCGGCTCCAATCACAGGATGCACCCAAGCGCCGGATCTGTTCTACGATCTTTCCTCCGTGCTCCTCTTTCCAGGCCCATGTTTCTTCCAGAAAAGTATTACGGCCAACTTCCTCCCGGCTAGTGCCTTCCTTTTTTAGTTTCATTTCTACTTGAAGCTGAGTGGCGATCCCTGCATGATCTGTTCCCGGTACCCAGAGGGTGGGAACTCCTTTCATGCGCTGGTGCCTGATCATCAGGTCTTCCAGGGTTACAAATATGACATGGCCCAAGTGCAGAACACCTGTAACATTAGGCGGCGGTATGCTGATCACGTATGGTTTTTTCGTGGGGTCATGGCCCGGGAGATTGGGGTCGTTAGTAGGTTTAAAGTAGCCGTTCTCTTCCCAGAATTTGTAAAGGCGCGCTTCTGCGGATTTATAGTCATATTTTGTTGGGAGCATCTCTGTCACCATCCTGTAATTGATCAATCCTGTTTCAAAACTAAGGTCTGGATTATTCCAGCTATTATTAAATAAAAAAACCTCTCATCCCTGAGGACGAAAAGGTTTTAGGCCTTCCGCGGTACCACCTCGTTTTGTGTGCTCTCTGAACACACACGCTCTATTCC
>RCNB010001670.1_pt1 | contig 13853 bp, 16 predicted proteins | sample 2041321 | NCBI WGS metagenome assembly RCNB01 (sample SAMN09708232, study PRJNA481090) | Marine sediment metagenome, whole genome shotgun sequencing project. | reverse complement strand
GCGGTGGGTAAGGCCAGATGAAAAAGTCGAGCTACAAAATTCTCGAAAATGAGTGGATTACGTTATCCGATGGACGTCGTCTGTCAGCAAGAATCTGGCTGCCCGACAGCACCGGCAAAAAGCCGGCTCCCGCCATTCTGGAATACCTGCCTTATCGCAAACGTGACGGCACCGCACAACGCGACGACAGTACCTACCCACATTTTGCAGCCGCCGGCTACATCGGCGTCCGCGTCGATATCTCTGGAACCGGTGAGTCCGATGGGGACTGGGATGATGAATATTCACCGCGCGAGCTAGCCGATGGCTGTGAAGTGATCGAGTGGATCGCCGCACAAGACTGGTGCGATGGCAATATCGGTATGATGGGTATTTCCTGGGGCGGCTTCAATAGTCTGCAGATTGCAGCTATGCAACCGGAGGCGCTCAAAGCGGTTATCTCCATTGGGACCACAGTTGATCGTTACAATGACGACATCCACTACAAGGGTGGCTGCCTGTTGCATTCCAATTTTTCCTGGTCCAGCACCATGCTGTGTTATGCCTCGCGCCCACCTGATCCCGAGCTGGTTGGTGACAGCTGGCGCGATACCTGGCTGCAACGACTCAATACGCAACCCTTACCGCTCGACAACTGGCTCAAACATCAGCGCAAAGACGATTACTGGAAACACGGATCGATCAGCGAGAACTATGCAGACATCAAGATTCCTGCACTGGTTATCTCCGGCTGGGCCGACGGATACATCAATGCACCTCCGGCTGCGGCCACTCACATTGAAAATGCCAAGGCCATCAATGGGCCCTGGATACACAAGTATCCACACATCGCATTACCCAAGCCTCGCATCGATTTCATCAAGGAAGCGATAAACTGGTGGGACAAATGGTTAAAAGGCAATGACAACGGGGTCGAGAAGCTGCCGGACTACCGTGCCTATATTCTGGAAGACGCAAAACCGCTGCTGCGCCACGATACCGCACCAGGGCGTTGGATCGCGGAAAACGAAATGCCCGCCTGTGAATCTCGATTGCGCAACTACTATCTTGCGCCGAGTCGCCAGCTACTCGATATTCCCGGTAGAACCCGTTACAAAACGCTGTCTTCACCGCAAGATTGCGGTACTGCCTGCGGCGAGTTCTTCACCGTCAGGCCCGACGGTGAAATGCCGGCCGATCAACGCCGCGACGATTCTGGCTCGCTGGTTTTTGACAGTGGTAAATTGCATCAACCCATTGAAATTCTCGGCCGTCCACGCTTGCGCCTCAAGGTAGCGATCGACAAGCCGCTCGGTAATATCGCGGTGCGCATAAACGACATTCATCCGAACGGCGATGTGACACGCGTCAGCTGGGGCGTGCTCAATCTGGCTCATCGCAATGGTAATGAAGATCCACAGCCGATGATTCCCGGCAAGTCTGAAGCCGTCGAGATCGAGTTGAACGAATGTGGTTATCGCTTCATGCGCGGCCATAAAATGCGCGTTGCAATATCGACCAGCTACTGGCCAATGGTCATGCCACCTCCGGAAAAGTTTATTGCAACCATTCGCCTCGGCCCCGATGCGATGATCACGCTGCCGGTACGTGGCGGGGTAGATGTTTACGAAATGGATTCACCCAAAGATGAAAACCCGCTCGTCGAGTATCCTCAGGTCACAGATGGGTTACATCGCCGCTGGGTAGAACGTAATTTTCAGACCGGTGAATCGCATTACCGCATTATCGACGATAGCGGCGAAATTGAAGTGCCCGGGCATGGCATGCGCACACGATATCGTCACGATGAACGCTGGACAATTGACGCCAGCGATCCGCTCAGCCATCGCTCCTTAAGCCGATATATCTGCTGGATGCAACGCGGCGACTGGTCGGTTCGTACCGAGTCCGAAAGCGAGATGCGCTGCGACGCTGATAATTTCTACATCAAAGCTACCGTGCGCGCCTATGAAGGCGAGGAATTAATCAATCAGCGTGATTGGGACGAAATCGCAATTCCGCGAGACCACATGTAAACCAGCACCAATAATCCGCCATTGATACGGCAAACCGGGACATACATCTAGAGCCCGGTTGTTACATTGGCAGTTAACGAGCAATTTTATGGCCAGACTACCGCGTTACTCAATTACCAATCAGCCTCAGCATATTATTTTGCAGGGAGGTGATGGGCAGACAATTTTTCAGCAGGAACAGGACTACCAGTACTTTCACGACTGCCTTGACGCCGCGGCATATAATTATAGTCTGAAGGTGCACGCCTACGTGCTGATGCCGGATCACGTCCATGTGCTGGCAACCCCGGGCAATAAAGACAGTGTCTCGAGAGTAGTGCAATCGATTGGTCGCAACTACGTACAGTACTTTAACGAATGTTACGACGGCATCGGAACGCTGTGGGAAGGTCGATACAGGGCCACCGTAGTCGACCCCAGGCACTACCTGCTAACCTGCAGTCGCTACATCGAGCTCAACCCGGTGCGCAACCAGCTGGTCGACAAGCCACAGGATTATCGTTGGAGCAGTTACGCGCATAACGCGCTGGCGCAAACTGACGAAATGATGAGTGCCGCGGGCGAATACCAGAAACTGGGGAGCACGGAACGCGAATGCGCCAGGGAATATAAGAAACTGTTCCGGCAGAAAATCAGCGCAGAGCAGGCTCAGGAAATTACTGACGCAACGCTGAAAGGCTGGGTATTAGGCGACAGCAAGTTTGCCAAAAAGATCGAGAAGTTGAGCGGTCGGCGCGCAACCCAGCTGCCCAAAGGTCGCCCCAAAAAAAGTTAAGCTATCGTTGTGCCAGCACACCAGGACAAGCGCGGGCCTGGCCTCAAGTTCCCTCCGCCATTGCTGCCGCTTTCCCTGATCGGCATTGGTTACCTGAACGACACATGGCTGCCCCTGCCCGTCAGCGAGCGTGTCGATCTGCGCGCGCTTGGCATTGCGTTGATAGCAGCATCGCTATTACTCGCATTGATTGCCCTGTTCCATTTTTTGCGCGCGAAGACGCACGTCGAACCCTGGCAACCGACCACTACGATCATTCAATCAGGCGTATTCCGCTACAGTCGAAATCCGATTTACCTGGCCTTTTGTATTGCCACTCTCGGTTGCGGCTTGCTGCTCAATAGCTGGTGGGTTCTAATGGCAACGGTACCGTTGGCAGGTCTGTTGCAGATATTGGTAATTCGCCGCGAAGAAGCTTACCTCGAAGACAAATTCGGGCAGCCCTATCTCGCTTACAAGCAAAGCGTACGGCGCTGGTTATAGCTAATTCTGGCTGGTTCTAGCTTTATCCTGGCTGGGTCCGATACCATCGCTGACTCCGCAAGGAGCAGCCGTCAAGCTCGGGCTATTGCAACGAACGTCGCCTGCAGGCTTGCCTGCGGCAGATCACCAACCCCGATGTCGAGCACCAGCTTCGCCTTGCCGCGCTCATGAAAGGCCTGCAAGAACGCTTCGCGCTGCTGATCAGCAATATCACAATGACAATCGATATCACCCGTCACCGGCGCGCGATAACTGATTTCAGCCCTCCCTACTACCAGATCCGCATCGATATTCGAGTCATCGATGATATGAGTGCACAGCGCCCAGCCGGTCAATACCGCAACTGAATAAATGCTGCCCGCAAAGCCTGTCCCATGAATATTGATATTCGGAGTCAAGGGTGCGCTCACTCGAATTCCACCCGGATCAAGCCGTTCGATGGAAAACTGCATCGACTCGCTGAGCGGAATTGCCTCGCGAATTTTGCTGGTCAGATCAGCGGCGGCGGACATATCAGTAACCTTTGCTGCGATCAACCAGATGCAGCAGCGGTTGGTTGTTCTGCAAGCGACGATAGTTCTCGGCTATATCGAGCACCGCATCACCGAGGTGGTACCCCGATATATGCGGTGTTAGCTGAATTTTCGGATGCAGCCACAAAGGACTCTCCGACGGCAGGGGTTCCACCGACATCACATCAAGCACTGCGCCTGCCAGCAAACCTTCGTCGAGGGCCTGTACCAAATCCGCTTCATTGACCAGATCACCACGTCCGACATTAATCAGCAGCGAGCCAGGATTAAACTGCTGGAACAAACTGCGATTAAAAATATGCAAGGTCTGATCGGTAGAAGGCAGCACCGAAATGACGTAATCAGCACTGGCCAACACCTGCTTAAGCCCTTCATCACCAGAAAAACAAGCAACCTTATCAACGGTTTTCGAGCTACGACTCCAGCCCACAACCTGAAACCCGTTATTCACGAAACGCTCTGCTACCAACAGTCCGATACGACCGAGCCCAAGCACCGCAACGGTCGTTTCTCGCGCTTTACGCGGCGCATAGGCAACCCATTTCGAATCGGCCTGATGCTGATTATACTGACGCATATGGCGTTGCTCCTGCAGAACATAGGCGAGCGAGTATTCCGCCATTTCACCACCGGAAGTGTTGGTTTGAAGTCGTGTTACCTGTACCGATTCAGGCAGATCCGAATCGGCAAGAATATTGTTTACCCCGGCACCGGTTTTTTGAATCAACTTGAGATTCGGATAGCGCAGGGCCTCTCCGCAATGGTAAGTGCTCACGGTCAGCATCTGAATCTCGTCAAGATTACCCGGATTCGCGCCTATACGAATATCGGCCTGTGGATACTGCTGCAGCAACTCGGCTCGCAGATCCTCATCAGTCATCCAGTCAGGATGTTTGACATCAATTAATAGTGCCATCTTGTTCTCTGGGTTAGTTCACTCATGTGTTCCAGTCCAATAGGTCAATGGATCGGATCGTGCCGACGCCAGCAGCCTCACTCGGGGGGATCGCTCGCCCCGAGCATGAAACCGGCTCAATCTGTCAGCCACAGCGACCGGCATAATACTGCGCGGCGCAGCCGCGGTAAACCGCGATCAAATATTCCACCGGTAAGCAGGCTATGCTTTGCAGGAGGCAGCTCAGGCCCATATCTTTGCGTGCAAGTCGGGCTGAGGATAGCCCGTGCAGAAATTTGCGAACAACTCTCCGCGCCATTTTACCAGCTGCCCTGCGATATCTGCCACGACACGATATAATCACCGACGCGTTTCAGCTTCACCAATACATGAGGTTAAAGAATGTTTATCGATCACATTGGCTTTGTGGTTTCCGACTACAGGCGCAGCAAAAACTTTTACGCCCAATGCCTGGCGCCACTAGGTGTTGAGCTGATTGTGGAAATCGAGGGATGGGCCGGCTTCGGCCGGGACGGTAAGGCCGAGCTCTGGTTCGGCCCGGATGGCGAGGCGCATAAACCGATGCACATTGCCTTTGTGGCTGAAGATCGCAGCAGCGTCGACCAGTTTTATCAAGTCGGTATTGCCGCGGGCGGCAAGGACAACGGGCTGCCGGGTTTACGTACGCTGTATCACCCGCACTACTATGGTGCCTTCCTGCTTGATCCGGATGGGCACAACATCGAGGCGGTATGTCATAAAGCCTATTAGTATCGACCCATAACCACGACTGCAGGAGTCATTCGTGCAGACGCTGCGGCCATCAGATAACAATATCCAGCAACGCGAGTGGCCAGTCTGTGGCAGGTTCGAAGCGCATGGTCACCTGCTCGCGTTGAGCCGACTTCACCTGTCGATACAACCAGTCCCGCGAGTTCCCGGGATGATCCGGCAGGTAGAACTGGGTAGTCAGGCGCTCACGATTCTCAACCAGTATCTTGACGTGTATGTGCGGTGTGCGACCGGCATAAGCCACCGGTTTAATGGTACGAAACCGGTATTTCCCATCGCTTGCGGTGAGATCGTGACCAAAACCCTGAAAGCCGTCATCGCGACCGCTGCCAGCACCATCCCCACGATGCAGATAACGCCCTTTCACATCACACTGCCAGATTTCCACGCGCGCACCGGCGACCGGCTTACCGCGCGCATCGAGCACCCTGCCGGCAAGCCTCACAACCTCACCTCCAGCCTGAGCGACCTTGCCTGTAACTGTTACCAGATCATTGTCGACATCCTCAAAGCGCATGCCGGGTGGCGGATAAAAAGGTCCTTCGCTTGCCGATGGCGTCGGCGTGGTGGCGGCAAACCCGGCAACCGGTAGCGCTGCCAAACCGCACAATACACGCCGGCGCTGGCGATTGACTGGATCATTCATGGCACTATCTCTAAAATCAAACACCGCGATAGTTTAATGGAAGCGCTATGAATGACAAATCCAGTCCGAGCCGTGATTTTATCGGTTATGCCGATCAGCCACCGGCCGTGGTTTGGCCCGATGAAGCCAGAATAGCGATCAATTTCTGTATCAATTACGAAGAAGGTGGCGAACTTTGCATTCTAAACGGTGACGATCGCTCCGAGGTTAGGGTTTCCGATGTAGCGGTCACAGCGCGCTACGCTAATCGCGATCTAAACATCGAGTCGAGCTACGAATACGGCTCACGAGTCGGCTACTGGCGTCTGTTAAAAGCTTTTGACGATCGTGGCCTGCAGGCCACGGTGAATCTGGTGGGGCTTGCCGGCGAACAAAACCCCAGGGCGCTGCGCGCAATGATTGATTGCGGCTTTGACCTGCATCCCCATGGCTGGCGCTGGATCGACTTTGACAGCCTGGATGAGGCGTCGGAAAGAGAGTTTATCCGGCGTAGCATCGAGCAGGTGCGAGACCTTACCGGATTAGCGCCACTTGGCTATTACGCAGGCATGCCGTCGCTCAACACTCGTCGACTGCTCGTCGAAGCCAGCAGCTTCATGTATGACTCGGATGTCTATAACGATGATCTACCCTACTGGTCAAAGGATTATCCCGGACTATTGCTGGTGCCCTACTCACTGGACACCAACGACTCCAAGTTCGGTCGAGGTGAGCACGATTATCAGCTCGGTGACGAATTCTTCACCTATCTGAAAGACAGCTTCGACACGCTTTACGCCGAAGGCGAAACTCATCCGAAAATGATGACCGTCGGCCTGCATGCCCGCCTGCTGGGAAGACCAGGTAGAATCGGCAGCCTGCACAAATTCCTGGATTATGTGCAAAAGCACTCCCGTGTATGGATTTGTCGTCGTGACGACCTCGCAACTTACTGGACAAAACACTACCCGAACCCATTGCACGGCAAGGATTCTACCCCCTAAGACATAGTTGCCAAGTTGGCAGATTATGCGACAATCATCCTTTTGTCTGACAAATCGATAATATGAGCAATTCAGCATTACTAGCTCAGTTGCAGGCGAGTTTTATCGGCTGCAAAACTGAGTACCCCACCGTCGATGGCGCGCGCGGATCGCGCGTATATTTGGATTCGGCTGCATCAACCTTGATGATGGCTCCGGCCTATGAAGTCGGGCATGAATTCCTGAACCATTACGCAAGCACACATTCCGATCTGCACTATGCAGCGCGCGGAGCCAGCCACGCCTTCGAATGGGCGCATGAACGCGTACTCGAGTTCGTCGATGCCAATCCCGAGGAATATTGCACTTTCTTTGCCGGCAACGGTGCCACCGCAGGCTTCAATCGTATGGCCGCGAGCCTGTCGCGAGCACGTCCCGAGCGCGGCATCGTGCTGATCTCCGAGATGGAGCATCACTCTAACGATCTACCGCACCGCCACCACAACGCGCAGGTGGTGCACGTGCCCTGCATGGGTGAATTCGAGCGCTACGGCGGAATCGACATGGACAAGCTACGCGCGATCTTTGAAGAGCATGGTGAAAACATCAATTACATCGCGGTTACCGGAGCAAGCAATGTCTCAGGTACCATCACCCCGCTTGCCGAGGTTGCCAAACTCGCGCATGCCGTCGGCGCCTATCTGCTGGTCGACGCTGCACAAATGATCGCGCACGCACCGGTGAGCATGGATCAGGCCGATATCGACGTGCTGGTGTTTTCTGGCCACAAAATTTATGCGCCGGGATCACCCGGTGCTGTCATCGCAAAGAAAAGTATTCTCAACGAAATCAAGCCGGCTGAACTGGGTGGCGGCATGGTTGATGATGTTTACCTCGAAGAATACATGCCGACCACGACCCTGCCTGATCGAGAGGAAGCAGGTACTCCGAATATCGTCGGTGGCATCATGCTGGGTGCGGTCCTCGATTTGTTGAATCGTCTTGGTATGGATACGGTGCGCGAAAAGGAAATCGGTCAGGTTGATTTCGTCTGGAACGGACTGAAGTCAATCGAAGGCGTCAGCGTCTACGGACCGGAACCCGCCGATGTGCCGCGCACCGGCACCATCGCTTTCAACATCAAGGGCTTTGATCATGGATTGACCGCGGCTGCACTCAACGATTATCACAATATCCAGGTGCGTAACGGCTGCTTCTGCGCCCATCCCTACGTACGTGAATTACTCAAACGTGAACTCTGGGAAATGGACATCGACCCGGACGCACCGAATGCCGAAGCCGATGTCGAACGCAAGCGCGGCATGTCACGGGCCAGCCTGGGCTTATACACCACGCAGGACGACCTTGATAAGCTGATCGAAGCGGTGCGAGATATCGCGGGACGTCGCGAAGAAATCCTGGAAAATTATGAGCCGGTCGGTTCCAACGGATATCGCCACAAACAATTCAAACCTGAAGCCACAGACTTGTTCGACCCTGCGCGCATGTTGGGGCAATACCTGGCCAAGTCGGCTTAAACCTGTGTGTACGATTGACAGGCGCCTGCTAGCAGACGCCTGTCAATTTCAACTAATACGGTGATCATTAGTACATGGCACAAGTTAGTACACAGCGGGATAGACAATACCGATCCATTTGTCGGCAGTAAATATTCCACCACCCCAGTCCGCTTCAAGATCCTTGAGCGGTGCTTTGGCAATTGTATCTTCTACCGACATACCCTGATTTTTGAGCGCCAGTAAACGCTCGTAAGCAGTGGCCAGCATGTCGCGGTAACGCTGCAAATCTTCTCGGCTGCCGAGTGGCCCGTGACCCGGAATGATCTTGCTTTCAGCATCGGTAAGCGCAAGGATCTCATCTGCACCGGCAATCACACCGCGCACCGAACCACCGTGAGCACCATCGATAAACGGGAAGAAACCGTTAAAAAACAAATCGCCGGCATGCACCACGTTGGCACCTTCAAAGACCACGAAACTATCGCCATCGGTATGCGCGCTCGGCACGTGAATGATTCGTATGGTTTCACCATTAATATGCAGATGCATGTTTTTGGAATAAGTGACCGTCGGCAACGCGACCTTGTCGGCGGGCCCTGCTTTCATTCCGAATTCGCTGATGTTGGAACCATTGACCAAACGTTCACGCACCGCGTGGTGCGCCATGATGAGGGTTCCTGTCTTGCCCAGGTTTTCATTGCCGCCAGTGTGATCACCATGGAAATGTGTGTTGATCAGAAATTTGGGCACATCGCCACCCACCGACTTGACCACTTCAAGAATTTGTTCAGTCAAGGGGGCGAACTGATCGTCGATCAAAAAACTACCCTCTGCACCGGTCAGCAGACCGATGTTGCCACCCTGACCGGTGATCATATAAATATCACCTTTCACCTGCTTGGCTTCGATTTTGACCGGGCTCTGCTGGGCAAAACTAGTCGAGCTGATCGATAGACACATCGCGACGACCACAGTTAACAGAATTTTCTTAGACATCCTGGACTCCTACATATCATTATTTTGAGCATCTAATAGTACATCAATGCACCGGAGTAATTGCATACAGCTCTCATTCAGGAGCACCATAAATAACAAACAGAACAATAATGATCGACCTGCAACTTATCTCGTTCCTGATCCACAGGAAACTTCTATAAATCAACGTATTTACCCTGTACAGGGGATGCGTTTGCTATTTCTTTAATGATACTTTAATCCGATAAAATCTCGCCCGTGGAACTTGTTCGGCTATTTGTTGAATGGTAAGTGGTGAGTGTTAGGTAACATGATCAAAAGAGCAGGTTTTGACCGGGTAAGCCGGGAGACAAAAGATAGTACTGCCGAATCCGGATCGGGGAGAGCGCAAGTGGAAAACAGAAGTCATGAGATAGTCAAGCAGCTCAATCGTCTTGCTAATGATCGCAGCCTGCCCATGCAGGCGCGTAATAAAATCAGCCAGGCGTTGCAGCACATCAAGGAATTGCAGCTCAAACTGGAGACAACCGGGGAAATGCCCGACGCGTAGTACAGCCGATGGGCAAGATTATTGAACGCGTCATCGATCGAAGATTATCGATTCTGCTGATAGGACGATCCGGGATTGTCACCGATTCACACTGATATGCGAGACCTGCCACCGTGCATCATCACTACCGGCAGCCGTGATCTGCTGTTAAGCCAATGCCTGCGTCTGGCGGCAAAACTGCATGCGGTCGGCGTCGAATGTGATTTGCGGGTGTGGGATGGGTTATGGCACGTTTTCGAGTTCTATCCAACTCCCGAAGCCAGACTGTCAATCCTCGAGATCGCCGAATATATTCGGGCGAATTGAACCGCCCATATTTTCGAGATTACTGTCGGGCTGCGATATCACGATTTACCCGGTAGTAACCATCACCCTGGTATTTAACCTGCTGACCGGTATAGGCGTGCAGTGCAGGCAAGGCATGGAACGGCACCGATGCCAGATAGTGATGTTCGGCGTGATAGGGCATATTCCACGCGAGGAAATTTAGCCACGGGGCAGTATAGGTGGTGCGCGAATTCTCCAGCATGTTGGCGCTGAAATCGCAACCGCTGTGCTCTGCCAGCAGGTAAAGACGCAATAAGGGCTGACCTAGTAACGCCGGTAAAATCCAGTACCACCACAGAAATGTACTCGAAAACATCAGGCTTAGCACCAGCAACAGCGCATACCCGGCAAGGTGGATGCGGGCCTCCTTGATCACCATCGGGTGATGACGTTCCTCGATATAGGCTTCGCTGACACCAACCGTTGCATGCCGCCAGATGGTCTGTATTGCCTGCCACCAGGTCGGCAAGCCGCTCAGATACCACCAGTAATGGCTACGAATCAGAGGTTTCATGTCCAGCAGTTCAGGATCGAGCTCCGGGTTCTGTGTATGCCGATGATGCACATAGTGAAACACTCGGAACGACTGGAAAGGTATCAACAACAGGAAACCAATCGGTGCGGCCACGAGATTATTCAACCAGCGTGTTTTGAACACCGTGAAATGGATGGTTTCATGCAGCGGCGCAAACAGGAAAATCAGTAAAGCGCTGTAAATGGGCAGCGTGAGCAATAACCAGAGTGAATCCAGGCTCGCCTGCAGGGCAATTCCCGCCAGCACCAGCAAAGATAAATGCGCGGCCAGTTGTGTCAGACCTTTCGCATCCGAGCGTTGCGTCAAACGCTGGATCACGTCGAGTGGTAACTTAAAGGTTTTAGCGTCGCTCATGCTCGCAGATCAGTGCAGTGGATAGATTTCGAGAGCTCGATATTGTACGCCTTTTGTAATCGACTTAGCTTCCATTGCCTGAACTTCGATCAGGGCAAACCTGGAAACCCTCCAGTCAATGGGGTCAAAACAGGTATCCGTAACTATCAGGCCAGACTTGCGCGCCACCGTGACGTGCGGATGGTAAGGCCGCGCCTCGGGTTGATAATCACAGGATCCCAGGCACCTGCCCAACTCCCGATGCAAATTGCCAAGCGCATCCGGTGGGTTAGCACAACCCAGCCATGCAACCCGTGGCTTGTTGAAGTAACCCTGCACATCAACTATCAGATCGAAAGCAGATGCACGAACGCTGTGCGCGGCTTCCTGCAAACAGTCCATCTGCTCAAAGTACACATTACCAATAAAATGTAGCGTCAGGTGCAGGTTGGCTAAGGGCACTCTATGCACAGCGGTATCGAGTACGATTGTATCGGCGGCCTCATACAAACGACGACGCTGTGCCTCCTCCGGCCACAACGCAAAGAAAAGCCGAATGTCCTTATTTTCCCTCACCTCATCAATCTCCCCCTCGTCTACCTAAGCGCAAGCTTAACTCAACCGTGAATCACTTTACCGGCACATCGGGAACCCAGACATAGCCATCGTCATCGATGATATGCGCCTCGCGCAAGCCGTGGTTGGGTTGATCGCGCGGACCGTCAAGCACACGAAACCCCTGTTCGATGGCGCGTGCTGCCGTGGCATCGGGATCGCAGTGATGCAGGCGCAGCTCAATACCCGCGCCACGGCGCTTTTCCTTCAGTGTGTCGGCAAGCAGGACATGCTTGTCGTAGGTGTGGTCGGCATGCACCATCCAGCTAGAGCCGAAACCCTCGACTATCAACAGATCTTCGTCCTCATGTAACAAGGTCACCTGCAGCACTTCACGCTGGAACTGCAGTGCACGCGCCAGGTCAGTGCTCAGCAAATTGAAACTGAAACCCGTCAGGGATTGTCCGTAATCGGGTGCTGCCATAAAGGGTGTGCTGCTCGCTTTTTTCATGTTGTGATTCCCCGCCTGAAACGCGCTTAATGGTAAGCCCCATTTTAATCTCGAACAATCAGATATTGCTGACTGCAAACCAGGCTGCTGCCAGTTAGCTGCCAGCCTTGTCGAAGCCACTCTTCAGCTGACTGATACTCCAGCCGCCAAAGCCGAGTATCACCACAAACAGGTAAATCATACCCTGCCAACCAAACCCCTCGTAAAGGTAACCCGGCAACCACGAACCCAGCGCGCCACTGAAATAGTAAATCGATACATACAGGCCATTAACCACACCCTTGTGTTCCTGTGCCATGTGATTAACCAGACCCGACAACAGGGCATGAATTAGGAAAAAGCCACTCGCGAGGAAAAACATGGTGACAATCAATCCCTGCAAAGCAACAAACAGCAGCATCACCAGCCCGACACCGTGGATCGTGAGACCAAGCAGCAATCCCCTGCGTTCCTCACCCAGCCAGCGACTGATGCTATTGCTGAAAAACGATATTGGTGCACCCACCAGGTATCCCAGGTAGAGCATCGAAATCATCAGGGGGGTGCTATCGGGAGCAATATCGCGCAAATGGAAAGGGACGATGTTCAATATCCCGGAGAACACGAAAAACACCGCCGCCAGTGACAGGAACATGTAGCGATAATTGCGATTGCCGAGCACTCGAGAGATACTGTGTGGGTCGAGCCTTGCAAAATTGATGTCGGCGTCGGAGTCAATCCGCGTCAGCAAAAACAACGGCACCAGCTGCATCAATCCCATCACCAGGAAAGCCGTGTGCCAGTCAAAAGAACTGGCGAATACGCCGCCGACCAGACGACCTAAAAATCCACCAATAATGGTAGCCCCAATATAATAACCCATGGCGCGACGCACCTGGGCGGGTGCAACCATACTGGCGCAATAAGTCATCAACGCCGTAAAAATTGCCGGCAACAGCATGCCCTGCATTAAACGCAATGCGAGCAGATGCCAGAATTCGTCCGCAAAGATAAAGCAAACCTGATTCAGTGCCAGCAGGCTGAGTGCAACTTTGAGCATTAGTCTTGCGGGAATGGCCTGCAGAAAATAGCCGTACAACACCGGTGCAACCGCCAGCGGCAGCATCGCCAGGGTCATCAACAAACCGGCTTCGCCCGGACTCACGCCAAACTGATCGGCCAGCAACGGCAGCATGGGTTGAGGTATGTAAAGCGTACTGAAAGCGATTACGGTCGCGATCAGCGCAACCACCAGGTTACGCGTTAAAATCATATGCTGACTAACATGGATGGAAGAGCTGCTTAAAAGTGAACGCGCGTTCACCCGGTCCCATGCGCCGCAGACACTCAATTCGCTCACCCGCTTCATCAAGGTCAGGTTCGTGCCCTGCTAGCACCCACCAAAGCACCGAGTGGGCATGCGTCATTCGCTCGAACCATTGTTTGCGCAGTGACATTTCCTGGCTA